>Ga0180432_10005734_pt1 | contig 16391 bp, 17 predicted proteins | sample SS_ome_10_FD_132414 | JGI IMG/M metagenome (GOLD analysis project Ga0180432, IMG submission 132414) | Hypersaline lake sediment archaeal communities from the Salton Sea, California, USA - SS_1_MS_2 metaG | ecosystem: Environmental > Aquatic > Non-marine Saline and Alkaline > Hypersaline >... | reverse complement strand
GCCGAAAAGAGGGAATGATAATTTCAGCCCTTTCGCCCGATTGAGGCTTAGGGGGCGGGGCCGGTTCCGTTTCTAGCTCCCGAACGGTTGGAATCCTAGACATAGTATTTTCTCCGTAGGCAAGAGACGACCCGCCCCCGCCTGAATATGCCACTTTGGCACCAGGGGCGGGCCGAATATCAGAAAATCCAATCGAATGGAGACCTAGTTTTGATCTTTCATCCGAAGCCGGATTTTGAAGTCCTCTATATCTCTTTCCAGTGTGGACATAGGAACATCTTTCGGGCGTTCTTCGTCGGCCCGGCCCCTTTGGTTGTCCTCCCAGTCGGCCAGAAATTCACGGGCTTCGGGTTCGCTGATAGCCCGCAAGAGATTACCGGGGGCAGCCGTACAGGCTTCGTGGGGATCGTGGAAGGTTTTGACCACGGGGATAGCCTTTTTCCATTTCCCCTTGCCGTAGCTCTGATTCATTCTCTGAGTCAACAGGGCTTCGGCTTGGTCGGGAGTGGCAGCGTAAATCAAAACCTTTTGGTCCCCCGGATTTACCCGGAATTGCCAGAACGGTTTGATTACCGTCATTTGGGAAAGCAATTGCTGAAGCTCGAATTCCCTCATTTGAACTTCGCCAAGTTCTTTCAGCAATTCTTCGCGGTTTTGTGTGCTAGTAGGCATAGCAAAAATCCTTCGGTTAAGAGTAAGCTAGACGGCGGGATTCGCGATCTGCGAAAAATTCGGCCCGGTCGTCATCAGTCAGAAAATGGACGTATTCCCGATGTTGGGGAATGGAAAGTCTGATTTGGTTTTCGGAAAGTTGGCGGAAAGAGACAACGTGATATTTCAGACGTTCTACCCCGTTATCTCCCATACGAGAATCAAATTTCGATTGGGCTTCGTCGATATTGCGGGCATAGACCGGGAGCATGGACATTCTGCCCCCGTCCATACGATACCGCATTAGGAATAGGCTTTTCATTGCTCGACTTCCTCTACCGTGAAGGAAACCCCGTCAAGTCCCTGGGCAGCTACCCAACCGTTGAATTGCTCGATAGCTTCCCAAGGGTGTTCGGCTTCCACGGAAACCGCCCCTTGGGGTTTGCCGTCGATGTTGTATTGAAATTTGAACTCTTTCATTTCTTCCCCTTTTTCCGGCCCCGTTTGCCCTTGGACTGTTTGACAGTCAGAGGCTTTTGTTTGGGATTCTGGGGCGGATACTTTCGCCCGTGCATTTCTTTCATAACCATTTTTTCAAACCTCCCAAGGGGCCGTTTTCTCCGATACGGGTTGCTTTGGTTCGGGTTCGGGTTCTGGTTCCGGTTCGGGGTTCTGGTCGAAATACTGGCAAAGGGTTTCCAGCGTTTTCAGGGTCGGGTTATTTACTACTCCCTTGCGAAACTTAAATAGATTGCCTTGGGCTAACCCCGTAGTCCTCACAATTTTCAAAAGGGGAGTCCGGTGCAACCGTTCGCGGATTTCATCGACTACTTGTCGGAGTTGTTCTGATAGTTCGGGCATGGGTCTATCTGGGTTGGAGGCAAGTCGGGAAAGTACCGAAGAGGATTGCGTCATCTTCGTCGGCAACCGTCACGGATTTTTCGACTTCCACAACATCCGGCGACCAGTCGGGGAGTAGGGGCGAATCATCGAAAATGGCGTTCAGGTCATGGGCAGCCTTTGAGACTTCCACCCGTTCGGCTACACCGTATCCGATAACCTCCCCGGTATGCGGATTCTTTACGGGAACCACGGGGGCCGATGATTTCATAACGTCAGTTTTCCCAGTCCGCCGAAATTCCTGAAGTTCGGCGATAGTGGGGACAAATTGGGCTTCGCAGTTTTTCATGGGTCTAATTCCTGGGTACTTTGGATTAGCTCAATTCGAGCCTTGATTGCTTCCAAGAGAAAATTGATATTCTCGCTTTGTCTCTTCATTATCAATTGCTGTATCCGTATCAGGTCCAATACTTGCTTGCCGAGAAATTCCCGCCCCTGTTCCTTGGGTAGAAGGGCTATCAGTTTGGTACGTTCAAACTGAGTGAGACCGGCAGTGCATAGAGGCACCACAAGGGCAAGTTTCCCGCCCTCGGGTAATCTTTCGGAGGCTTTCGCGGCAGCCTCATCGGGAGACCCTCCCAGAATCCAAGAGGCAACCGGCTTTCCCTCGACCACGGCAACCACGGAGTAAACCATTTCCGCCATTATTCGGCCCCCCAAGGAATCAGGGAATTCAGACAGTTATCAGGATCGGCGGGCGACCCTTCCACACTGGGCAGACGTTCGGCCCGTTCAAGTCCGGGGTTCGGGATATGCTCGAAAGCAAACTGAACCAGATAGGCAGACTTGGCCATTTCGACCCGGCCCCATTGCAGTTCCACTCCAATCGTTTGGACAATGGCCGGGAGAAGCTCCCGCAATTCATCGGCGGAAACTTGGGCGGGGAGTCCACAGAGAGAACGGAGGGGTTCGGGGATTGAGATTGCAGCCATTGCAGCACCTAACAGTTAGTGAACAAGTGTCAACTATAGATTTACTGTTAGGACCATTCACGCAATGGCCGAAGGGGAGTTTCCCCCGATCTTACCCCGGATTTGATATGGAATTTGATATTCCGGGGTTGAATTCTCTTATATTATAGTGTTTTCCGGGGTTTTGTCAATAGGGTCCTACACGTTAAAAGTCCGTTGCTCTACCGACTGAGCTGCAGCCTCTAAGTGGTTCTTCCGTAAGTAGTTACGGCATCGCAATTGGCCGTCCCTTGCGGCAGCCGAGCGATCCAAGCACCTCATTAGAACGTGTCAGGCAAGTATAGGCAAGGGCCCCTGCGTATTGGGGGAGGGTTGAGGCGTGGTAGCCTTCGGCACCCCGGATTTTCAATCTTCGTAAATCGCTCCCTCGCGGAACTTGGCCCAGGCCGTCTCGAACCACAGGTCGCTCTCGGGGATCGGCCGTCGGTCGGTCCATGTGTTCTCGACGTCGCCGCCGCCGAGGAACTGGGTTTGCTGGACCTGTTGGCGGAAGCTCGTGTCTTCCGGCGACATGTGCCAATCGTTGCCGAGCTTATTGTCGACCGGATCGCCCGAGGGATCGACGACCAACGCGGAGCCGCGGCTGCCGCAACCGGACTCGACGGCGAACAGCACGGCTTCGAGATAGACGGCGTGTGCCAGACAAAGATGCCGGTTTCGCAAGGCTTCGGCCGCGCCGTTGGGGTCCGTTTGTTGGAAGCCGCAACCTTCCTGTTCGATTTGCTCGTATTGTTGCCAGGCCTGCTCGGCGGCCTCTTTCAGTCCGGCGGTCGAGCGGATATGCGCGGCGTTGGTCGACATGCGCGTTTGGAACTGTTCGCGATTCGTTTGCCAGTCCGACTCGGCCCCGCTCGATTTGTCCAGCCAGGCGAGAATCTCGGCGGCGGTGGCGGTTGCCGCTTGGTCGATTGTTTCGTCGGCGACTTGGCGTTCGGCGTAGCGGTTGGCGATGAACTCGGCCGCCCGAAGCGAACCGACCTGGCCCGAGTTAAGCGCCGACCCGCCGGGCCGGTACAGGCCGTGCGAGCCGTTGACCTCACCCACGGGAAACAGGTGCTTCACGTTCAGCGACTGCCACCAGTGATCGGCGGCCAGACCGCCGTTGTTGTGTTGGGCACAGACGGCAATCTCCAGCGGCTCGGTCGTTATGTCGATATCGTGATCGGCGTAAAGCTCGATGGCGGCCGGGTTCATGTGCCGCAGCCGTTCGATGGGCGTGTCCTGCATCGCGCCGGAGTTGGTCAAGTATTCGAGCGCTTCCGCTTCAAGTTCCTCCAAGCGAAAGCCGGCCGGATTCGTACGGAAATCGAGGAATACGCGGCGGCCTTTGACGACCGTCTCGATGTATACGAGGATGTCGATGATCGACGAGCCGCCTTGCACCTTGCGCGAGTCGAACGGCCACTGATAACCTTTCAAAAACAGCAGCGAGGCGGCCCGGCCGGGCGAATCGAAGTGCTCGCCGAGAAACTCCCGTGCGTCCGACTCGCCGTCGGCGGCCGTGCTCATCACGCGGGGAACTACCTGCATGAACGTGCCGGAAACGTTCCAGCGAAACTTGGTCGAAGCCATGCCGAACTGCGACTCCGGTAGGTTCTGGGCCAACGCTCCCGCGCGGAGGGCAAGGCCGATGCCGCCGGTGTGAACGCTGGGGTATACGCTCGTTTTGTAGAGTCCGCCCGGCCCGCCGGTTGCGAAGACGACGTTTTCCGCGCCGAACAGTTTCAGGTTGCCGTCTCCGTCGATAACGACCGCGCCCAGCACGCGTTTGTCATCGGCTTCGCCGTCGGTCAGCAGTTCGACCACGTTGCGTTGTTGCAGGACTTCGATGTCGAGCAGTTCGACCTGCCGGATCAACGCCCGGCACATCTCGCGCGACGTGTAAGGGCCGATCGAAGTGGCACGTTGCCGCGGGTCGTGGTCCGTCTTGTAGCCGATGAACTGGCCGTACGGATCGCGAGGAAAGGGCACGCCCAGGTTGACCAGATTCAGAAACGCCCGGGCCGAGTTGGCCGCCTCGGCCAGAGCCAGATCGCCGTGCATCGCGCCGCCGTCGAAGTACGTTTTGGCCATGTCGCCGGGCGAGTCGGCCTGATCGCCGCACAGCGATAGTTTGTAATACGTCTGCTTGTCGCTGCCGGTGTTTATCGAAGTGCCCATCTGTAGCCCTTCGGTCAGCACCAGCACATCATCCACGCCGGCCGCTTTCAATTGCACGGCCGCATTAAGCCCCGCCGCCCCACTGCCGACGACCAGCGTATGGACGTAGCGAATGGACAGTTCGGCGGTCGTGCCGTCGGGCGCGGGGACGGTTAGTGTCTTGTTTGGAGAGTTCATGGCATGTCTCTTGTGGGGTGCGTCGCGACGCACCATGAAGTAGAGTAGACCGTTGATCTCGGTGCGTCGCGACGCACCCTACTATTTTCTTTCCACGCGAATAACAATGTCTGGGTTGTCGAGTTGAAAACCGTCTTCATCCATTTCGGTTATGCATCGTCCACCGTCGTCGACGCGATCCTTGCCCACGCTGTAGATTACGTATTCGCGGTCTCGCACTACGTAACGCAGCGGCTTGCCGTCGAACGGGTCGATGGGGACTTTCTTAAGAAACTCGGGCATTAATTCGTCGAGCGTCTTCGGCGGTCGTCCCTTCTTCCGGCGGAACTGCTCGGCGGCCAAGGCCACGTCGGTGGCATCGAAGGTCACTTGCCGGATAGCAACCCCCGTGAAACTATTGCCAATTGGAATCGATGTGTCGTCGTCATCGGCGCCATGACCTTTCATCTCTCGGTCGATTCTTTCGGCTTCGTCGAGTCGGTGTGGATATGCCATGTCGGCGGCCGCCACGTATTCGTTCAGCAATCTTAGATAGCGAACTTGGAGAGCCGGTTGGCTTAATTCTTTCGGGAAGTCGTCCGGCATGATCCTGTCGTGGTTCGTTAATATGTTTAGTATCCAAGCCCTCTCACCCACGAGGGCGAACTTCAAGGTCTTGTCGCAATCGATGGCCGCAACACGAGATCGCAGATCGGCTAGGTCCCGGTCGGAAAAGTCGACGTATGGCATGAGCACGGAAATATGTTCGCAGGCCCTGTCGCAGACGAAGAGCTTGAGGGCTTGAGAGATTAGCAGAGGCTCTTTTTCCAGGGCATTGCCCAGTGCGAATACGACGCGGATGGACTGGGCCGTACCGCTTGCATCTCCGCGATGGGCACGAACATGTGCTTCGATCAGTGGCAGTCCGAGGCAGCTGCGAGAGTGCATCAGCCCGAAAACCGTTTCGTAGTCGGCGTTAGCGAAATCCAGCGGGAAGCGGGCAGCGCCGCCCAGTTCGGCTGCGTGGTGCAGCAGTTCCAGCGGCCGGCCGTGCTGTTTCAGAGCCTCTTCAGCTTTCGGCAATGCCTTCCACGGGCTGCCCGGCGAGGGAGCTTCGTGGGCGTCGAGGAGCAGATCCCAGAACTCGCTCGTTGCTTCATGGTATTCGTTGTTATCCAATAGTTGGGCCGCTTCCAGCCACAGTTCGGTGGTGTCTTTGTCCGGCGGAGGATATTCGTAAAGCTTCTCCAAGTCCTCGGCCGTCGTGGGAAGGCTCGCTGCTTGGAGTTTGGCGATTTCCTTATCGAGCGAGTCGGCGGTCAAGCTGACAACAACGTAGACCGATACAAACGCGAAACAAGCCAGGATCAAAGCGAACAGCAGCGCGCGACGCCTGCTGCCGCTTCCGGCGTGCCGTTTGTCCGGTTCAGGATCGTTCAGCATGAGTCGGTTCCGTTTCAGAGCCTTGTGGGTACGTGGCGTCGCATCCTACAAAGGTCGTCGGCCAAATTACAGCCGCTGCAACGTCAATCCGCCGTCGACCATCAGTACTTGTCCTGTGGAATACGGCATGTCGCCGCGGGCGAGCATGGCGACGGCTTTGCCGATGTCGTCGGGCATGCCCCAGCGCGGTTGAACGCAGAGGCCCTCGGCGATCAGCTTGTCGTACTTCCCTTCGACGGCCTTGACCATGTCGGTCTTTATCACGCCGGGTCGGATTTCGTAAACGGGGATGCCCTCTTCGCCAAGTCGCACGGCCCAAAGTTGCGTGGCCATGGCGATGCCGGCCTTCGAGAGGCAATACTCACCCCGGCTGGGCGAGGCAACCGTGGCCGAGATCGAGCCGACATTGACGATGCAGGCCTCGAACTGGGCGTCGGCCTGCCGCTGGGCGATCATCCAGTTGGCGACCGCTTGGGTCAAAAAGTACGGGCCTTGCAAGTTGATCCGCATCACCCGTTCGAAACTCTCCTCGGTGGCTTCGGTAATGTCCGCCCGAACGTTGGGCGCCACGCCGGCGTTGTTTACCAGCACGTTTAGCCGGCCGAAGCGTTCCTGGATTTGGCCGATCATCTCGGAACGGGCGTCGGCGTCGCTTACGTCGGCCTGGCAGTAAAGCACGTCGGCCCCCAGCCCACGCAGTTCGCCGAGCGCGTCCTCGATGGCAGCTTCTTCCCGCACGCCGCACACGGCCAGATCGCAACCTTCGGCGGCCAAACACCGGGCCACGCCCAGGCCAATCCCCCGGCCACCGCCGGTTATCAGAGCAACCTTCTTTTTGTCGGACATTGTTACGGCATCCACGGTTAAGGTGTTGTGTGATTGAATGGTTTGTTGCCATGATACCCGACGGCGGCGCGGGTTGCCAAGCCCGGGGTGGTGGAGAGTTGCGTTGCGACCTGCCGTGCTTGCTTGGCCGCGACAGACGGTCGTGATATATTGAACCGCACGAATCAAACGCAACGCACAACGAGGGCGCGTCGAATATGAAACTGGCCGGCTGTATGCTGTTGGGGGTTCTGCAGGGAAGCGTGCTGCTGTTGCCATTTGTCGCGCTGGGTTTGGTGCCTTTCTTCAATGGGGATTTCACCGGGCTTACGCCGTTTATCGTGTTCACCGGCTGGCAGGCGATGACGGGTTTGCCCGTGGCGATGGCGGTTTGGGCGGTCATGGGCGGAGAAAGAATCATCTGGCGAGCAATCGGCGCCATGGCTTCGTTCACGTTGCTGGTCTATCTAAGCCGTGCGTTTCTGTCCGGCGCGGCGGCCGGAGTTTTCATCCACTGCCAACTGCTGCTGTTTTTCTGGGGAGTGCCGTTGCTGGTTCTCAGAGTTATGGGTGTCAGGCTTCGACGAATGTCGCCCGACGAAATTGCCGCGCCGAGCGTCGACGCGGCCGAAGCAGTGGATGAAGACGACGATGAAGAGGAGCCATGGAGCGAGTTATTCGGTGAAACCGAAGATCGAGCCGAGGATGAAACTGAAGATGAAGCCGAAGACGCGATCGAGTGGCGGGGGCCGAAGTTGCAATTCACCATCGGCTCGGCTCTGTCGTGGACGGCCGGTTTCGCCGTGTTCATGAGCTTCGTCAGTACGGCCGAGCTGGCGTTCGACAATCGGGTGCCCTGGCGGTTGTTCAGTTTCGATACGGCCGTGCAGATTGTCTACCTGGGCGTGTTCGTTTCAGCGTTGCTTTGCGCGTTTTTCGGCAGAGGTCGCGTGTTGGCCCGATGCGTGGCGATTGGCGTATGTTTGCTGATGCTGATGCTACCGGCCGCGATATTCGGCGGTCTTCGCGGTATTGAGGGGCCTGGGATCATCGTGTTCTCCGCAATTTCGGCCGCCGCGGGAATGGCCTGCGCGGCCGGGATATTCCGCCCCGCCCGACAGGCCGGATATCGTTTGGTGTTCGAAAGTCCGGCGTGGTAGAACGCGTTGCGATTGTGTTCATCACACGGAGTGTGACGAGTACGTGGCGGCGCCAACCGTCGGTTGTGGTGCGTCGCGACGCACCCTACTAGGCATGGTCGGCACCGTGTTATATTGAGCCGCATGAATCAAATGCAACGCACAACGAGGGCACACCAATAATGAAACTGGCCGGCTATATGCTGTTGGGGGTGTTGTTGGGAAGCGTGCTCGCCCTGCCCGCGTATCTATACGGCTATGACAATATTGATATGTATTGGGATTCATTCTTCCCATTCGCGATTGCCCTTTTGCTGGCCGGTATGATTGGGTCGCTGGGACTTCCATTGGCGGCTGCTACTTGGGCCGTCATGAGTGGAAAGAGAACTCACTGGCGACTGGTTGCCGCGATGATGCCGTTTCTCTTGCCTATTTGGTTGAGCCAGTCGGCGATGTCCGGTTATCAGGCCGACGAGGTGCAACTTGGTGGTCTGCTGTCGACATGGCAGATATCGATACTCTTCATGGGGATGTGGTTATGGCTGTTCAGGCTCAGGGGCATTGAGTTGAAGGTGCCCCTGCCTGCTTCGGCCGAAGAAGAGCAAGCCGACGCCGACCAGCGGCGCGATGACGCGCCGAGGCGGCCCGCGCTTCAGTTCTCCATCGCCTCGATGTTCTCATTTACCGCCGCGTTGGCGGTGCTTATGAGCTTGCTCAGTATGGTCGAACTGGTCATGGGCGAAGGAACTTTGCAGGGGCACTTCCTGGGAGGAATCGTGGCTCACGTTTGTTGCGGGTTGCTTGCTCCCGCCATGCTGTGGATCGTCTTCGCAATCCGGCCGATTTGGGCAAGGATAATATTGTTCGCGGGGATTTTGATGTTGTCTAGTGTCTTTTTCTTCTCCGGCACCGATGCCGGAATGGAAGGTCCAGAACTTCTGTGTTTCTGCATCGCGTCAAATCTCATGGGAATGGTCTTCATAATGGTCGTGCTTGTGCCCGCTCGCTTGGCCGGTTATCGGTTGGTGCGACATACGTCCGTGGTTCCTTCCGACGCGTCACACTTGCTAACGAAAGCGGAAAGAGCATGAAACTAATCGGCTGGATGTTGCTGGGGATGTCGCCGCTGATATTCATCGCGTCCACCTGGGCAGACTCCGCCTCACTTGCCTATGGCTGGGCGTTGGGGTTGGTGCTGGCGACCTGGGCCGTCATGGGCGGCAATCCGCCCGTGTGGAGACTCGTCGTCTCGGTGGTGCCTTTCGTTATATTCATTTCGGTCAATCGCGTGCCGACGTTCGGGGCGATTGACGACGAAGCGTACGTGCTTGCGATGATTGTCACCGTCGGCTACGGGATACCGTTTCTGATCGTGCGCGCGATGGGACTGCAATTGCAGCACGCGTGGAAACCCTCGGCCGAGGATGCGCCCGCGGCCGAAGAGTCCACAGCCAACCAGGATGGCTCGGCAACTCCTGCCGGGAAGCTACAATTCTCCATCGGCAGCATCTTTTCGCACACCACCGCGCTGGCCGTGTTGTTGAGTTGTTTCAGTACAGTTGAGATACTCTCGCCGGGCTGTTTGTTGGCTTTGTATTCGCAACCCGCGGATGCGATAGAGGCTTTCATGGTCTTCGCGATAGCCCCGGTGGCAATGTGGACCGCACTGGGGACGGGATCCACGGGAAAACGATTCTGGACACTGGCGTTGGCATGCGCGGTTGCATTGTTCATCGTGGTATTCTTGATCGGCGCCGAATACGGATGGCTGCTGCACCTGCATTCAAGAACGCCCAAGCCGGAGAATGTGGTTCTGGTGTTCATCGCCTCCCCCTTCGCGGCATCACTCTTCGCAATTCCATTTCTTCCGGCTCGGTTGGGCGGTTATCGTTTGGTGCGGGATCGGAGTTCGACACGGCCCGCAAACTCGTAATGTTCGCGGAAACGGCACTGCCCTTCCTCAGCGAACCCCCCGGTTGTAATAGCTGGGCGGTTCGGGTACTCTGACGGATTCGGTGTATTTGTCAATCATTACCTGTAACAATAGTGCTGCGACCAATGAGCGATCCATATTTTCAGAAGCTGTTTGCCGAGCGGTTGGGGGGTGCCAACTACGGAAAAGGCACCGCGATTTACAAGTTCGAGAAGATCAAAAGGGCAAAGCGAAAGGCCCTGGCCGATCATCCCGAGCGGAAGCTTGTCGATTTCGGCATCGGCGAAAACGACGAAATGGCCGCCGAGCCGGTCCGCCAAGCGCTGACCGAGGCGATCAACCAGCCCGAGAACCGTGGATATGCCGATAACGGAATCCCCGAGTTCAAAGAGGCGGTTGCCCGGTTCATGAAGCGGAAGTTCGACGTCGAGCTTGACCCGGCCAATGAGATCAACCACTGCATCGGCTCGAAGACGGCTTTGGCCATGTTCCCGGCAACGCTCATAAACCCGGGCGACGTGACCTTGATGACCGTGCCCGGCTATCCGGTGGCCGGTACGCATTCGTCTTACTACGGCGGCGAGGTGCATCGGCTTCCCTTGTTGCCGGAGAACGACTTCTTCCCCGACCTGGATTCGATACCCGAGGACATTCTCGGCCGCGCGAAGCTGTTGGTGATTAACTACCCGAACAGTCCCACCGGCAAGATCGCGACCAAGGAGTTCTTCGCCAAGGTGGTCGACTTCGCCAAGAAGAACGAGATCGTGGTCGTTCAAGACGCCGCGCATATCATGTTGACTTTCGACGGCGAGCCGATGAGCTTCCTGCAAACGCCGGGCGCCAAGGACGTGGGCGTCGAGATTCATTCGCTCTCGAAGGGTTGGAACATGATCGGCTGGCGGATCGGCTGGGTCTGCGGCCACGAGCGGCTGGTCAGCGCTTTTGCCGACGTGAAGGACAACTGCGACTCGGGCCAGTGCATCGCCATCCAGAAAGCGGCCGTCGAGGCGCTGGACAACGACGACATTACCCACCAGACGCACGAGAAGTACCAACGCCGGTTGAAGAAGCTGGTCGAGGTGCTGGGGCGTTGCGGCTTCGACTGCGAGATGCCGGGCGGATCGTACTTCCTGTACACGCCCAGCCCGAAGAGCATCGAGTCGGGCACCGTTTTCGAAAACGCCGAGGCGGCCTCGCAATATTTGATCACCGAACACTCGATTTGTACTGTACCCTGGGACGACGCGGGCGCGTACCTGCGTTTTTCCGTAACATACGAAGCCGCCGACGAAGCGTCCGAAGACGAACTTATGGCGGAAACGGAAAACCGGCTGAAAGAGATCAAGCCGGTGTTCTAGGGTTCGTAGCAGAAACGATATCGGGTGCCATGTCCCACGCTTGCGTGGGCATGCCCGCAAGACGACGCTTGCCGTGACGCGCATGCCCACGCAAGCGTGGAGCATGGCACCCGCTTTCACAACGAAACCTAGAATTATAATATAGAGGCGGAACAGACAAGTGGCTCTTACGACGTGTTGTGAGGAGGCAAGACTCATGTTGCGAGGTTTCATCGCGTTTACTTTGATTTCCGTGGTGGCAATATTGTGTGGCGGCTGCGGCGGTTCGTCCGACTCGGGTGGGCCGTCTTTCGACCAGCAGGTGCAAGCCGCGCTGAAGAAATCGCCCTCGGCTAGGGTGAGTGACCTGATGCGGATCGCCGTTGGCCAGGCCCAGGCGGAAGACACCTACGGTGCCCGCGACACGATGAAGTTCGCCGTCACCGCCTGCAAGGAAATCGAAGACCCCGAGGCCCAGGCCGACGTGTGGATTCGCATTGCCGAGACGCAGAACAAGATCGGCGAGAGCCGCAACGCTCGTAAAGCGGCCGAAGCGGCCGGCGAAGTCATCGCCACGATCGAAGACACCGGCAAGCAAGGTAAACTGTTGGCCCGCTTGGCGCAAGTAATGGCAGCCGGCGAAGACCCCGACGCCGCCGCCGAGGTGTTGGCCGATGCCGAGAAACGGGCCGGCGAGATCGAAGCGCCCTTGTCCCGGGCGACCGCCTTGTGCCGCGTCGCCCAGGGTTACAAGCAGATCGAACGCACGGAAGAAGCCGCCCGGGTGATCGGAGAGCTTACGGCCTCCAGCGGCGCGATTGAGGACGCCCGAATTCGTTGCGACGTGTTTACGGAAATCGCCGTTTTGCAGAACGGCATGGGCATGGGCGAAGAGTCCGGCAAGTCGTTCGATCTGGCCATTGCCGCCGCCGAGGTGGTTCCCGCCAGCGGCGACCTCTCTGCCGAATACGGCCAGGCGTACTCCTTGTGTCAGATCGCAACGAAGCTTCTGGACATGGACAGCACCGCCAAGGCGGCCGAATTGGTTGCCAAGGCCGAGAAGCTCCTGCCGAGCATCCCCAGCGCCGACCTGCAAGAACAGGTTCGACAGACGGTCAGGAAACTCAAACGCCAGTTGCCCGACGCAGAGTAGTCATGCGATACCAAGGCACCGTAATCCGCCCGCCAAGCGAGGCCGACAGTTACATCCTGCAGGTCACGCTGGGCTGTTCGCACAACAAGTGTACGTTCTGCGGAACGTATCGCGATAAAAAGTTCAAGGTCCGGCCGTCGGAGGAAGTACTGGAAGACATCGGCGTCGCGGCCGCGAGGATGCCGCAAACGCGACGCGTCTTTCTTGCCGACGGAAACGCGCTGGTCCTGAGCACCCGAAAGCTGGTCGAGATACTCGACTCGCTGGGCACCGCCTTCCCGCTGCTGCGTCGGGTGGGCATTTATGCCAACGCTCGCGACATCCTCGGAAAAAGCGACGCCGATCTGGCCACGCTCCACGAAAAGGGGCTTGAGATCGTCTATCTCGGCCTGGAAAGCGGCAGCGACGAGGTGCTTCGCCGGGTACACAAGGGAGCCACGGCCGCCGAAATGGTCGAAGCCGTGCAAAAGGTCAAACGGGCCGGCATGCGAGTTTCCGTGATCGCCCTGCTGGGAATCGCCGACGCGGATCTTTCCGCCGAACACGCCGAAGCGACCGGCCGGGTCGTCAGCGCCATGGACCCGCAGTATTTCTCGCTATTGACCTTGATGCTCGTACCCGGCACCGAGTTGCACGCCCAAGCCCAGTCGGGCCAGTTCAAGCTGCTTGAGCCGGAAGAGTTGATGGTCGAGATGCGCGGCGTGCTGGCCAACATGTCGAGCCTTACCCGATGTATCTTCCGCACCAACCACGCCTCGAACTACCTCCCGTTGTCCGGCACCCTGGACCGCGACAAGCAGCGTCTGCTCGACCTGATCGACAGAGCCACCGCCGAAGGCCGCACGGCCCTTCGCGGCGAAGAGTGGCGAGCGTTGTAGGGGAAGTTGGCAGTCGTCTTCCTGTTTGGTCAACAGAGACTAATCTATCTACCGAAGTGGATGATCACCCCGGAAAATCATCGGTGCCACCCGAGATGAGTTCAACAGCAACTCGTGCGGATCGCTGGCCGAGGTGTTCGGCAACGGGACAACGGTTAGATCGGCCTGCTTGCCGGGGGTCAGCGTGCCGGTTGAGTCGATCAGACCCAAGGCGGCGGCCGGGTTGGCGGTGCAAAGCTCCAGAAGTATCGGACCGGGGATGGCCGGATGCAAACGGGCGACGGTCCGCATCTCCGACAACACGCTCAAGTCGGGCGTCGACGCGCGGCTGTCCGTGCCTAGACAAACGCGAATGCCACGGGCGAGCATCTGCTCCAAGGGATACGCGGCGTGGGCGAAATGTTCGTGCGTGCGGGGACAGTATACTACCGACATGCGGTCGGCGTTCGTGCCGATGTATGCCATCTCCTCCGCGTCCAGGTAGTTGCCGTGGATCACCAGCGAGCGATGGGCGGCGGACAACTTGCGAAGATAATCCAACGGCCGCAGCCCGCCGAAAAGTCCTTCCCGCCAGGAGTCCATCTCTTCCAACAAGCGGCGAAACGGGCCGTCGCCGTCGCGAAGCAGCTGCAACTCCTCACGCGATTCGGCCAAGTGCATGGCCAAGGGCACCTCGCGGCTTGCCGAAAGCTCGATCAATTGTCGAGCAGCCGCGGATGGACCGTGTAGGGAGCATGCGGGCTCAAACCAACCAGGCGGTCGCCGGGCGATTGCAGATGCTCGGCGGCCGCCCGCTCGGCCTCTTCGATACGCTCCGGCACGGGCGCGATAAGTTCCATAAAGGCGGCGACTCGCAGTCGCGGGTTGGCGGAAACGTCGGCCCTCCAGCCGGGCTGAACGATGTCGGCAACGGTCGTCGTGCCCAGCGAGAGGCTTTCTTCAACGCCTTTGGCCACCGCTTGCGATGCAGAGAAGGACGGTTCGCGACGATGGGCGATGACCTGGCGAATCCAATCGGTCATGCTCATGCCCGGGCTGCCGAGCGGTTGCTCAACGTCGCTTAGGTCAAGATGCGCATGGGCGTTAATCAGGCCCGGCAGAATGGCCGCGCTACCGAAGTCGACGATTTGCGAACCGAGCGACATCCTTCCGGCCGGCCCGATGGCCGCGATCCTGCCCGATTCGACTGTAACGACCCCGCCGGCGATCGGCTCTCCGTCGACGGGAAAGACGTATCGAGCCTTCAGCGAAACCGAACGACTGCTTGGGCAATTGGGGCTGCTCATGTCGATTGTCGTCATGGCGATTGCGACTTGCGAAGTCTGGCCGCTTCGGCCGCTTCTTTTGCTTCGGCGACTCGGGCGGCCAGTTGGTCTTCGGCCTCTTCGCGGGCGATGCCGCGGGTGATGGAATCTTGCAGTTGTTCCTCGAAGGACATGGGACTCCGCAACAGCGCGAACAACAGCAGCAGGACCACCGCCGTCACGCCGCCGATGGCAATCGCGGGCCAGGAGTACGTATATCCGCCGCCTTCTAGCTGGGTGAACCATTGGGCCAGCGCGGGTCGGCCTTCGATCAATTTCGGCATCAGCCGGGGCGAGAGGGCCATCAGGCCGTTGTGCACGAAATGGAACGTCACGCACGGCAACAGGCTGTTGCTCTGCACGGCCAGGAAACCGATCACCAGGCCCAATACGCAGGCGGAAATCGATTGCTGCAAAAAACCGTGAGCCACGCCGAAGAACACCGCACTGTAAACGATTGCCCTCCACTTGTGGCCGAGATGGCGGAATCCGGAGAGGATAAACCCGCGGAAGGCCAACTCCTCGCAAACCGCCGGCAGCAACGCGAACAGCAGAACCACCGACAGCATCGGCGCCGACATTACCATCTCTTGAAAGGCGAGTAGCTGGCCTTCCACCTTGGGATTCAACGGGTATAGCTTCTGGATGCCGGTCGCCAATACGCCCATCAACGGGTTGATCGCGACCGCCAGCAACCCCGCCGCGACGACGGCGAACAAGGTTCTCGGGCTGAAATGTCTAAGCAACAGCGTCAGCCACGGCTTGGACGTGAAGAAGAACGTCATCAGCAGTGCCGGCAAAGCGATCAATGCCAACTGTATGAGCATCGCCTGACGGGCGATGTCGGAAAAGCTCTCCACTTCCGACGCCACCAAGGTTACGAAAAACCTCGTTACCAGAATGATCACACCGCAAGCCACGGCCATGCCGACCGTGGGCGTGGGCCCTCGGTCTCGCGACAAGTGACGCAGCCAAAGTCCCACGTTCAGTTGCTCGCTCTCGCGGAACAGCACCGATTCGGAGTTGAACTGATCGACGGCCCAGCGTATGGCCATCAAACAGCACAACAGCGTGACGGTTATCACGATCGGCGAGTACTGAAGAACCTCCATGAAGTTGCCTTCCATGGCGCTTCGCAATAGAAGCACCACGCCGGTGACCGGCACCAGACTCGTGCCAATGTTCAACTCGACGGCCGGCGACATGGGCAACACCGCCAGCGGCATGGTCACCAACATCAGCGGCATGAGGTAATAATGCCCCTCCTTCGTGCTCTTCGCAAAAGCGGCCAAGGCCAGACACAGAGCGCTGAACATTGCCGAGACGGGCACCAGCGCGATGGCGGCCCAAAGCGCGGCCGACGGCGGCGGTGGCGACAGGCCGGGCACCTTGCTTGCAACCAACCAGCCGGTAAGACCCAGCGTGGCAAGATTCAACGCGGCGGTGGCCATGCTGAAGACCATCACGGTTATCAGTTTGCCGATGACGATTTCGCTGCGTTCGGCCGGGCTACAGAGCAATGTTTCGAGCGTGCCGCGTTC
>Ga0180432_10005732_pt1 | contig 16395 bp, 19 predicted proteins | sample SS_ome_10_FD_132414 | JGI IMG/M metagenome (GOLD analysis project Ga0180432, IMG submission 132414) | Hypersaline lake sediment archaeal communities from the Salton Sea, California, USA - SS_1_MS_2 metaG | ecosystem: Environmental > Aquatic > Non-marine Saline and Alkaline > Hypersaline >... | reverse complement strand
GATTCTCCGTACTCGAGTACAGGCGGTCCCGGGCAAAAGTTCTTCCTAGACAGGACACCGGTTGCATTGAGTCCGGCTGGAACGTTGAGCTTGGAAATCTGGGTTACGGAAACGGGTCCAGCAGAAAAGTGGTCTCTAGTATCGAATTTCAATGAGTCAGGTCCAACAGATAAAGTGTATCGCGTAGAGACTGACGAGGATGATGTCACCGAGGTAATCTTTGGTGATGGCGTAAACGGGAAGATTCCAGATAGTGGTACAGATAATGTTTCTCCGACATATCGTGTTGGTGGAGGAACGGCAGGTAACGAGGTTGGTCCCAATCGTCTTACGAAGTTGGCAACGGAATACTCCTTTGTGGATTCAGTGACCAATCCCAAAGCTCCTTCAGGTGGATTGCCAAAGGAGACGATAGATGAGGCCAAGGTAAATGCACCACAGAGCCTCAAAGCGTTAAATCGAGCAGTGGCACACCAGGATTATGAGGCTTTAGCCCTAGAGGTTCCCGGAGTAAAGCAAGCCAAAGCATATCGAGGCGCAGGAGCGTTCGATGAGCATATAGTTATTGTAGCTGGTGGGTCGAATCCAGTTCCAACGGGTACGTGGAATCCCTATACTGAAACGGGGACTGGTTTATTAGGAGCGGTTGGAGCGTACATTCTTGAACGGTGCACCACACCGGTAATTTTGCACATCGATTCAGCGTACACGCCGTACGTCAATGTCAGTTTAACTGCGTATCTGTTCTCTAACGTTCGGCAGACCACAGCGATTCGGGATATATCCGAAGCTGTAGCAGTGATGTTTGATCCCGATGCACAGGTTCTAGGTAAGACAATGCCACAATCGCAGTTGATTGATATTGTCGAGGGAGTGGCCGGAGTTGATTATCTAGACTTACATAGATTCCAGAGGATTCCATATGGTCGTCAGTTGTACACGTCTTCAGCAACGCCTTCGGATATTACGTTCACGGATTTCATTAGTGGAGTAACCGCGACAAGAGATGTGTGGAAGGTTAAGTTCATAAACACAACGGACTTCAATGTCGAAGGAGCATCGGCTGGGCCACAAGTCAATACGGGTACAGTCGGATCAGTATATACCGTTGACGATGGAAGCCTGTCGTTCCTAGTGAATGCGGGTACAGTAGACCCAACAGCGGTTGAACAGTGGGAGATTGTAACAGGACCATATGTAGGAAACCTCTTTCCGTTTTTCGACGAGTTGTGTCTGCTATTCCAAAATGAAATACAGCTAACCGTAGTTGGAGGATTGGGGTAAGCGTGCATGGATCTGAGCAATGCACTTTCGAAGTTTCTGGCAGACGAACAGTACCTTAAGAAAAAGGTTCCGGTAGCCTGCCTTTCGTCCGATAGTGTCGGAAAGCTCATGTGCATGAGAGACGCAGTAACTCCAGCAGGTAGATGGAGAGTTACGAAGGCTACCAATGACGATTTAACGAAAATACCGGCAGTAGGCATACTGATCGAGAAGTACACGGCTACTACCGGGTTAATGCAAATATCGGGAGAGTATGATGGATTTACTGGGTTGGATGTCACGAAACAGTGCTTCGTTGGAACTAATGGAGGTTTGACCCAGATAATGCCTTCGGGTAATATTGTAGCAGTACAGTATTTTGGTTACGCAGTATCAGATACGGCACTCTGGTTACCAGGGAACATAGGACCAACAATCATAAGGAGACAGTAGACATGGAAAAGAATCCGAAGAAAACGGACAAGAAGGTAAACGACGAAAAGGTCAATGCATCTCTAGACGATGTAATTACCGAGGAGGAGAAAGCCCGTAAGCAGTTGACACCATTGGAGATGAGTCAGTTGAGGCTGCACGAGTCCCGAGTACAGTTGCAGCTCAATCTTCGAGAGAAATTCAAGCTCCAAGAGAAATTGATGAATATCAACTACACGAATGAGCTTTCTGTTTTGAGGGGTAAGGTTGCGGGTTGTGATGCGTCGATTGCCGAAGCACAAAGTGACTACAACAACCAGATACTAGAAGTAGAGAAAAGGCTTCATGTGAAGCTACCAGAATATGTCATTCAGGACGACGGTACTCTAATCGATCCCGGCCCTCCTGATGACCCAGAAGAACCGCCTGCTGGCTAACAGGTAGGTTTTAGGAGGAAGTTATGGCCGAACGAAAATTCTTGTATATGGATGGCAGTTTTGGGTTTCCAACGGAGTCCGATCCAACGTCGGATACCGTAGCTCTGGCTGGAGCGTCTTTCAGTGGTGACGTTGCCATGGCAGGTAACGAAGTCACAGGACTTCCAGCTACACCGAGCGGAGACACCGCGGCTGCATCCAAAGCGTATGTTGACGGCCTAATTTCCGGTATCGTCTGGAAAGAATCCGCCGAATGCTTGCATCTCATTGGTAATGCGACGGTAGCTACGCTTAACGGCCTGTCGCCATCGGCTGGTCATGCCTATGTCGTAACCGATTCCGGTACCTTGACTGCGGGCTCTCTTGCAGTGGTAGCTGGTGATATGGTTGAGCTCGACGGTGCGGCCTGGATCAAGCTGTCGGCATCATCCGGTGGGTTTGTTCCTGCGGGTACGCGAGCAGTATTGTCCACCTCCCAGGCTCTAATCTCTCCGTACACGGACGGGTCTGACGATGGTAAAGTCGTAGAGTTCAGTGGTTCGAGCAACACAGGTACGGACACAGGAGATGCCGTAGACTCCAATGCGTTGCTGATTCAGGACGACAACCATGTTGGTTTCTACGACAACCTTGGTTTTGTGTTTGAAGGGACTGTACCAACAGGAACCTGGGTTCAGTTCACAGGTGCGGGTACAGTGACTGCCGGTGACGGACTAGATAAATCCGGTAACACCATCTTCGTCGGAAACGGTGATGGTATCCAAGTAAACGCGGACTCCATCCAAGTGGATTTGGAGACTACCAACCAGAGTCTTGAGTTTGTAGGTGCTTCTCCCAATGGAGAATTGCAGGTCAAGGTAGATGGAGCTCACGGTGTCGTTCTAGGTTCGAGCGGTGTGGAGCTTGAGATTGACGATACCCCAGATACTCTGGATGTAGATGCGGACGGTCTCAAGGTTGTTGGTGTTCCTTCGCTGTTCAAGGTGAATGATACGGCAGTCGGTGCAACGGTAACGGCTCCAAATCTGGATACCTTGACGGATGGAAGTAATGCGGATGCTTTGCACTCCCATACGATTCCTTCGGTGGATGCGTCCAAGAGAATCGAGGATACGCACCTCAACAACGCGGCAGTTACAGCCGGAAGGGTTGTTCGTTGGAGTTCCACTAACAATGAAGTCATTCATGCCGATAACAGTTCCACGGCTGGTGCCAGGGCTATCGGTGTAGCTCGAACAGGTGGTGAGGCGAATCCAGGTACCTCCAACGTAGTGAAGCACGGTATCTGCGCAGGTTGTCTGACAAGTGCCACAGTAAACACCCCGTACTTCCTGGGAGCCTCTGGTGCATTGGTACTGTTTGCGGCCATCCCAACTCCAGGTCGAGTCATCCGAATGGGAATTGCTGCAAACGCGGCTGACCTCGATGTGAATATCCAAGACCTTGGATACAAGCGGTAGATAGGTGGTTGATCGCGTTCAAGCTGTCAAGTGGGAGTCCCCTGGACAAGGGGGTACTCAAGAGGACATGGTTCCTACGGAGATCGATGTCAACGAAGATGGCTTGGACGCAAGAGGTCTGTTTATTCAGGACGACAGTTCAAGTGATAAAAAGGTTTTTATAAGTAGGGACGCCAGCGGGAACATGACCTTCCAGGATGATGTTGTTCCTGGGATCAAAACGCTGGCAGACTTGCTTGCAGCAGCTATTGCAGGACATCCTTTTAAAGTGGACTCTGGAGAGACTTTGACTATCACTGAAGACCGGCAGTTCGATCACCTAGGCAGGTTTCCAGTGGATGGAAGGTTGGTTATTAACGGACGTTTTGTACTCGGAATAGGAGCACTCAATGGCTAATAACGGTGTGGGTGTTTTACCAAGACAAGGGGTTGGCACATTAGATGACGCTCCGGCTGGATATCTAGAAATTATTGCTAACAATGCTACAGGGAAACTAGCTACAGTCGATGAGTCGGGTACCGTTGTTAATTATGGGGTGTCTCCGTTTGAAAGCATATTCTCCCTAGTCACTGGCCGAAATGCCACTGTTACAAATTCGTATCTAAGGGCTGGCGGAAATGTGCCTATGAACCAGGCTGGTTTTGTGCTTCCCTATGATGCTACGATTGTAGCCATAAGTTTAGCTACCAACGTTGCCGGATCTTGGACGGCAGAGGTGCGCAAAAACGGTGCTGCTACAGTTATTGCCTCATTAGCCACTACCGTGGCGAAAGATAAGAGTACGGGTTTAAGTGTCGAGGTAGATGCTGACGATGAAATTCAGATCTTTTGTAACGGTGCAGGTATTGAGAAACCGGTTGTAACGGTTTGGTTCAAAAGGAGATAAGTCGTGGCTATTAAGCTAACAACAGTAAGCGCCGACGTCACGATTGATGATTTAGGTGCTCGAACCTTTGTCCATCCAACAGTAGAGTACGACTTAGTAGGTAGCGGAGAATTTACCGAAAGTGAGATTAAGGCTTCTGCTGATATGCAGGCAGCTATCGACGGTAATACAATTACTCTCAAGGATGATAACAATAACCCGATTACGAACCTAGAATCCGCAGGCCCACATAACCACGTAAAGGATGATGTTACAGATTTTTCTCATGCTGCAAGCCATGTAGGGGCCGATTCGATTGTAGATGCAACGCCTTCGCAAAAGGGTTTGGCTACGGCTGCACAAATAGACAAGCTCAATGGTATAGCTTCGGGTGCTGACGTCACAGGGGCCAATCCTCCACAGGCTCACGCTGCTAGCCATACAGATGGGACCGATGATATTCAGTCTGCAACGGCTGGCCAGAAAGGTTTAGCGACTGCCACCCAGATAGCAAAGTTGAATGGGATTGAGACCGGGGCTGATGTTACCGATGTCGCTAATGTTGAAGCGGCTGGTGCGGTCATGAAAACTCTGGTCGATGCGAAGGGCGACTTATTAGTAGCCACCGCAGACGACATAGTTACTCGGTTGCCTGTAGGGACTGATGACCAAGTCCTTTCGGCTGACAGCGCAGAAGCAACGGGATTGAAATGGGTTGATTCTAGCGGAGGTACGCCTTCAGACCAGCCAGCATTTTCTGCTAGAAAGGATGGGGATCAGACACTTACGGGTTCATATGCCGATGTGACTTCTTGGCTTACTCCTGATGAGATAACGTCCGACTTTTCGTTTGATACCCTTACAGGTGTAGTGACAATTAATACGACAGGACTGTACCTAGTTCATTTTGCCACGACGACTGAGGTGAGTACTGGTACTGATCGGTCAGGTTCTCGGATTAAGATGCAGAGAGATGCTGGAGTTGGATACAACGACATTCCGTCATCCATCCAGGGAATGTACAATAGAAATGCGACTTCAGGGTACACGAACGCGGCTTGGAGTCGAGTCCTTGAATTAAGTTCTGGCGACATGCTAAAAATGCAGGCTATTCAAGACAGTGGTGTAGATACCGTTTTCCTAGAAAGCGACAGCACGATTATGAATATAGTCAAGTTGTCGGGTACCAAGGGTGACAAAGGAGATACGGGTTCTGGTTCAAACATCACGGTTGAAGACGAAGGTACTCCAGTAACAGGAACTCCTCATTCGATTCTGGACTTCAAGGGCGCTCTAGTCGCTGCAACTAATGCCGGTGGAGGACAGGCTGATATATCGATAGGTGGGGATGCAAACGACCTTGATGATGTAAGTGCTGCTTCCCCTAGCGAGAATGACCACTTGGTTAGAAATGGTTCCAGTCAGTGGGTGAATGTTGCCTATCCGAAATTTCACGGAAAACTTACGCGTACTCAGATGCTTGCTATCTCGTCTCCAACGGCTGGAGATACTTGTTGGTGTACAACCTACAATAAGATGTTCACTTATGGGCATGAAGGAGGAACTACGTGGCAAGTACCTGGCGAAACGATTGAAATGACTAATGAGGCTGTAGGTACTTTTGAAGAAGGCGACATATGTGTTCTTGATGATCTGAATGACGAGTCGATTGATATAACCACAACTGCGTACGATGGCGATGTGGTAGGCATTATCGTAATTGGTGGAGCTAATGGTGTCGCCTGTACAGTAGCAGTTAAAGGTAAGTGGGATGTGTACTTCCAGGGTGTGGCGACAAGGACCAACTGGGTTACGACTTCCACTACGGCTGGGTATGCTCAGAATGTTGCTGGTTCTTCGGACGCAGTTATCGGTCAGGTTATTGAAGCCACAGGTGGAGCCGGTCTAGCTAAGTGCTGGTTGTTCGGTAAGGAGGCTTACTAATGACGGCTATCTCATACGAATACACGGTCAGCAAAAATCCGTGTGCCGCTAAGATTATTGAGGATGTTGCCGCTTCTGAGATGACGATAAAGGACATACTGCGAATTTACGACGGCAAGCGTACGGGAGAAGGTCACGCAATAACGTCAGTGACTTTCAAAATCGAGATGGCGGCTGAACTGGGGGTTGAAGATAAGGTCGCCCTAGATAATATCGTAGAGGCGTCTGCTGGAAAGCACATCCTTACGAAAACAGCTAGAACACTGCTTGGGGAATTATTTGAAGCGTGCGCCGATCAAGCTCAGCAAATGCGATTGTTGGCAGCTCTCGATAAACGGCCTTCGTTTGATAGGGCGATAGAGAATCAGAATTTTGAGTTGGCTCATACTCTGAAGAATATGTCTTTTGCGGATGGAGATATAATTCAAGCAGACGTTGATTTAATAGATTCGATAATCCCGGTATCAAAGTGGATAGATGTGTAATTGGAGGGGAAGGGAGTTGTGTAAATGCCACCAGGAAGTAGAACTAGCGATTCGCCTTCGACCTCTCTCCGTAGAGAAATCGATAAGTTGGATCGGGATAAGGCTAATAAGGAAGCTACTCGAACTAAGTTTGGTGAGCTAGAGAAGGATTTGGATGAGACAAAGAGGATTGCTCTTAGCGCAAGAAAAAAAGCGGGTACGCACGAGTGTCATCAGGAGGAACGGATGAAATCAGTAGAGGGAAAATCGGCTGGTTGGAACAAGTTCTTTCGTGGTTTAGTTATAGCTTTGATTGTTGGTGGTTTTGGTGCCGGCGGGTATTTCGTTAAAATTGAGTTAACTAAAGCGGATAAGACTGAGGTTCAGGCAGTCAAGAAGGATGTCACTACGATGAAGTCGGATGTATCTGAGATGAAGAGGTCTCAGGAGAAGATAGAGGATTATTTAGAACCGGATGCGCAGTTAGAGCTAGAGAAAAAGAAGATGAAGCTGCTGAAGGAAGCTATGAAAGAGGCTGTTCACGAAGCTAGGGCTGACATCCAGCCTAATCGAAATAGGAGAAGGACTAATTGAGTATCGAAGGGCAGATAGGCGTTGCGATTTCCGATGTGTTTCCCATCTGGGATTTGGATGGGTACACTAAGAAGTCTGGTGAGTCTTCCTTTGTTACGACTCTATGGAAAGATGGCGTAGTGAATGGAGCTTCGGTAACGATTGCCGAGATCGGAACTTCGGGTATGTACAAAGCCACATTTACTCCAGACGAATTAGGTCTTTGGTATCTGGAAGTAAAGATTTCGTATAACGAGCAGGTTTGGAAAGGCGAGTACAACATCGGTCTAGACCAGCCAGAAGCTCAGATGAATGTTGCTTACGACGATGACACTTCGATACTGTACATGAGTGTTTGGATGGATAGAGAGGGAGAATCTGTGGATGCCAGTGAGCTGGTGTCCTGCGAGGTGAAGCTCTACGACGTCACAGGGGACAACTTACTGTTCACGGCTACGGACACCTCGGTAAAGGCCGACGGACGATTCCATATGCAGGAAACGCTTTCTCTAGTGTCGGATAGAACGTACAGTGCAGTAGTAGAAGTAACGGATTCCAGGGGTACGGCAAAGACCAACCAGGAATTCACGACGATAGGATAACGATGTCAGTTGCAGCAGCAATGAAGAACAAACGGTGTCAGACGCTCTACAGGTCTTCTCCTGGTCCGTCTGCTCCTGATGTGTATTTCAATGGCGAAATATCGCTTCCTGCTCCTCCGACTGTTGCCGTTGATACTTTGGAGACCTTGGTTCTTGACCAAAGCATCACGGTAGAGGTGCTTCCAGATCCAGAAGTGGAAACGGAAACCCTTGTAGTGTACGATCCTTGTTCAGAGGAGGACTAGATGGCCAGTAGTCCGGTATCAGCAACGTTCAAGATAAAGCGTCATGCTCGAAGGCCGTATCTACGGTTGTTCGTGAAGGACTCTGATGGGAATGCATTTGATTTCTCTGGTGCCACAGGTGTTCGGTTTCAGATGAAGGACGAGGAGGATGCCGCCAAAGTTACGGATGGCGCTGCTGAGATAGAGGACGCTGCCGGTGGAATCCTTCGGTATAAATGGGAACCAGGGAATACCGATACTGCTGGAGACTTCTTCGGCGAGTTCGATGTGGACTATCCGGCAAGTGAGACTTTGACTGTTCCGCTAGATGGCGATCTGCTCATCAAGATAAAAGCGGATGTGAATAACGCAGGGTAAGTGGAGGAAATATGCCTAGTGTAAGTATCGTCATAGATGTAGCAGGAAAGCCTCCAGGAGTTCCCGGTGTAGGTAGGGAGTTTCCATATTCTGATATAGCAAGCGCACCTCCAGAGGTAACGCTCTCGTTGGATGACAATACTGGAATAACTGAGTACTATTGGGAGATAGTTTACCAGGAACCAGGGTGCTCGGCTGTTCTAGATGACCCGAATTCAGCTACCCCGAAATTTACGCCAACGGCTGGAGCAGAGGGAACCTACCTGATTCGGTGTGAGGTAAACGGTGGTCCGGTATTCGGAACCAACGCCATAGGCTTCACAACGCAATCCCTTGCCATTCGACTCTTGGCTGCTGGGGAAACGCTCGAGTTCGGAAGTGCTGGTTGGATAGCTGCGTACAACGCTGCCATGAAAGTTCTCGATGGATACGGTGGAGCTTCATATGATGAGGAGTTTGATACTGGTTCTGTCGCTGCGGATTCTGAGTGGGAACAGGAAGTGGACCTAGGTAACTCGGTAGTATCGGGTATATTCTTGTTTCTAAAGGTCGTGATGACTTCGGGTTCAAGTACAGATACTGACATAGAGGTTTATAATGGAGATCCAAGCGGATCTGGCGAACGCATTTACCTGAAGGCGGGTAAGGATTTGGATGCAGAGGACCAAGTAGATCCGAATATCTGGTGGAGCACCAAGGACTTCTTGGAAGCAGGGAAGTTTTGGTTGCGGCTGTACAATCATGGGTCGGGTGCTTGCGAATATACGTTTAGGGTTCGGTTCAGAGGTGACGTACCCTCGGCATAGGAGGAAAACATGGCTTTAGGTTTTATAGTAGGGGATACGGTTGATGTCACACTAGAAGGTACGGTTATGCGTGGAGAGGTTACTCGGATTGATGTAGCAGGAGATGAACCTCAATTATTCGAGATTCAACGGCCCGGTGGTACTCACATCGAGTTTTTACGGGATGAGGAAGCAGACCCAGGCGAAGAATTCGCATTCGTCGAGAAGGTTGAATAATGACTCGTCCAGCATACGACAACGGACCCTGGTCATTTGACGTCAATAATGATTGTTCGGAAGCGAACATAACAGACACCTCCAGCCATACGTTTATGGGATTGAAGGACAGTTTGGTGGCTCATACGCCATGGTCAGTTATTGCGTCTAGCGACTCGGTTTCCGTTAAAAACGATGGCGATGCATTTCCAGATCTGTGGGTAGATTGGGCAACAGATATTGTAAGAGCGGCTGCTGGCACTGCCCATAGTTGGGTTATCATAGAAAATGCCACTACAGGAGAGCAGATTTGCATCGATATGAATAATGTGAACGTCAATCGGTGTAACATTTGGTATTCAGCTACAGGTTCTTTTTCGGATGACGGTACTATAACGGATAGACCAACAGATACTGAATCTGTTCAAGTGGTTTCTAGTGCAGTGAACATCATAGATTTCGGTGCGGACGGCGCTGTAGTACACACGATGGTTTCTGATGACGACTTAACCACCAGAGTTGGTGTTTACCAGAAGGATGGTACGGAGAGAGGTGTTTGGTTCATGGCCTTTGACGAGGTACGCGAACCTACGTCCGACTGGACAGACACTTACAAAAGAGCAGTCTACACGAAATACCATTCCACGTCATTGAGCACAGTTGCTGCATCACAGGCACCTAAAAGCGTAGACTTTGATTCGGCAGGTGCATGGCAGGTTTGTCTGAACGGGACTTGGAGTGCGTGCTATCCTTCATGCGAATGCTTTAAAGGGTTTGCTGCGAGTAATGCAGGCGATCCATTTTACAAAGAGACAGATGTCACTTGGACAGGCAGTAGAATGGTGCAACCAGTAGGCTTATTCAGAGAGCAGATAGAGAAAGGTGGGAGATTGGGTAAGCTAGAAGACATTTACTATGCACCAGAGAATCTGTTTACGTACGACATGTCGGATTCGACGCAACAGGATTGGATTAAGTTTGGTTGCGTAATGATTCCTTGGAATAACACGACGCCAACAGAGATAACATAGGAGATACAAATGCCAGTACCAGCATTGACAAATGGTCCATGGACGTTTTCAGTAAATAATATTGCTACTGGAACTGATTACGGAACCACAGGTCAGAAGATAATTTTCGAGCTGAAGGAGGCATTGAAGGCGTTTGCAGCCTGGGATGTTATTGCGTCGAGCGACTCGGTTTCGGTTAAAAACGATGGCGATGCGGACCCGGATTTGTGGGACGACTATACTGATGTAGTAAAGGCAAATGCTGGAACACCGCACTCCTGGATTCTCTTAGAGAACAGCACCACAGGTGAGCAATTATGCTTTGATGTTTGCACCGTCAATAATGCACGAGTAGATGTTTGGCTATCGACTACGGGTTCTTTTGCTGCAGATGGGACCACTTCCAATAGACCCACTGATACAGAGAGTTACCGCATGTTTTCGGTGGCGCACAATATGATCGATTCGAGCACGAAAGCAGCAGCGGTACATGCGATGATCTCCAATGATGATAAGTGTACAAGATGGTTTGTGACTTTCAGGTATATGGATCGGCTAGGCTCTTGGTTTGGGTGTATCGAAGAGATCTATGGTACCCCAGCCGTTTGGACAGGGAATAACAAACGCGTGCTGTTTGTTATTAACGCTAGCAATGCGAGCTCGTCAGATCCACAGGGGCAGTATCCACTAGCAACCCATTTTGATTCATTGCGATGGTGGGCGTATCTCAAAGACGCAACGCCGTACGAAGGTTGGAATTCTGCCTATGCTTCGTGCGAGTGCTATAAGGGATTTAGCTCCGATCAAGGTGATCCTTTTTATCGATGGGACAGGGTTCAAGAATGGAACGAGGGACTCCCCTGCTCGCCGATAGGTATTTTTAGGGAGAATGTTTCTAGGGGAGGTGCGTTAGGAGCTTTGAAGGATATTTATCTTGCTCCGATTTATCATGAGACGTACAGCACGTACGATGGTGTTACGGATAGGGAGTGGATTAAGTTTGGAGGGGTTCTTGTTCCATGGAATGGTGTTGTCCCTACGTACTTAGAAGCTGGTTACAGCTAAGAGGTAAGATATGGCAACGTATGATAGCGAGGTTGTCCAGGCGATTTATACGATAGGTGAAGACATCGGAGCGATGCCTGTACCTCACCATGATTCAATGCCTGATACAATGCCAGTAGAAGGCATAGGATCGGCTGCGGGTAGTGGTGCCGAAGTCCTTCGCGATATTCCTTATTTTACGCGAGAAAATCCAGACTAGGAGATTAGATGCCGGGAGCAGGAATAACTTATTGGGGTCCGGCTGGTGACGTAAGTGGTCCGCCAACGGGTATCTCCTTGTGGACGTTCGATTTCGAGGTCAAGGCCAAGAGTATTGGTTCGGCCATCAAGATTACGTTCACCACCCCATCGAGTACCGAAGCTCCAGAGTGGAATCGACGCATCCGGATTTTGAGGAAGCAGGGTGAATGGCCAGTATCCTGGGACGATGCCGATGCAGTGGTATCGGTTGATGACGTGTTTCCGGGTCCAGCAGAAGCAGACCACGAGTATACCGAGAGCAATTTGGTTCCGGGTCAGATTTACTACTATGCGATGTTCGAGCTTCGTGTCGATGGCGTCTGGATAAACGACAGGGTTCTGGGCAGGAGCTCGGCGTATCCATACGATCGGTGGGGTTGTGCTGACTACATGTACAATTCGCTTCCTCGTGGTTGGAGATCGGCTGACGCTCGAATCGGATACGACCTCAAGAACTTCCTTACGATATTTGGCGCTCTTCTAGACAATATGAAGACGGACACAGAGAACTTGTTGACGTTGTTCAGTATTGACGAGGTGCATATCGACCTCCTTCCTCTGATAGACAAGAAGCTAGGATGGCCTACTTGGCATGCGGCCAATGGATTACAGCAGCGTGAGGATACAGGTAGAGCCGTAGCGTTTTATAAGACATTAGGTCGTAGGGTTGCGTACGAGAGAATGTTCGAATGGCCAACTTCCTGGGATTGCGAAGTGGTTCAAGGTTGGAAGTATGTGTTCTTTTCGAACGGAGTTTATGGCAGCACCACTCCAGATCTGTCTACGGTAGCCAAGCAGGATGAGATAAAGGCCAAGATGGGTCGGCAGGATGATCTACTGAAGTACACGAACCACAACACGTTCTGGCATTCAGTGAGTGGATTAGGGTTCTTCCTGACCAAGATCCCTGGAGTCTCGGACGACATTACGATGGACATGATTCATCGGTGTTGGGAACTGCTCAATTTTGGCATGGCCACATACGTGAATCCGCATCTTACTTTGATTACGGTAGACGAAGAAGGCCCCATGGGTGTCCCGACAGAGGAGTGGGAAGAAGCGATTGTTTACGGCGCACCAGCTATGGCCTCTCCCGCAGAAACGGATTTGGGATACACGACCGGTAGTGTTAGGATGTTTCAGAGCAACGATGCTTTAAGTGTGACCAACGATTTAGGTGATCGAACGTTCCACGAAGCTTTGGAGTATGTGTAATGGGAAAACTAATAGTAGAAAAAGGACCAAGGATAGTAGGCCGGTGGTTCGATGTCATTCGCTACCTAGATGGCAGCTCCGAGCTTGGCGAACACGGCGAATTTGACTGGGGATGGAATCAGATACAGAACTCATTCGCGAATCTCATTGCTGCTTGGTGTAGAGCAGAGTCTGGGTATGACAGAATTGGCTTCATGGGAATCGGCTCTGGCCTAGTAGCCTGGGACACGACTCCTCCGACACAAGCCTATTCACAGACGACGTTGACCACGGAGTACTTCAGGAAAGCGATTTCTCAGCCAGAGATATATTTCATTGATCCGTCAACGAATTTGCCGACAGGTGGTACGCCCAGTCCCAAGATAGAGATCGATGTGACTTTGGGATTGACTGAGGCAAATGGAACACTACGAGAGTTTGGGTTGTTTGGTGGAACTGCCACGATAACCTTGGACTCGGGAGAAATGGTAAACTGGATTGTGCACACGAGAATCGATAAGGACTCTTCGATGGAGATCGATAGGAAAGTGCGAATCGAGTTTGAGACTCAGTAGGAGATAAAACAATGGCAGGCAATGTACCAAATGTAAGTATGGACAGTTTCAATTGGGTGAAGCTCTATGACCAAGTGATCGCTCAGCAGGGTATGCCTATTCCCGACAATGATATGAACGAATCACGCGCCATAGATCTAGCCAACCACACGATGTTGCTCGCTTGGGCTATTGGCGATGTCAAGATGAATTTGACTTCCACAGGCAAAGGTTATGGTCTTGCCTATGAGATACAGCAAGCGACATCCACTTCGCAGAACTTTGCTATCAATCGAGGATGGGCAATAGTGCGTGGAGTTATGGTTCCAACGGTTATGGGAGATCCGCCATCAGACCATGACTACGAATCCGATACCAATCTCATTTGTGAAGGAACTATTAGTACAGTCTCCTCTCCGAATATTACGAGCGTAGATAAAAAGTGGTCCACAGACTACGACCTTGCGAACTGTCGCATGAAGATGACTTCGGGAGCAGAGAGCGGTAATACGTTCACCATCGTAGCTAGGGTGAGCGACACCGAGTTGCAGCTTTCGAGTGTTGGGTCTATTGCTCCAACTGATACGTACATCATCAAGCCTCCATCATTGACAACTTACGGTGGACTCGGAACTAGAACGGACGAGGTTTACTTGGCCGTTTGGTGGGAGGACATCAATGAGAACGAAGATTCGAACATAGTCAATCCCGGACTGGCGATAGAGACAAGCCATAGGTCTCAGCGTAGGTGGTGTGTTCGTGTCGCTGAGAACGGAACAACTCCGACCTCGAGTACGCGACATGGGTTTGGATTCCGGTACATGAAGTTGGCCGAGCTTGCTAGAACTTCGCTTACCGGTGCGAATATTCTGACGGCCCAGATTACGAACGAAGACAATTTCACAGATCCGATTACTTGGTTTGGCCCAGAAGTAACCACCTGGTTAGACAAGATTTCAGCAGAGCCTGTGGTAGTAGCTCAAACAGCTCCAGCTCTTTTAGCTTCAGGTACGCACGACGGCGGTGATGGTCAAACTAACCTTACCGATAGCGGGGCATCTTGGACTACAGATGAATGGCAAAACCGTACAGTCGGAAATGTTACGAGTAGGTTCACAGCAAAAATATCGTCGAATACGGCTACGGTTGCTACTTGTGCATCACAAAAAGGTGGAAATACCCAAGTATGGAATAACGGCGATACGTATCGGATATACGATAATGCTTTCCAGCTAACGGGTGATTTCTATATAGGTAACGGAGGGATTGGTACAGCTGGGGACTTCTTTGCTGCTCGCGATAAAGATGATCCAGGTAGAGGGTATAACCCGGGCGGCTGGATAGCACCTGGAAAATCGAGCGGTGTAGTATTCCGAGTATTTGATACGTTGAATGCGACGGAGCTAACGCCATCTGCCGTAGCAAGTTCGCAAGGATTCTATACCAACCCGTATCTTCGAGCATATAGACCCGATTCAGAAATCCCATACGAAGCCACGCTTCTAGATGACTTGAATGTTGTGTGCTTTGAAAGGGTTTCAACCCATGAAATATCGGATAGCCCTGCCAAGGCATTTCCATTGGCTGGATTGAGTGTAAGGGCTGATCTCATTTCTGGTGCGCGAGTGGCCGAAGTAGAAGGAAGCCCTGATAGTGTTGCTCCAGGTATTTTCGGTTCCACGCTTAACTCGATGATGGAATTTATCAATGACAGAGTTCGAAAGGATTTGGCTGATACGATTACGGCTTCGCATACTTTTGATAGTATCGTTGATTCCAAGGGACAGTTGTGGGTATCCAAGTGGATTGGTTCTGAAGCGAGTACTTACTACGATGGCTTTGGTACAGCGTTCTATCCAGATGCTGGTTCCAAATACGACATCTCCAATAACAACTATGGCCCCAAGCTAGATGAGGTTGGAGATTATGTGTATTTTAGCGAGTTCCTGCCACCAGAGTATGAGTCTGGAGAACGCCTAGTCCTACATGCGTATTTTCGACTTATAAACGCAGAGACTGCTTCCAATAAGATTTATGCTCGATTGCTCGCGGATATTTTCTCCGAACATGATACCTCGGCATCAGTCAGTGATATTCGGTCAGTAGCACACAACATTGGAAGCGATAATGCTGCGAATACTGTTCACGAGGTTGTTTTTGTCGTGAACAATTCGAGCCTACGTCCGCTAGATGTGTGCAAGTTCCGAATTTCTTTGTACGACGTAATCTCTGGGGATGCGGTTTCAGAAGTGGCTTACCTGGGTACACGGTTTAGGTACAGAGCCTACAAGATTGCTCCGGCTTGGACTTCCTGGCCGGCAGAAGGCTAGTCCGTAGTTGCCCTACCCCGCTCCTTAGTGTAAGCTTTAAGTATTCATGCCATTGTCTCAGGCTAATGGGACGGAAGGAGGTTGAAGATGGGTACGATGAGAAAACTTGACTTCATCGCTATCACGGCAAGTTCTGCTGCCGCTGATAAGCTTCGCGTGTTCATGCAAGGACTTCGTGAAGATACAGCTGCGGCGATTGCTGGTGATACCTCGATCTTCCATAAGGGAGAGGATGATGAAGCAGTGGAACGGAATGACGACTCTTCGGACTTGGCTACAGCACTCGTTCTAGTGAACTCGATGAGGACTAAGTTGATCGCGCACTTAGCTTCAACCGGTTTACAAGGAGCGCACCTGG
>Ga0180432_10005731_pt1 | contig 16397 bp, 13 predicted proteins | sample SS_ome_10_FD_132414 | JGI IMG/M metagenome (GOLD analysis project Ga0180432, IMG submission 132414) | Hypersaline lake sediment archaeal communities from the Salton Sea, California, USA - SS_1_MS_2 metaG | ecosystem: Environmental > Aquatic > Non-marine Saline and Alkaline > Hypersaline >... | reverse complement strand
GACGGCGACGTCGTCGTCCCGGCAGTAGTTGTACTTGAAGGGCTCCGGGTAGTCGGCGGAGGCCGGTGGCCGCCGCGGGGTGCCGTAGTCGCAGGTGTAGCGCGGATAAATATCGGCGCTCACCCAGAACCCGTCGTCGTGGATGATGCTGCTCAGCGAGTCCAGCACCGAACCGCGGTCGCCGGGGAACAACTCGTTGAGTGCCGGCACCCGCAGATAGAGCAGCTCCGTGGTGGTCGTCAGATCACCGAGCAGCTGCACCATCGTGTCGGAGTTGTCGGCGAACAGGTCATCGGTGGCGGCGAAGGTCTTCGGCGCCTGCTCGGTCAGGGTCCGGAATCCACCGGTCATCCGGTTCACCCCGGCGAACACCTCGTTAAGATTCGCGGTCGCGACCTGCATCCCGGCGTCCTTGTCCGCCACCAACTGCAGGGTGATCCGGCTGGTGTTGAGCAGACTGGTGGTTTCCGGCAGGACTCCGTCCAGCGTGGAGAGCAGGAACGTACCGCCCTCGACGATATCGCTCAGCTTCTCCGGGCCGTCCTTGCTGGTACCGAGTTCGGATTTGATGAGCTCCAACTTGTCGGTGTCGACCTGTTTGAGCATTCCGTCGGAATGGGCGAGCAGCTCGGCCATCGTGACCGGCACCTCGGTGCGGCCCAGCGCAAAACTGCTGCCGTTGGACAGGAACGGCGCCTCGCCGTTACCGCCGTCGAAGTCGATGTACTGCTCCCCCGCCGCCGACAGCCCGGCCACCCTCGCCGTGCTGGACGTCGACAGTTTGACCGATGAGTCCAGTCTGACCTCGGCGTTGACCCCCTCCGGGACGATGGACAGTGTCTCCACCTTGCCGATCGGCACCCCACGCAGGGTGACGTCCTGATTCGGCAGCAGACCGCCGGATGCGGGCAGTTCGACCGTCACCCGGTAGACCGACCGCAGCGGATTCCAGCGCAATGCCCCGAGCATCAGATAGGACAGCCCGACAACGAGGGTGAGCAACAATGCGATCGCCGACAGCCAGGTCTTGTGCCGGTGCCCGAACTTGACGGCGCCGACGACCCCGTCGGCGACGGTGCCGATCACGGGGCCGGCTCCGGAGCCGGCCCGGCCGGTGCGGACTGCCCCTCCGGCGGGTTGACGAACTCACCGGGGGCGGTCGGCCCGGGAGCAGGCCCGTCGACATCCCACTGCCCGTGTTGCACACCCGGGACGACCGGCACCTGCGGCACGCTGGGCCCCCGCCCCACGATGCGTTCCTGCAGCCGGAACAGGGTGTACTTGAACGAGCCGACCAGCTGGTTCCAGGTGGACCATTTCGGCCCGTGGAAACCCGGGTCCCCCGGGAAGCCGATATCCGGGATGTGGCCGAGGATGAGCCGGTCGATGCTGCCGCGCAGGGCGATCGAAGTGCCTGCTGTGGCTTTCACCAGCGGCGGCAGCAGCTGGTTCAGCGCAACCATGCTGGTGTCGGGATCCACGGCGACATCGTTGAACGCGCTGGAGATCGTGTTGAGATCGGCGATCACGCTGCGCCCGCTGGTATCGGTGCCGCCGATGGACGGCAACCTGCTGAGCACCTCGGTGGTGCTGCCGGCTTCGAGGACCAGGTCGGTGATCTGCGTGGTCTGCTGGGCCAACGTGTCGGTGGCCGGGGCCGCGGCGGTCATGAGTTCATCGATGACTGCGTTCTTGGCGTCGATCCGGCTGGAAAGACCGGATAGTGCGGTCAGCGAGTCCGAGATCTGATCGGTACGCCGGTCCATCGTTGCGAGCAACTGATTGGTGTTGGCGACCAGCTGGCGGAAGTTCCTGCCGCCGTTATCTCCGGCCGCTTTCCCGGCACCGTTGATGATATCGGTCAGGTTCTTCACCGCACCGCCGTTGACGAGGACCGCCGCGCCGGTTAGGAGGTTCTCGACGGTCGCAGCCGCGGCCGTGTCCTGGATTCCGATGGTGTCCCCGTCTTTGAGCACCGGCGCGTTGGCGGCAGCCTTGGCCGGGGGTTTGACCGCGATGAACACATCACCGAGCGGGGTCGCCGACCGCAGTTCGGCGGTGGTTCCGACCGGAAGGCGGACACCGTCATTGATGCGCAGCGTGGCCACCGCGGTGTAGTCGCGAGCCACCAGGTCCTCCAGTTGGCCGACATCGGCTCCGACCAGCCGCACCTTGGCGAAGGCCGGCACGTTGAGCGCGTTCTCGAACACCACGGTCAGGTTGTAGCCACCCGGTCCCGTTCCCGGATGTGGCAGTGGCAGGCTGGCCAGTCCGCTGCTTGCACATCCGGCCGTGGCCAGCGTGACCGTCATAGCGAGCACAACCGCGGACCGTCCGCGTCGGGTCATCATTTCTGTCCCATCGCCGCAAGGCCGTCGAGGATGTAGGAGACGCCGAAATCCGGGCCGAAGTCCTGCAGAGTTCCTGTGCTACAACCTAATTGCCGCAAATGCAGCAGATTGCAGACCTCTTTGACGGTCTGACTGTCGAATAACAACTTGTCGGTCAGGATGTGCACCCTGGCTGCGCCGTTCTCGCGGTCGATGATGTTGTAGATGTTGTCCAGCGTCATCGGGGCCACGTCGAGAAGTTCGGCGAGATCCCGCTGATGGTCAATGGTGGTTTTCAGCGCGACATCTCCCCCATCCACCAGGCCCTTGATGGTGTCGCGGTTCTTCTCCAGGAGGTCACCGAGTTGGGTGAGGACCACGTTGAGCCGTTTGCCGGTGGTGCCGCTGCCCAGATCCTCGTCGGCGAGTACCTGGGTGAGCACTCGGACGGTGGAGCCGAACTCCCTCAGCGTGTCCTCATTGGCCGCCGCGCCGTCCATCAGCGTGCTGAGATTGTCCACGACGGTGGTGAGTTGCTCTTTGGTCTGCGCCCCACCGTCGGCGCTGAGTTTCAACGCTTTGGACAACTCGCTCAGGGCCGACTTGATCCGTTCGCCGTTACCGTCGGCCATCGCCGCCGCCGAATCCACCAGCGTGCGCACCGCCCCGTTCCCTTTGCCGTCACCGCCCAGCGAGGTGGCCAACCGGTCGACCATGTCCAGCGTCCGGGTGAACTCGACCGGGGTCTTGGTCCTGGTCAGTGGAATGGTGCTGTGGTCCTCCAACGCCGGACCGCCCCGGTACGGCGGCGTGAGTTCGATGGACCGCTCCGCGAGGATCGAGGTCTGCAGGGTGACGGCCTGGGCGTCGGCGGGAATCTTGACGTCCTTGTCGACGGTGAACTCCACCTCGACATAACCGGTCCTGGGCGTCACCTTGGTGACGCTGCCGACCTTCATACCGAGTACCTGCACGTTGTTGGTCGGATACAGACCCGCGGTGTTGTCGAACTGTGCGGTCAAGGTGAGGGTGTCGAGTCGGTTCTTGGCCAATTTCCACGAGTAGACGCCGACCACGCCCACCGTCACCACGGCCAGGATGGCCAGGATCACAAACCCCCGGCCGCGCTTCACCGGCAGTCCTTGTAGTACTCGATCATGTCGAACTGCTTGGCCCGCCCACTGATGGCACACATCCACGAGTCGACCAGCAGGCCGTTGGTGAAGTTGGCCTCCAGCGCGTTACCGGTGCCGGTGGCATTGGCCAGACCACGCAACGCCACCGGCGCACTCTCCAGGATTCCGCGCAGCATTCCGTCGTTCTTGGCCATCAGACCCGCAAGGGTGTTCATATTGGCCAGCAACTCGTCCAACTCGGCGCGGTCGTCGACGATGGTGTCGTCGAGGACCTCGACCAGACCACTCAGCGACTGCATCATGGCGTGGAACGCCGCACGCCGCATGACGAATTCACCCAGGAGTTCGTTGCCCTGCCGAACCATGCCGCCAATGCTGGTCTGCTGCCGACGCAACGTGGTCGTCACCAAATCCATGGTCTTGAGCATGCTGCCGAACTGTTCGCGCCGGTCGGCCATCACCGTCGACAGCTTTCTGAGATTGTCCATCGCCTTGGGGATCAGCGGGGGCAGGCCTTCGATCTCTTTGCCGAGTAGTTCGATGGCAGACGCGAGGTTGTCGGTATCGACATCTCCGTAGTTCACCGCGACGTCCTGCAGTGCCTGCTGCAGGTCGTAGGGAACCTCCGTGTGGTTGATATCGATGGTGTTGTTCTCCAGCGGACCGCCGGCATCAGGATGCAGGGCCAGGTAGCGCGACCCCAGGATCGTGGTGATCATGATGACGGCCCGCGAGTCCTTGCCGACGTCGATATTGCTCTGAACCCGCATATCCACTGTCACGTGGTCGCCATTGAGCTTCAGGCCGGTGACGGTGCCGACCGGGATGCCGGCAACGGTGACGGGGTTGCCCGGTAACAGTGCCGCGGCCTGAATGAAGTCGGCGCTGATGCGTTTGTAGCCGGGGCCCACTTTGGTGATGATCAGCAGCGCGGCCAGCAGAGCGACCAGAACGGCCAGGGCGACCAGACCGATCATCGTGCGGTTACGGTCCTCGAGCATCCGCTTGCGCGGAAGCCCCCTGAACTTTCGTTCCGGCGTCGCGTTAACCATTGGCCATATTCCTGCACTTCGGGGTGTGCTGCGCCTGGTTACCGGGGGTGGCGGCGTTGACGACGATGGGTGTCACGTCGTTGAGTCCCGGGAAGAAGGCCAGCGCGTTCAGATCGCAGGTGTAGACGTTCATGTAGGCACCATCGTTGGTCACCCGGGCCAGCCCCTTGAGCATTTTCGGCAGGTTCGCTCCGACGAAAGCCAGCTGCGGTTCGACGCTCACCAGGTGCGACGCGAAACCCGGTTCCCGGTTGATCAGCTCCTGCAGCGCCGGGTTCACCTCGTTGGTGACGGAGTTCAACTGGCGCGTCACCCGGGAAAGCGACCCCATCGAGTCGATCAACTCCGGACGGCGGGCATTGAAGGTGCCGACCATCTGCTGGGCGTTGGAGATGGTCGCGTCGATATCGTCATTCTGTTTGGCCAGGGTTCCGAACAGCCGGTCCATGCTGGTGATCATGTCGCCGAGGAGTTCGTCGCGGCCCGCGAAGGTTTCGGTGAGCTTTCCGGTCTGGTCGACCAGGGTGGCCCAGGCAGTGCTGTCACCCTGCAGGGCCTGGATGGCGGCATTAGATATCTGATCGGCCGCCTTCGGATCGATGGTGGCGAACAGCGGTTCGTAGCCGTTGAGCACGATCCCGACGTCGAAGGACGGGAAGGTGCGCTCTACCGGGATGACGCCGCCGGCGGGCAGTTTGGCCGTCTCGCCGGTCTTGCCCGGGTGTAACTCGAGGTACCGCTGACCGACGATGTTCTGGTAGAGGATCGAGGCCTCGGTGTTGGCCAGCACCTGCTGGTCGTTCTGCACCTCGAAGTCGACCTTGGCGCGATTACCCGATACCAGGTCCACCCTCATCACCCGGCCGACCCGCACGCCCGCCATCCGGACGTCGTCCCCGTCCCGCAGGCCGAAGACGTCGGTGAACTCCGCGGAGTACTGGGTGGTGGGGCCGCTGACCTCCCGCTGCAGCGTGGAGTACACCAGCCAGCTCATCACGGAGGTGGCGACCAGGAAGGCGATCAGCCCGATAGTGATCTTGCGAAGGTTCATCCCGCACTCCCCTCCTCCGGCGCCACCGTCATCCCCCGCACCAGCGGAGCGAGCAGCAACTGAGTGGCCGCGGTCGCGGGCTGGCCGGTGATGTAGGACAGCTGGTGGACCTCCTGCGGGCTGCCGACCGGGCCGACGTTTCCGCCGTACGACGCGGGCGCGGCCGCCGCCGGGAGCGGTCCCGGTTCACCCGGGAGAAAGCCCGGCGGCCACGGGGCGACCGGCGCGATCGGCGCGGGGTTCGGATTGACCGGGATGGGCGCTAACGCACGGTTCGCGGTGCCGGGAACCGGCGGAGCCGGAGTCATCGGCGGACCGATGCCGCCGAGAATCCCGGTGCCGACCCCCTCCGACAGCGGCGGGTTCGGGTCGATCAGGTTGGGCCCGTCGGGGTTGATCAGGGGCGGACCCACCGCGACCAGGTTGCCGCTCGGCCCGACGACGGTGCCCGGCGGCGGCATCAGGTCCTTGGGCGGCTGATAGTTCTGCGGCAGCAGCACTTCCGGCAGGTCCGGGCGCACCGCGATCAGGGGCGCGGTGAAGCAGCTCGGACCCTTCAATTCGCCGTAGGCCGGGCAGTCCGCGCGGGTGTAGGAGTAGGTGGGGGTCAGCGCCAGGTTCGCCCGAAGATTGAACGCGTCCATCTCCGGAATCCAGCCCTGGTGGAACTTGTCGGCGAAGACCTTCATCTTCTGGAAACCGGGTAACCAGTTGCCCGCCGTCTGGGCCAGCACACCGGTGACCGGGGTCAGCTGCCGGCCGATGGTGATCATCCGGTCGATGTGATTGCCCAACGCGATGTGGGTGGTGCCCAGGGTGTTGGCGCCCCCGGTGAGCATGGCGTCGAGTTGTGCGCGCTGCTCGACCAGGGTCTGCATCGGGCCGACCGCCTGGTGCAACGCATCCAGCAGATCCGGCGCGGTCTGCTGAAGTCCCTCGGCGGCGGCGACCAGCGCGCTCAGCATCGACGGGCTCGTGGCATCGGTCGCGACGACCGAGTTGAGTTGGTTGACGATGCGGTCCAGCTGGGCACCGGCGGCCAGCAGCTGAGGCCGGCGGTCGTGCGTGGCCGCGCCCAAGGCGGCCAGGACGCCCAGCGTTTGATCCTCGCGGCCCCGGCCGGTGGCGTACAGAATGTCGCGCAGTTTGCTGATGGTGGTCTGGAACAGCACCGTCGGCAGTTGGGTGTCCTCCGCGATATGGTCGCCCGACCGGATGGCGGGGGCTGCGCCGTTGTCGACCAGCTCGACCCCGGACACCGCGAACACGTTGCTGGGCACCACCCTGGCGGTGACCGTCTTGGGTATGGCCGGCGCGTAGTCCGCCGAGATGTCGATATGAACGTAGTTGGGACTGCCAAAGCTGGCCGGGACCACCTCGTTGACCGTGCCGACGAGCAGCCCGTGATAGCGCACATCGGAACGGCTGGGCAGCCCGTCGCCGACGTTGTCCATATCGGCCACGATGCGGGTGTAGGACTCCAACCGGCCCGTCGACTTGGCCACCAACAGGCCCACGATGAGGGTGGAGGCTGCGATCAGCGCGATACCGGCCAGCACCAGCTGTCGATTGGTCGGCCCGCGGCCGCTGATATCGAAGGTCTTGGCCATCAGCCGCCGAACCTCGCACCGGAGTCGAGGCTGAACATCGCCATGGTCAGCAGCATGTTGACGATCACCACCACGGTGATGGAGGCACGCATCGCGTGGCCTGCGGCGACCCCCACCCCCTCGGGCCCACCACTGGCGTAGAAGCCGTAATAACACTGCAGCACCGCGGCGATGGCCACGAAGATGACGCACTTGATCACCGAGTAGAAAATCTCGGTTCCGGTGAGCATCAGGCCGAAGTAATGCATGTAGCCGCCCATCGAGCCGCCGCTGATCAGCGAGACGATGACCTGCGTGCTCAGATAACTGACGCCGAGGCAGACGATGTAGAGCGGGATGATCGCGGTGATCGAGGCCATCAGGCGAGTGGTCACCATGTACGGGATCGGGCGGATGGCCATGACGTCGAGGGCGTCGATCTCCTCGGAGATCCGCATCGCGCCCAGCTGCGCGGTGAACCGGCATCCACTCTGGGTGGCAAACGCGAGCGCAGCGGCGATCGGGGCCAGCTCGCGGGTGTTCACCAGCGAGGAGATGATGCCGACCGCCGGCCCGAGACCCAGCAGCTGAAGGAAGTTGTAGCCCTCGATACCGACCATCACGCCGACCACGACACCCAGGACCAAGGCGACGCCGGCGGTTCCGCCGCCGACCACCAGCGATCCGTTGCCCCAGGCGACATCGGACAGCAGCCGGGTGTACTCCTGACGGTAGCTCTTGAGCACGACCGGAATTCCGGCCAGCGCCCGCCCGGCGAAGATCAAAATATGCCCGAGTTGCTGAACCGGGCTGACAATCTTGCCGCCCAGTTGCCGGAGCGACCGGGTGACCGGCACCAGCACCGGCGGGATGGGTTGTTTGACGGCCATCGGCTATAACCCGGTCTGCGGGAAGAGGATCAGGTACATCTGGCTGATGACGACGTTGACGATCATCAGCAGCAAAATCGATTCGACCACCGAGGAGTTGACCGAATTGGCCACGCCCATCGACCCGCCCCGGGTGGACAGCCCCTTCTCGCAGGCCACGATGGCAACGATGGCCCCGTAGACCACCGCTTTGACCATCGCCAGTTTCATATCCGCGGTGGTGGTGAAGGAGGCGAAGGTCGCGACGAAGCTGCCGGGGGCGCCGTGCTGGAAGTAGACGTTGAACAGGTAGCTGGCCAGGAATCCGGTGAAGCAGACCAGACCGGTCAGGGCGACCGCGACCAGGATCGCGGCCAGGAATCGCGGGACCACCAGTCGCTGGATCACCGAGATGCCCAGCACCTCGAGGGCGTCGATCTCGTCGCGGATCTTGCGGGAGCCCAGGTCGGCGGTGATGGCCGAGCCGACCGCCGATGCCATCAGGATGGCCGCCACCAGTGATGCCGCCTGTCTGATCACCGCCAGGCCGCTCGCCGCACCGGCCAGCGAGGTGGCACCGACCTGCCCGGCGAGCAGGGCGAACTGAACCGACAGCGTCACACCGATCGGCAGCGCCACGAAAATGGTGGGTAGCACCGACGTACCGGCCATGAAAGCGGCCTGGCGAATGAACTCCTGCCACTGGAACTTGCCGGTGACGAGGTCGAGGAACAGGGTCTGAACGGTGCGCACCGCCATGATGGCCTGGTTGCCGACGGTCGTGATCGCAGCGCGCGGATGGCGCTCGACATAACCGGAGACCCAGTCATCGATCTCCCTGACGCCGTCGTGGGTGCGCTCCGGCGGGGTGACTTCCGATGTGGTCATCCGGCGGACCACCAGCCGGTGACGCCTACTCGCGGGCCGATCTCCGGAAACAGACAAGTCGGTCGTTTCACGAGTTTCAGGCCCCCTCACGACATGTGCTCTGCGCTCTCTTCTACACCACAGGATCAGAGGGTCACAGTAGGTGCGGCGAGGACGGGTTGTGGCGGATTCGGCGATATTGCCGACTCGCGTTCCGGGCCGGGAGCGGCGGCGCGGAGGCCCGGATTTCCGGCCGGCTTCGGGCCGGGCCCGCGCCGCGAAGACACCCGACGTAGCGTTGCATTCGTGGTGTCCGGGCCGGAGGCGGTAGTGACCGGTGATGCCGTTGTGCTCGACGTCGAAGTCGCCCAGCTGCCGGTTCGGGCCCTGGCCGCGCTGATCGACCTCGTCCTCATCCTGGTCGGCTACGTGGCGGCCCTGATGCTGTGGGCGGTGGCGCTGTCCCAGGTCGACGAGGCCTTGGCGGCGGCGATCCTGATCATCTTCACCGTGACGGTGATCGTCGGTTACCCGCTGGCGATGGAGACGGCCACCCGGGGCCGATCGGTCGGCAAGATGGTGATGGGTCTGCGGGTCGTCTCCGACGATGGCGGCCCGGAGCGGTTCCGGCAGGCGCTGTTCCGCGCACTGGCCGGCTTCGTGGAGATCTGGATGCTCTTCGGCGGCCCGGCGGTGATCGCCAGCCTGCTGTCGGCACAGGGCAAGCGGCTCGGGGATATGTTCGCCGGCACCCTGGTGATCAGCGAGCGCGGCCCCCGGCCCGCTCCTCCGCCGTTAATGCCTCCGGGCCTGGCCTGGTGGGCCGCCTCGCTTGAGTTGTCCGGCCTGGGGCCGCAGCAGACCGACATGGCCCGCCAGTTCCTGGCCCGGGCGCATGAGCTCGCTCCGGCCTTCCGTGACGAGATCGCCTACCGCGCCACCGCGGAGATAACCGCACGAATCTCCCCCCCACCGCCACCGGGTGCGCCGCCCCAGCAGATCCTGGCGGCGGTACTCGCCGAGCGGCACCGTAGGGAACTGGGGCGGCTTCACCCACCCGTGCGGCCGGGACCGCCGGGAAGCCCGCCCTCGGCGGCGTACGCACCGGCACCGCATCCACCGGCGGTGTATCCACCGCAGCGGCGCCCCAGCAGGCCCGATCAGCCCCCCGACGACGGTTTCGTCCCGCCGGTTTAGGGGACGATCGACATCAGCAGCTGATCCAGTTCCCGTGGAAACCGTAGGGAACCCGCCGGGGCAACTTGATCCGGGCTACCGGGTCACCGCTGAAATCGGACGCATCCAGGATCACCAGGTCACTGCCGTTACGAGTCGGATCGTAGACATAGGCGATGTACCACCCGTTCGTCTCATCCGGCGGGCCGGATGGGGACGGCACGAAGACTGCCTCGCCCGGCCCTCCGGGCTCTTCGGCCGTGCCGAACGAGTGCTCTTCGGCCGCGCCGGTCTGCAGGTCGTAGCGGACCAGGCGGGCATCCCCCACCGATACCGCGTAGCGGGCCCGAAGGCCGGCCAGTCGGTCGTCGATACGGGGGAACTCCACCGCCCGGTCATCGAGCTGGCGTTCGGACACGGTGCCGGCACGCAGATCGATCCGCCATTCCCACAGCACCGCACTGGCTTCGAAACCACCGTCGTTACGCCACAGCTCGGGGTAACGAACCGCCTGCAGCACAATGGAATCACCGACGGATTCGCCAGCCGCCGAGGTGGTTTCGTACGCGTTGGCGACGTGAAAAACGTAGCAGGGATCGATCTCGAACCAGCGCATCTCGCCGAAGGGGTCGTCCCGGCTGAGCACGCCGAACCGGGCGCCGTAGCCGTCGTCCCAACGGAACGGCATGGCCCCGCCGTTGATCGCGATGTCGAGGTTGAACACGATGGGCAGATCCATGAAAACGATATGTTTCGAGGTCATCGCGAAGTCATGCATCATCGTCAGAGCCGGAACCTCGACCGGCCGGTTGATCGTCAGTTCGCCGTTGGCATCGGCGCGGTGGTAGCTGACATGCGGCTGGAACAGATTGCCGTATCCGAAGAAGTGCAATTCCCCCGTAGTGGGGCAGATCTTGGGATGAGCGGTCATCGCGTCGTTGAGTTTGCCGTCGAAGTCATAGCAGCCGACGGTCTCGAGGTCGTTGGTGATCTCGTAGGGCAATGACGACTCGACCAGTGCCAGGGTCTTGCCGGCATGGTTGACGATATGGGTGTTGGCCACCGACGAGCGCAGGTTCCGGGTGCCGTCGGGGCCGTAGATGGGGAAGGGGTTCTGGAAGCTCTCGGTGCGCACCCAGCGGTTGCGGTACCACTTGGCCGCGCCGCCGGAGATGCGCACGCCGTGGATCATCCCGTCGCCGACGAACCAGTGCCCGGTGGGGGTGCGCGGGTTGGGTCCGTTGCGCAGGTACCAGCCATCGATCTCGGGCGGGATGGTTCCCTCGACGGTCAGATCGTCCTCGGTGAGTTCGTCCGGGACCGGAGCATAATTTCCGCGCATGTGAAACGGACTGCCGTCGGGCAGGTTGGCCGGGTCGGTGACGGTGTCGGTCATAGATCCACTGTTGCACGAATTCGGCGCGCTTTCCTGCGCTCAGCGCAGCAAAGCGCGCCCACGCGGGTGGCCCGGGTCTAAACCTCCACCCAATCCAGGGTCCGCTGAACCGCCTTTCGCCAGCCGGCGTAGCCCTCGGCTCGCTGCTCCTCGGTCCAGGACGGGGTCCAGCGGCGGTCCTCGTGCCAGTTGGCGCGCAGGTCCTCGGGATCACTCCAGAATCCGACGGCAAGACCGGCAGCGTAAGCCGCCCCCAGCGCGGTGGTCTCCGGAACCTTCGGGCGCACCACGTCCACGCCGAGCACATCGGCCTGGATCTGCATGCACAACTCGTTGAGGGTGACCCCGCCGTCGACCTTGAGCACCTCGAGCTTCACCCCGGAGTCGGCCGCCATCGCATCGACGACGTCGCGGCTCTGGTAGCAGATCGCCTCCAGCGTCGCCCGCGCGATATGGGAGCCCGAGTTGAACCGGGACAGCCCGACAATCGCCCCGCGGGCGTCCGAGCGCCAGTACGGGGCGAACAGCCCCGAGAAGGCCGGCACGAAGTACACCCCGCCGTTGTCCGCCACCTGCCGGGCGAGCGTTTCACTGTCGGATGCGCCGCTGATGATGCCGAGCTGGTCACGCAGCCACTGCACCGCCGAACCGGTCACCGCGATCGAACCCTCCAGTGCATACACGGGTTTGGCGTCACCGAACTGGTAGCACACCGTGGTCAGCAGGCCGTTGGAACTCCGGACGATCTTCTCGCCGGTATTGAGCAGCAGGAAGTTCCCGGTGCCGTACGTGTTTTTCGCCTCGCCCGGTCGCAGGCATACCTGACCCACCATCGCCGCCTGCTGATCGCCGAGGATGGCCGTCAACGGCACTTCGCCATCGGTGGGCCCGTCGGGATGGGTCATCCCGTACGGATCCGGAGAGGACGACGGCCGGATCACGGGGAGCATCGCGCGCGGAATGCCGAAGAGGGACAACAGCTCGTCGTCCCAGTCCAGTGTCTCCAGGTTCATCAGCATGGTGCGGCTGGCATTGGTCACATCGGTGATGTGGACGCCTCCGGTCACCCCGCCGGTGAGGTTCCACAACACCCAGGTGTCGGGGGTGCCGAACAGGGCGTCGCCACGTTCGGCATCGGCCCGAAGTCCCTCGACGTTCTCCAGCAGCCACTGCAGCTTTCCACCGGAGAAATACGTCGCCGGCGGCAGACCGGCCTTATGGCGGATCACGTCGCCGCGACCATCGCGGTCCAGGGCGGCGGCGATCCGGTCGGTGCGGGTGTCCTGCCAGACGATCGCGTTGTAGTAGGGCCGGCCCGTCCTGCGGTTCCACACCAGGGTCGTCTCGCGCTGATTGGTGATGCCCAGCGCCGCCAGATCGGTGGCCGAGAGCCTGGTGTTGTTCAGCGCCGACATGACCACGCTCTGAGTGCGTTCCCAGATCTCCACCGGGTTGTGCTCTACCCATCCCGCCCGGGGCAGGATCTGCTGGTGCTCAAGTTGATGGCGGCCGATCTCGATACCGTTGTGGTCGAAGATCATGCAGCGGGTGCTGGTGGTGCCCTGGTCTATCGAGGCGACGAAGTCGGCCAACGGTGCTCCTCGGGATCGGCGCGGTGCGGACTGCCCTGGGAGTCTGCCACCGTCCATGATGGTCCATATGGACTCTGCGATTTCCGGTGTGCCCAACCTGTCCACCATGCCCCGGGGCGGGCCGCGCGCCTCCTGCCTGGACCGCCTGCTGCAGACCGATCGCTTGGAGTATTTGGACCGCGATGACGTCGGCGAGGACGTCAAACGCGGTGTCGTCCGGACGTTGGACCGGGTGGGTGCGATCTTGGGCGAGCACGACCGCAACACCCGACTGGTGCTCGATGAGCTGGCCGGGGTGGCCGACCCGGCGATCCTCGAACTCCGTGCCGGGCACGGCGCCCTCTCCCGGCGGATCCTGCACGAACACCCCACGGCCAGGATCACGGCATCCGATGTCGACCCCGACGCGGTGTCGCGGCTCGTGGCCGGCGATCTCGGCCGCGATCCGCGCGCGACGCTGAGAGTCATCGATGCCACCGCGATCGACGCCGCCGACGACAGTTTCGATCTTGCGGTGTTCGCGCTGTCCTTGCATCACCTGCGGCCGGAGTCGGCCGCCCGGGTGCTGGCCGAGGCAACCCGGGTCGCCCCGGTACTCGTCATCATCGATTTGCCCCGGCCGCCGGCCGCCCTGCACCTCATCCGACTGGCGATGATGGCACCGCTGGCCGCGGTGTGGCCGTTCGCCCATGACGGTCTGATCAGTTCGCTGCGCGCCTACAGTCCGTCGGCGTTACGCGAATTGGCCGCCCGCGCCGGGGTCGAGGTGGAGGTCCGGCCGGTGCGGTACGGCCAGCAGGTGGCGATCGCCAGGCGCCACGCCGCCTGATCCCTTGCGCGGGCGGGGCCGAAGCGGTTGCATCAACGTCGTGGATGAACACCGTGGGTGAAGAGGTCGGGCACACCAGCTACAGCAGGGCTCACCGTCAGCAGTACCGCCGCAAGGTGCAGCAGTGCCTGGACGTCTTCGAGATCATGCTCACCGAGTCAAGTTTCGACTTCGACCGGCCGCTGACCGGCATGGAGATCGAGTGCAATCTCGTCGATGCCGATTATCGGCCTGCGATGGCCAACCAGGAGGTACTCGCCGCCATCGCCGATCCGGCCTATCAGACCGAGTTGGGCGCCTACAACATCGAGTTCAACGTGCCACCGCGTCCGCTGCCCGGACGTACCGCGCTGGAGTTGGAGTCGGAGGTTCGAACCAGCCTCAACGCCGCTGAGATCAAGGCCGGCACCGACGGTGCGCACATCGTGATGATCGGCATCCTGCCCACCCTGATGCCCGAACACCTGACCGGCAGCTGGATGAGCCCGTCGATGCGTTACCAGGCGCTCAACGACTCGATTTTCACCGCCCGCGGCGAGGACATCCTGATCGATATCGCCGGGGCCGAGCGGCTGAGCGTGCACGCCGAATCCATCGCCCCGGAATCAGCCTGCACCAGCATGCAGTTACACCTGCAGGTTTCCCCCTCCGACTTCGCCGACAATTGGAACGCCTCGCAGGCGATAGCCGGGCCGCAGCTCGCGATCGGGGCGAACTCGCCGTACTTCTTCGGCCGCCAATTGTGGGCCGAGACCCGCATCGAGTTATTCGCCCAGGCCACCGACACCCGCCCCGACGAGCTGAAATCGCAGGGTGTGCGACCACGGGTGTGGTTCGGGGAGAGGTGGATCACCTCGATCTTCGACCTGTTCGAGGAGAACGTCCGATATTTCCCCACGCTGCTGCCGGAGCTGTCCGAGGAGGATCCGGCGGCCGAGGTCGCCGCGGGACGCACTCCGCTGCTCCCGGAGTTACGGCTGCACAACGGGACGGTCTATCGGTGGAACCGGCCGGTATACGACGTCGTCGGTGCCGGTGAGTCGGCCCGGCCACACCTGCGGGTGGAGAACCGGGTTCTTCCCGCCGGACCCACCGTCCTCGACATGATGGCCAACTCGGCGTTCTACTACGGGTTATTGCGGACCCTGTCCGAAGAGGAGCGTCCGCTGTGGACGAAGATGAGCTTCGCGGCCGCCCGGGACAACTTCTTCGAGGCGGCTCGGCACGGTATGGACGCCAGGATGTACTGGCCCGGACTGGGTGAGGTGACCACCGAAGAGCTCGTCCTGCGCAGGCTGCTGCCGATGGCCGATGACGGGTTGTCCCGCTGGGGAGTGGCCGCCGACGTGCGGGATCGGTATCTCGGCGTCATCGAGGGGCGGGCCAAGACCGGACGTAACGGATCGACGTGGCAGGTGGCCACCGTGCACAAACTCCAGGCCCGCGGCCTGAGCCGCCCCGATGCGCTGGCGGAGATGCTGCGGCGATACTGCGATTTGATGCACAGCAACGAACCGGTCCACACCTGGGAGTGATTCCCGCCGCTCTTGGCCCGGGTCCGCTACTGCCCCAGGGTGTTCTGCATGGCACCGGCAAGGACGTTGGCCGCCGGGCCGCCGTTGCCGGACTGACACACCTTTGCCTGGAGCAGCACGTTCTCCCGTAACCGGGTCTGGGTGAAACAACGCCGGTCGACTCCGGCCTCCTGTTTGACCCACTGCGCGTCGGTGCCGGTGGGCGGCACGCCTCCGAACGACCACACCTCGGTGCGTCCATCTGCCAGATGGACGGCGGTGGTCTGCCCGGCGCACCCGGCGGTGCGGTCGGTGACCCGGTGAAATGCCCGCCCGGCCGCCTCGGTGGTGGCGAACACGCCGACGGCCTGTTTCACCAGATGCCGCTGATCGGTGGCCGACGTCTGAGCCACCGCGCCGTTGAACGAGGCCAGGTCCGGATCGAGGAAGACCTCGGGTAGCCCGATATCGGCCCAGTTGTTACAGGCCGCCAGGTCCACCCAATAGGCCTGAAAGGGCTCGCCGAACACCGACTCCCACCCCACCGGAGCGCCGATGATATTGCCCACCGAACCCTTGCCGAGCACCGCGTAGGACACCACGCCGGGATCCGACGGTGCCGCCGTTGCGGGCGGCGCGCCGGTGACCCCGGCCATCGCGATCACCACCGCCAGTCTGGTTGCTGCACCTCGGCCGGCCGGGCCGGCGGCGTCGATCCCCATGCCTCCGATGATGCCAGCCATGATCGGCCGGCATCACCGGAGCGCATCGGACTACGGGCTGGGCGGGGCGACCGTGGCCGTGGGGGGTGTCAGGCGTGCGCTGCGGGGCCCCTGACCCTGCTGGCCCTGCTGGCCCTGCTGGCCCAGCTGGCCCTGCTGAGCCGGCTTCTCCGGTCTCATTCCCGGATCCGAGGGCTTGACCAGCATCCGGTGGTGCCCGGGACACCCCCGGGGCCCACCGCCGTCACTGTGTTTACCCAGGATGTAGCCGCTG
>Ga0180432_10005730_pt1 | contig 16399 bp, 13 predicted proteins | sample SS_ome_10_FD_132414 | JGI IMG/M metagenome (GOLD analysis project Ga0180432, IMG submission 132414) | Hypersaline lake sediment archaeal communities from the Salton Sea, California, USA - SS_1_MS_2 metaG | ecosystem: Environmental > Aquatic > Non-marine Saline and Alkaline > Hypersaline >... | reverse complement strand
GTATGACGGCAAGTCCTACGCCGGGCGCTATGAGCACGTGGAGGATTACTCCACCTGCATCCACTGTCATGATGCGCACAGCACCCAGGTCGATCCCAACCTGTGCAGCCCTTGTCACTATAATGTCGTGGATGCAACCGATCTGCGCCACATCCGCTCCAGCGAGGTCGACTATGACGGCGATGGCGACTTGAGCGCGCCGATCGCCGGCGAGATCGCTGCCTTGCACAATGCCCTCTATGCTGCACTGCAAGACTATGCCGCTACGGTGATCGGCACGCCCATTGTGCATGACGAGAGCACGTTTCCTTATTATTTCGCGGACACGAACGCCAACGGCATCGCCGATGAAGGCGAGGTCAATTTCGGAAACCGCTACGCCACTTGGACGCCGCGCCTGGTGCGCACGGTCTACAATCACAACTATGTGCACAAGGATCGAGGCGCTTTTGCGCACAATCCCCGCTACGTCCTGCAGCTACTTTACGACAGCCTGCAAGACCTGGGAGAAAAGGTATCCGTGGCAGATTTCGACCGTTTCGTGCGCCCCTGATTCGAGCCAAGCATGAGAGGGTGATGTGTGGCGAGGCAGAATGACTTTTCTCGTCGCCGGATTGTCGATCGTGCCGCCTACTCTTTGTGACCCGCCTTGGGTTTGCGCCACGGTGCGGTCCGCTCGAGGTAGCGGTTCACCTGGCTCACGCTCGCCATCGCCGTTGCCTCCGCCTGGCCCAGCTCGGCGCGAATTGCTGTGCATTCTGCCGGGAATCCCACGTACTCTGGCGCGGTCTGCACGGTCTCCAGGCTGTGCGCGCGCAGTGCATCTTGCTCTGCGGTCGGCTCACCGGGCGCAGGTATGCGGCCGTCGCCATAGCGCCCGACCATCGCTTATAGTCGGTGCAGCAGGTTGCCCGGCCCGGCGGCGCGCCGCTGGGCTTGCAGAATGCAGAGCATTCTGCTTAGCAAGACGCTTCGCGTTCTGCCTTCGTTGGCCAGGTCGGCCTGGTAGACGGCCGTGGTCGACCCAGGCATACTGCGCATAGTCTTTCGGCGAGTCCACATCGGTGCGCTCGGACGATACCTGGTGCACTTGATTCAGCCCTGAGCCAGTGTGGACGTGCTGCAGCACTAGACAGCACAGCGCTGCGCGCCAAGGGCGGTGTGTGGCACAAGAAACACCGATCTGGCGCTCGTCGGCAACCTGGCCCGCCTGGAGCAGCGCTTGTGGTCCGTGAAAGTGAACACGCTGCTGATCATCCTGAGCTTCATCGGGGGTATGATGCTGCTCTACCAACTTGGGGTAGGGCTGTACCGCAACAACGCACCTGGGGAGGAAGACCGAATGACGGAACATCCAAGACAAACCTGGACTTTGACGCCGGACCAGGTTCTGAAGACCCTGGACACGCCACTCGAAACGGGACTGAGCCAGGCCGAAGCTGAACGCCGGCTGGCCGAGTACGGTCCCAACGAACTGACCGAACGGGGATTGCGAAGCCCGTGGCGTATTCTAGCCGCGCAGTTCACCGAAGTGATGGTCATCGTGCTCATCGTGGCTGCGGCGATTTCCTTGGCCATCGGCGACCTCAAGGACGCAATTGCCATCCTGGTCATCGTCGTCCTCAACGCCTTTCTGGGCTTCACACAAGAGTACCGTGCCGAACGAGCGATGGCTGCCCTGAAAAAGATGACGGTGCCGCGGATCAAGGTGCGCCGCGACGGACAGGTGCGCGAGATTTCGGCGCGCAAACTGGTGCTGGGCGATCTTTTCCTGCTCGAGACAGGGGGCACGGTGCCGGTCGACGGACGTGTGTTGGAGAGCGTAAATCTGCGTGTGCAAGAAGCCGCGCTCACCGGCGAATCCGAGCCTGTCGACAAGTGCACGGAGGCGTTGGCCGGCGAGCACCTGGCTCTTGGCGATCGGCGCAATATGGTCTTCCTGGGCACCGCCATCAGCTACGGGCGTGGGCTGGGCGTGGTCACGGCCACCGGCATGGAGACCGAACTGGGACAGATCGCCACGATGATCCAGTCCGTGGAGAGCGAGCGTACGCCGCTGCAGCGGCGGATGGCCCAACTGGGTAAGTGGCTGGCCGTGGCAGCCCTGGCCTTAGTGGGCTTTGTCTTTGCTCTTGGCCTGCTGCAAGGGACGGACGTGACCACGATGTTTATGGTGGCGATCAGCCTGGCCGTGGCTGCTGTCCCGGAGGGGCTGCCGGCCGTGGTCACCATTGCCCTGGCACTGGGAGCACAGCGGATGCTCAAGCGACGGGCTCTGATCCGCAGATTGCCGGCAGTGGAGACGCTGGGCTCGGTGACGGTCATCTGTTCGGACAAGACCGGCACGCTGACTGAGAACCGCATGACGGTGACCATATTGGATGTGGCTGAGAACACGGTGAACCTGGTGGAACAGCTTTGCGAGTCCGGGCCCATACTCGGGCCCGACGACGCCCCACTGGATGAGCCTTGCGCCTCCCTATCGCTGTTGCTGACGGCATCTGCTCTGTGCAACGATGCCACACTGGAACCAGATCGAGAGGGAGCAGACAGCTACCGCGCTATCGGCGATCCCACCGAGGGTGCGCTGGTGGTCGCTGCCGCACGGATGGACTTGTGGAAAGCGCAACTGGAGACAGCCTTGCCGCGCGTCTCCGAGGCGCCGTTCACCTCGGAACGCAAGCGTATGACCACCGTTCACAGAGTGGATGAGGAAACGAGGAACCAGATTGACAGCGAACCCGGATGGGGGGCTTGGCTGCCTGTCGATTCCTATACCTATGTGGCTTTCGCCAAAGGTGCGGTAGACAGCTTGCTGGAGGTGAGCACGCGTGTATGGACGAACGGCCAGATCGAACCCCTAGACGACAACTGGCGCCGCCGGATCGAGGCGGCCAACAATCGCCTGGCCCAGGAGGGGATGCGCGTGCTGGGGGCGGCCTTCCGCCCGCTGAATGCACTGCCGGCCTTGGGAGATGAGGAAAGCCTGGAGCGCGAGATGGTCTTTGTCGGGATGACCGGCATGATTGACCCTCCCCGCCAAGAAGTGCGCGAGGCGATCGCCACCTGCCGCGCGGCTGGCATCCGCACAGTGATGATCACGGGCGACCACCCGCTCACGGCGGCCAGCATCGCCCGCGAGTTGCACATCGCCGATCCGCAACCCGGGGCCAACGGCACGCGCGTCATCAGCGGGCCAGAACTGGCGCAAATGTCGGCGGCCGATCTGGAAGCAGTGGTCCAAGATGTAAACGTCTACGCCCGCGTCTCGCCGGAACACAAACTCAAGATCGTGGAAGCGCTGCAAAAGCACGGGCAGATCGCCGCCATGACCGGCGACGGGGTGAACGACGCCCCGGCGCTCAAGCAGGCCGACATCGGCGTGGCCATGGGGATCACCGGCACCGACGTGAGCAAAGAGGCGGCCGACATGGTGCTGACCGACGACAACTTTGCCACCATCGTGGCCGCCGTAGAAGAGGGGCGCACCATCTATGACAACATTCGCAAGTTTATCAAGTACACCCTCTCCAGCAACGTGGGAGAGATCGCCGGGCTGTTGATGGCTGTCGGCATCGGTTTGCCCATCCCCCGTCTTCTGCCGCTGCAGATTCTGTGGATGAACCTGGTGACCGACGGGCTGCCCGGTCTGGCCCTGGGCGTGGACCCACCGGACCCCGACGTGATGAATCGGCCTCCGCACCCCCCTCAGGAGAGCATCTTTGCGCGAGGAATGTGGCAGTATATGCTGTGGGTAGGCGGCTTGATGGGCTTCATCACCGCGGCCATCCAATTCCTTGGCTACCGGGCCGGCAATCCCGCCTGGCAGACGATGGTCTTCACCACCCTCTGTCTGGCCCAGATGGGCAACGCGCTGGCCATCCGCTCGGACAGGTACTCACTCTTTTCCATCGGCGTCTTTTCGAACCCGGCATTGATCGGTGCGGTGGTGCTCACCTTTGGCCTGCAAATGGCAGTGGTCTATGTGCCTTTTCTACAGGACATCTTCCAGACGGTCGCCCTCAGCCCGCTGGAACTGGCGATCTGCCTGGGGGCCAGCACGCTGGTCTTTTGGGTTGTCGAGGCTGTCAAGTGGATCGCGCGGCGGAATTCAGTTGGTCGTTGATCTAGGCCTTGTAGAGCCAAACCTCAACGTGCACATGTCTACGCGCCCCCGACCCCGCGCAGGTAGAGCATGAACATGCCCAGGCCGTAGCCCAGAATGAGCAACAGGGCGTCGACTTCGACGATCCAGATGCGGCGTTCGACCTGGGCCAGGTTACCGATCAGGCCGAGGGTAGTGAGCAGCATAGCCAGCAACCCGGCCAGCGCAAAGGCCGGGTTGATCGCGTCGAAAAAGTTGCCGCGCGTGTAAACGATGTCCGCCGTCGCCAGGGCGAACATGTTGAACACGTTGCTGCCAAACAGGTTGCCCACGGCAATGTCGTACGCCCTCAGGCGCACCGCCGAGATCATGGCCACCAGCTCTGGCAGCGAGGTCACGGTGGCGATGAGCAGCATGCCCACAAACCCGTCGCCCATGCCGCTCTGCTCGGCGATCTGTGAAGCGCTGCGCACCATCCAGGGGACGACGAGCACCAGCACGGCGGTGGCTGCCACAAAGCCCACGATTGCGCGGCGCAGGGAGGGAATGCCTCGCGCCTCTTCTTCCGGCGCCGCGGCCGGCGCCGCGCCGGTGACCGGATTGTTGCGCAACAGCCACACGCCGACGACATAGGCGGCGATCATGACCAGGCTGTCCACATTGATCCAGCCGATCATCCATTGAACGTCGGCCAGGATGAAAAAGACGGCCATCCCGGTCAGTAGCGTCCCCAGGCTAGCCGTCAGCGCGTGGCGCAGCGCGACGCGGCGCAGGATGCGCGTCTGGTGAAAGGCGATGTCGAGCACGCCTAGGAGCAGCATGTTGAACATGCTGCTGCCAAACAGGTCGCCGGCGGTGAGGTCGATGTGTCCCTGGCGGATCGACGAGATCATGGTCAGCAGCTCCGGTGCCGAGGTGGCGCCAGCCAGCAAAAGCGCACCGATAAAGAGCTGCCCCAATCCGGTGCGATAGGCGATGGCATCGCCGTACTCGGCCAGCTTGATCGCAGCGGCGATAATGACGGCCGCGCTCAGGCAAAAGGCCAGCCAGGCCATCAAGCCTCCCTTTCCGATTGGGGAAACCCTTTGACGACGGGCAGGGGCCAGGCCGCGATCATGGCCGTCGGGGCAGCCTCCAGATCTCCGATGACGGCCTCGGTGGCGTCGATGCACGCGTGGACCGTCGCTTCGTCCGCCACGACGGCGAACAGGGTGAGCGTGCACGCTTCGCGCTCTCCGCTCACCGACTCGAACATAAAGCGGATGGGAATGTGTGCTCTGGGCGGCGCGTGGAGATGTGCGCACGTGCTCTCGACAAAGGTGATCTCGTCCACGCCCAGCGCTTGCCAGCTTTCCAATACAGGCTTGAGCTGCTCGCTCTGTTCCAAAAGAAGCATGATCATATATGCCATCGACTCACTCTCCGGACAGTCTCCGTGTGTGATCTATTGCGTTCGGGGTCTTGCAACGCGTTGCACCTGGCGCATGCTATGGCAACAGTGTCAATCCAGTCATCAACATACGCGTCCAGCCAATTCGCGAATACTTGGAGATGGCCATCAACATAGTCTTTCCGAGCCAGGCGCGCCCAGCGAAAGGCCGTGATTCTGTGTTCATAGACCATCGGTTTCAGCAAATGCTCACACAACGCCAGTCGCTGGTCGATGTTCTCGGATTCGATCGGTCTGTAATACTTGTCTGCGATTTTGTGGATTGCAGACGTGTGTACCCCCATAAGATGATCAACATTCATGTTGTACCGATGATGCACCAAGTCGCGAAGCGAAGGATCCGCTTGAGCCTGCAGCTCTGCGTCTATTTTTGGACAAGTTGACTTGGATCCATACTCACGCATCCCTTCGGTTCTCAGCACTGCTGGCCCCGCTAGTAGGTAGTTAAGCTGATTCTTGATCTATTACAATTGGATAACGTCGCTTCAACTTGATACCCGTGAGGTTAGCCCCATCCTGCCTTCCCGGGTTACTTTGTGGACCAGGCCGAAGCCGAAGACTATTTCGACCAATTCTATCCGTGGTAAAACGACGTGCATCCGCACACGCGGCTCAACATGCTGACTCCTGATCAGGTTCACTCGGGGCAAGGTCCGCGCTTGCTGGCTGAACGATCTGCACTGAAGGCCGCGACCCTTGCGGCCCGCCGCGTCGATCCCGGCGCGCGCACATTCACACTGGAGGAGCTTATTGCCGATCATTTACCTGATGTGTCCAACTATCCGTGTTACTCGTGGATGAGGCCGAAAACTGTCCCCGTAAGAAAGGCGACACCTCTTGACTAACTCACCGCTTCCACACTCTGCCTGCCCATCCCAACCCTCCACCTCAGAAACCAGGTCTTCTGGTCCCATCTTGCCGAGAACCCCCCGGCGCTCCAGGACGCGCCCAAACCAGTCAGCAGCCCCCCACCCTGCCCTGATTCTCACTGAAATAGAATTGACATGGAATTGAAAGCGCAGGGACGCTTGCCTGTGCTATACTCTTCACCGATCAAGCACTTCGATCTTGGGAAGGCACGCTATGGATTCTCTCGCCCAGAAGAAGAGAACGCCAGAAAGGCAGGTGAGATAGACCCAGGCACAACATAGATCAAATAGGCCATAGAGAGAACAGGACAGGGCGGGAGAGTGTAAAGGCACTTCAGTCACACACGTGACAATCATATTCAGTGGAGGAAAGACATGCTCAACAGACTGAACGAAATTCGGAAAGACGAAAGCGGCATCACCGCACTAGAGACGGCCATCATCCTGATCGCCTTCGTCGTGGTCGCGGCTGTATTCGCCTTCACCGTACTCTCCGCCGGAACCTTCACGACCCAGCGCAGCCAGGAAGCCGTGTACGCCGGTCTCTCCGAGGTCCGCGGCTCCCTGGAGCTACGGGGCAGCGTCATCGCCATTGGCGAAAGCGACGTGGTTTCAGACGTAGTGTTCACCGTGGCCAACGTGGCCGGCGGCGAACCGGTGGACTTCACCACGGGGTCCAACTCGGTGGTCGTGATCGAGTATCGCGACAACAGCCAGCGACAGGAGATCAGCAATTGGACCACCAGTTGGCTGGGGTATAACGATAGCGACGGCATCCTCGAGGAAAGAGAACTGGTGGAGGTCACCATTCCATTGTCGGGAACCCTCGGAACCGACCTGGGCACGAACACGACCTTCGTCGTCGAGGTGAAGCCACCGAACGGTGCCGTCCTCAACATCCAGCGGACCACGCCAGCCGGCATCGAATCTGTAATGGACCTGCAGTAGAACGCTCTGCAGGCGCGTCTAGAAGCCAGTAGTATACAGGAGGCAAAGAATGAACAGCAGAATGGGAAAACTGCTAAGGGATGAAAGCGGCATCACCGCACTGGAGACGGCCATCATCCTGATCGCCTTTGTCGTGGTCGCGGCTGTATTCGCCTTCACCGTGCTCTCCGCCGGTACCTTCACAACCCAGCGCAGCCAGGAAGCCGTGTACGCCGGTCTCTCCGAGGTGCGGGGCTCCCTGGAGCTACGCGGCAGCGTCATCGCCTACGGCACCGACCTCACCGGCACCGCCTACGTGTCTCAGACAGTCTTCACCGTGGCCAACGTGGCCGGCGGCGAACCGGTGGACTTCACCACGGGATCCAACTCGGTGGTCGTGATCGAGTATCGTGACAACAACCAACGACAGGAGATCACCACGTGGTCCACCAACTGGCTGGGGTATAACGATGGCGACGGTATCCTCGAGGAAAGGGAATTGGTGGAGGTCACCGTCCCCCTCGGCGGCCTGAGCACCCACCTGGCAGAAAACACGACCTTCGTCGTCGAGGCAAAGCCACCGCAGGGCGCAGTCCTCAACATCCAGCGGACCACGCCGGCTGGCATCGAAGCCATCATGGATCTGCAGTAGGGCGCATAGCGAATCAAGTCTATACAATACCATCGCTATGCATACAAGAGATAGGAGGCAAAGAATGAACAACAAAGTGAGAAAGCTGCTGAAGGACGAAAGTGGCATCACCGCACTGGAGACGGCCATCATCCTGATCGCCTTCGTCGTGGTCGCGGCTGTATTCGCCTTTACCGTGCTCTCCGCCGGCACCTTCACAACCCAGCGCAGCCAGGAAGCCGTGTACGCCGGTCTCTCCGAGGTCCGCGGCTCCCTGGAGCTACGGGGCAGCGTCATCGCGTCCGGCACCGACCTCACCACCACCGCCTACGTCACCAATACCATCTTCACTGTGGCCAACGTGGCCGGCGGCGAACCGGTGGACTTCACCACGGGATCCGACGCGGTGGTCGTGATCGAGTATCGCGACAACAACCAACGACAGGAGATCACCACGTGGTCCACCAACTGGCTGGGTTACAGCGATGGCGACAGCATCCTCGAGGAAAGGGAATTGGTGGAGATCACGGTGCCTCTCAGCGGCCTGAGCACCCACCTGACAGAAAACACGACCTTCGTCGTCGAGGTGAAACCACCACAGGGTGCGGTCCTCAACATCCAGCGGACCACGCCGGCTGGCATCGAAGCCATCATGGATCTGCAGTAAGGTGAGGAAATCCCGCAGAACATCCGAGGTCGAATGGAGCGGTTCGGCTGGCCCTGGCGGGCCAGCCGAACCGCCAAGCGTCACCAAGAGGAGTTTCCTATGCAATTGGAGCAGAGGGTAGAGAGACTCGAACGCGAGATCGAGGTCCTCAAGAAAGACATACGACAAACCCTGCTCGACGTTCAGGATAGCCTGCCGGAGAAGCCTGCCAGCCCTTCGCGTTGGCGAAACAAGGCATGGGTGCTGGCGCTACTCAATCTGCTTCTGTCCATTGCCCTGTTCACCAACATCCGCTTCTATACGGCGGATAGTCCCTTTGGAGTGAGCCCTGTATTGGCTCCCTGGCTACGCGCATTCTGGGTGGCGTTGATGTTTGTATGGCTGCTCCTACAGATGTACCCGCTGATGCTGCTTCTAGATCAGGAGGAAAAACAGTTGCGTGATGGCGCTTGGCGCAACACGGCTACATTCTTCATCTCCAACCCCGCACTCACCCTCGCGCTGACGGCGGCGGTCCTGGCTATAGCCGCCATCAGCGCGCTGTTTCCCTCACTGTGGATGGGGGTTATCGCGGTGCTGTTTATCATCGTGTGCATCAACGCGGCGTTGTACGTGCTCGGGCTACATAGACAACGAACGCAGTGACACGAGCAGACGAAATCATACCGTAACGGAGCCTTAACCGAAACCGGACAAGGTGCATGGTAGACTGATGTTGTTCAAGTGTATCAAGCGCAATCCTCTGGATCCAGCCGACATACCCAATCAGCCACCATATCCTTACAGAGGCGCCATTCTGATGGCGCGCCATCGATGCCAAGAGAGTAGGGGAACACCATGACTCTGGAGAAAAGAGTAAAGTCACTCGAATACGAGATCAAAATCCTGAAGAACGAGATTCAGCGAACACTGCTAGACATTCAGGAGCAAATCCTGGTCCACTACTACCCCACCCTAAGGACCGAAGAGCTAACGCCGACGGAAGGTACGATCCAAACCATAGAATCCATCAAGGCGAAGAAGCGTCAGCTAGAGGGGCGCTCTGAGCCCTCAGAATTGACTGAGGACACCGAACTCCCGGAGGTGAAACAGGTATCACTGGAGACACTCACGAAGACCGAACAGGAAACCTCCTCCATTCTGGAGGAAGAGACGGCTGCCCAGACCAGCCAGGAGGATGCTGCACGTGCCAGGCTCTCGGCGCTTTCGGGATGGGTAAGCAGCACGGCGAAGAAGATTGGGGGTGAGCGCACAGCCAGACTGATCCAAGGATGCACAGGCAAAGGGGTCCTGGATTCCGAGCTTGAGAGTCCCCTGCTTCGAATCACCGGGCTCATCGCCGAAGACTACGCTCCGAGACAGGTAGCGGTGAACGACATACTGAGTGCGCTCCTTAAGCTCAACGAACTGCTAGACCACGAGATCAACATAGACCAGGCTCTCTCAATCATAGAGGAGACGAACCTTGGATAGGACGATAGTCACAGCCCTCATGATCATAGCGGGTGTGATTACCGCGGTGCTTGTCTTCAACACCATCTACCCGGCCGTGGTTCAGAGCGGAGATGCCCTGGTTAGCAGGGAGCAGAGGATCGAAGAGCGCATGAAAAGCCAGGTCGAGATCATCCACGCTACCGCAGATGGGAGCAATGCACTCGTCTGGACCAAGAACATCGGTTCCCTGTCCATAGGAGCGATCGACAGGTGTGACGTCTTCTTCGGGCCAGAGGGCGACTTCTCACGCATCCCCCTCGAAGATGAAGCCGAGGGGACCCCTTACTGGGAGTGGCAACTGGAAAACGACACCGACTGGAAACCCACGGCGACGCTGCAGATCACCGTCACCTACGGCTCAGTTCTATCGGGTAGATACTTCGTCAAAGTTGTGACGCCCAACGGCGTCTCGGACGAAACCTATTTCAGCAACTAACACAGACTGGCTATGGACGTAGCACTCACTTCTCTCATTCTCCTGTCAGTTCTGGTGCTTTCAGTGTTCACTATCGCCGAGCGCCATCTTTCTTCCCTCGACTTGGCCATGGAAGCGCGGCAGGAGATGGAGAAGCGCATGGAAGAGAGGGCCAAGACAGACCTCTCCCCCGTCGAAGCCACGACCAGGAGCGACGGCGCCATCGTCGAGGTCACTCTGAGGAACGACGGAGATACCAAGCTGACCAGCTTCGACCAATGGGACGTTATCCTTCAATACACAGCAGATGATGGCCTCCATACGAACTGGTATCAGTACATAGATCCGGGTCTTTTCGGATTATGGCAGGAAGAATGGACCCACCATGATATACTTCTAGATAGCTTCGACCCAGACATCCTCAACCCAGGAGAAGAGCTGGTGATCCAGGTTTCCGTTTGGCCTGCCGTAGCAATCGGCACGACCAACCAGGCCACCGTGGCCACGGCCACTGGCGTCACCGCCTCGACGGTCTTCACACGCTAGACCCAGGAACGGTCTACAGCGGATCATAAATCTCCATCGACCAAACACCGAGTGCCCATATCCCCGATCACACGAGAAAAACCGTGAAAGCGAAGCGTATGCCAACGATCGATGCCCCCGTCCATCTCGGACGTGTTGGGAGGAAAGAAGACTCAGAAGCGCTGCAGGATGAAATGGAGATGATAGAAGCGCTTCTGGATGCATCCATCGACGCCATCACACTGATAGATCCCCAGGGGATCATCATCAACGCCAATGAGGCAACCTCGCGTAGATTGCGCAGAGGCGTCGCTGAGCTCATCGGATCGCGTATCTGGGACCTGCTCCCAACAGACAGAGCCAGACGTGGGAAGGCGCACGTTGAGGAAGTCGTGCAATCGGGTAAGCCCGCCCGCTTCGAAGAAGGCCACCAGGGCATGTGGGGTGACCACGTCGTCTATCCTGTCTTCAGTGCGCAGGGAGAGGTCACTAGCCTCATCCTTCTGAACCACGACATCACCAAGCGCGTGCAAGCCCAAGAGGAGATCAACCGTGTTTTCGACCTGTCGCTGGATATGCTCTGTATCGTCGGCCGCGACGGTCACTTCGAGCGTCTGAACCCGGCGTTCGAGATCACCCTGGGTTACACCAGAGATGAACTCCTCGCCGCGCCTTTGGTCGCGTTCATTCATCCCGAGGACCAGGACGCGCTGCTGGCTGAGATGGAGAGGCTCCGCACAGGCACGCCGGGCGTGTACTTCGAGAATCGCTGCCGGTGCAAAGACGGTTCGTATCGATGGCTGGAATGGAGGCTCGTCCCCGTTCAGGCAGAAGACTTGCTCTACGCAGTGGCTCGCGACGTCACTGAGCGCAAGCGAACGGAGGAGACACTCAGGCGACGCAATGAAGAACTGACAACCCTCAACGCCATCGCCACGACGATGAGCCCTCCGCTCGATCTCAATTACACGCTGAACACAATACTGGACAAGGTACTCGAAGTGATGGACGTTGATGGCGGCTGGGTGCAACTGCTCGATAGGGGTAGCGATAACGACGCGCCATCATCCTTACAGAGGCGCCATTCTGATGGCGCGCCATCAGAACGGCGCGGCCCGCTATTGATGGTCGCTCATCGCGGCCTCAGCGAGGAAATGGTCAGCGAGGCAGAGAGTATCCAACTGTGTAGGAGCGGGAACAGCGTAGAGACCATCAAGTGCGATTTGCAACACGCCTTCAATTGGGCTCCCATCAAATCGCAGGACAAGGTATTGGGGCTGCTTGGCGTCTTCAGGCAGAGCCCCTGCCAACTGAGCCCATGGGAAGAGCAACTGCTCACTGCAATCGCCCACCAGATCGGCCTGGGCATTGAGAATGCACGCCTGACCGAGGAAGCGTCTGAGATAGAGATCATACAAGAACTGAATCACCTGCGGTCGGAGCTGATCGCCAACGTGTCTCACGAATTGAGAACTCCCCTGGGACTCATCAAGGTCTTCTGCACTACCTTGCTGAGGGAAGACGTGGAGTTTGGCCGTGAGGAACAGAGGGAGTTCCTGCACAACATAGATGAGGAGACGGAGAGGCTGGAGAGAATCGTTGACAACTTGCTGGATCTCTCCCGCATGGAAAGCGGACGGCTGCGGCTCGACAAGCACCCCACAGACGTGGGGCAACTTGCCCAAAGGGTCCTAGAGGCCACGAGGCTGGAAGTGGACGCGCAAACCAGCCAACATCGCTTCGTCCACGATTTCCCATCCCGCCCGCTGATAGCAAACGTTGACGCCCGGTGCATTGAGCAGGTGCTGCGCAACCTCCTGGGCAACGCTGTCAAGTACTCGCCGCAGGGAGGAACGATCACCGCGCGGGGCCTTGGAGATCAATGGCGAATTATCATCTCGGTCAGCGACAAGGGAGTCGGCATCCCTCCCCAAGACCTGGAGAGGGTTTTTGAGCGCTTCTACCGCGTCGAAGGCGAAAGCACACAGAGGATTAGCGGCGCCGGCCTGGGGTTGTCCGTCTGCCGGGGCATTGTGGAGGCGCACGGGGGACGCATCTGGGCCGAGAGCACGTCCGGCGCGGGAAGCACTTTCTACTTCAGCTTGCCCGTCAGCGATGGCCAGGCATCCGATTCCAACCAGCCACGACTCGATACGATCGGGGCCTCGGAAGCCGCAGAGACCCGCTAGGGAGGAAGTAGATATGCACAAAGGCAAGATCCGCATTCTGGTAGTCGATGATGAACCCCGGTACGTCCGGGCCATACAGGTGAACCTGGAGGCCAGCGGCTACGAGGTAATCACCGCAGAGGATGGACAGCAAGCCGTGGAACAGGCAGCCAGTGAAGAGCCGGACCTCATCATGCTGGATATCAGGATGCCTGGCATGAGCGGCTACGAAGCCTGCCGGCGCATTCGCGAGTTCTCGACGACTCCTATCATCATGCTCACCGCTCTCGCAGCGGACTCTGACAAAGTAGAGGGACTGGAAGCTGGCGCGGACGATTACGTGACCAAGCCCTTCAGCGCCGATGAGCTTGTGGCGCGGGTGCGCGCCATCCTGCGACGTGTCGAGTTCTCCGAGCAGCAGAACGCGTGCCCTAGCTTGCAGGTCGGCGATCTCACCGTCGATTTCGTGCAGCAGCGGGTGTTTGTGCATGACCGGGAAGTGACCTTGACCCCCACGGAATACCGCCTGCTCAGCGAACTGGCCAAACAGCCCAGGCGGGTACTGATGCCCGACTACCTGTTGGAAAGGGTGTGGGGAATGGGATACGAGGGTGAGAATCGCCTGTTGTGGCAAGCCGTTCATCGCCTGCGGCGGAAGATAGAAGCCGATCCGGCGAATCCACAATACATTCAGACCAGACCTGGGCTCGGCTACGTGTTTGACATCCCGAACCAGCGCCCCACCGCCTAGTCCCTAACTCCCCAGCAACAAGCGAATTCGTGTAAGTGCCCCGCACCTGGAGGTGCGGGGCGCTTTTGCATACGCGCCGTCGGCCCCTCAGCGAAGGAAACCATAAGTGACTCATCACGTTTCACAGATCGGGTCTCACGGTTTGGAAGGTTTTCGGAAGGTAGGGGCCCCTCTTTGCAAGGCATTCGGAAGGTGTCGAGGATACAATCTAGCAAGTCTAGCCGTGTGTGCTGTTCGAGACGCAGGGCGGTGGCAACGGAAGTGTAGTATCGCACTGGAAGGGCGGAATAGCCGGTGACAGATCCTGCAGGAGGACATGTTATGGCAAAAGAAATGAGCACACAGCGCTACGGGTGGTTGAACGTTTTCCGCTTCGCCAACTGGAAGATGCAGGCCAAGATATTGAGCATGGTGCTCGTCACGGTGCTCCTGTCAGTAACCGCCCTGACTGCCTACAGCTACATGACGTTTTCCAAGAGCAACACCGAGGCAGTCGGGCAAGAGATGGTAGCCTACGGCAACGAGGCGCTCCACCGATCCGCGGATATCGTCGCAGGCAGTGTGAATGCGCTGGAAGCGCTAGCCCTCTCGCCCTCGATCATTGAGGCAGTAGAGACGGCCAACCAGAGTTACGTCGGTCGCGACCAGGTCGAGTTGGAAGCGGAGATCGCAGCGCTGGATCAAGCGTGGAAGGACGAAGATCCCAGCGTAGACGCCCTGGTCGGCCAAATCGCCGAGAACGAAGTGAGCACCCACCTCAAGACGTTTATGCAGGCATTTCCCGAAGAAGTAGAAGTCTTCGCCACCGACGTCCAAGGCCTCAACGTGGCCATGACCGATCGCACGGGTGACTACTTACAGGCCGATGAGGGATGGTGGCTTGGCGCTTACGCTGGCGGGCAAGGGGCTACTTCTGTGAGCGAGGTTGATTACGATGAGACAGCCGGAGCCTGGGCGATAGACATCGGCGTCCCCATCCGTGGCGAAGAAAGCCAGGTCATCGGCGTTCTGAGAGGTACTGTCGATATCTCGGTCGTGTTTGATGCCCTTGCCCAGATACGCTTTGGAGAGACCGGGCATGCAGCACTTCTGGACAGAGAAGGAAAGATTCTCTACACCAGTAACAGTGATCTGCTCATGCAGCAAGCACCTGAGGAGGTGCTCACCGCCATTGAAGGAAGAGAGAGAAACTGGCGCAGGGACTTGAAAGACCTGGACGGAAATCCGGCCGTCGTCGCCTACAGTTTCCTGGAAGAAGACTCAGCCGATTCGGAGAGAGGTTTGTCCAAGTCATTGGGATGGACCATTGTACTGGATCAGGATCTGAGCGAAGTCAATGCCCCAGTGCGGAGAGTCCTCGTCAACAGCCTGCTAGCAGCCGCTTTGGTCTCTATCGCGCTGGGCGCTTTGGGGCTGTGGGCTGCTCGCTCGTTGGCAATGCCACTGGTAGCTGCCACGCAAGAGGCCCACAGACTGGCCGCGGGTGACGTTGCAGAAGCAGACGCACAGACGATGAGCAGACTTGTGGACAGGAAGGACGAAGTTGGAGACCTGATGCAAGCTTTTCAGAGTCTGCGCATCTACGTTCAAGAAATGGCGTCCACTGCGGAATTGCTCGCAAACGGTGACCTGAGGGCCGAGGCCACACCCCAATCAGAGGCAGACGTGCTGGGCAACGCCTTCCAGCAGATGATCGCCAACCTGCGCGAGCTGGTCGGCCAGGTCACCCTCAGCGCCAACTCCGTCGACGCCGCCGCCGGCCAGCTCTCCGCCGCCGCCGAGCAGGCCGGTGGCGCCACCCAGCAGATCGCCACCACCATCCAGCAGGTCGCCCAGGGCACATCTCAGCAGACCGAGGGTGTGACCAACGCCGCCAGCTCCGTCGATCAGCTCTCCCGCGCCATCGACGGCGTCGCCAGGGGCGCTCAGGAACAGGCCGCCGCCGTCGGCAAGTCCTCCGAAATCAGCACCCAGATCATCACCGCCATCAAGCAGGTGGCCGCCAACGCCCAGTCCGGCACACAAGGCGCTGCTCAGGCCGCCCAGACCGCCCGCGACGGCGCTCAGACTGTCCAGCACACCATCCAGGGCATGGACGCCATCCGCGTCTCCGCCCAAACCGCCGCCCAGAAGGTTCAAGAGATGGGACAGCAGTCTGAGCAGGTCGGCGCCATCGTCGAGACCATCGACAACATCGCCTCCCAGACCAACCTCCTGGCGCTCAACGCCGCCATCGAGGCCGCCCGCGCCGGCGAGCACGGCAAGGGCTTCGCTGTCGTCGCCGACGAGGTCCGCAAGCTCGCCGAGAAGTCCGCCGCCGCCACCGGCGAGATCGCCGCCCTCATCCAGGGCATCCAGGACACCGCCGCCCAGGCCGTCCAGGCCATGGACGAGGGC
>Ga0180432_10005729_pt1 | contig 16399 bp, 19 predicted proteins | sample SS_ome_10_FD_132414 | JGI IMG/M metagenome (GOLD analysis project Ga0180432, IMG submission 132414) | Hypersaline lake sediment archaeal communities from the Salton Sea, California, USA - SS_1_MS_2 metaG | ecosystem: Environmental > Aquatic > Non-marine Saline and Alkaline > Hypersaline >... | reverse complement strand
GCTAAGCATATGATAATAAAACATATAAAAGATATCCCAAATGCTGATGCCATTATTGCCACCGGATTTAGATCATGGCAACCAACTATTGATCTTCCAAATAGATGTGGAAGAAAATTTGTTTATGTTAGAGGATGGGAAACTTGGAACGCCACTGAAAGAGAATTATTCAAAATATTATCAAATCCAAAATTGAAAGTTATTGTAAATTCCGCATGTCTGGTAAATAAATTATCTGAAGAAGGAATAATTCCATGGATTGTAAGACCTGGCAATGATTTTAATAAGTTTAAATATTTAAACATACGAAATCCAGAAACCATAATCCTTGGAGGATTATTCAATTCTGGATCAAAACGGTCTCCAAAACGGACAGAATGGATATTTAAAACTTTCGAAGAAATAAAAAAACATTATGCAGGAGGGATTTCTTTATATATGTTTGGTTGTGAAGGTCGTCCATCAAATAAAGAAATTTTCTATGTAAAAAATCCTTCCGACGAAGACAAGAACCATCTATATAATATGATTGACATTTGGCTTGCTCCAAGTGAATTAGAAGGTCTTCATATTCCACCTCAAGAAGCAATGCTTGTGGAATGTTGTGTAGTTGGAACAAATGCCTTAATGAGTGGAACACAAGATTATTTAATTGATGGTCAAACTGGAGTAGTCTCAAATAACACAATTGACGATTTTATAAATAAAACAATCGGTTTAATTCATAATGTAGATTTGAGAAAACAATATGGGCATGAAGGTAAATTAAAGATAAGAAGTCTTGGAGATAGAATTACTAATATGAATAATATGGTAAAAGTATTAGGAGCACCTATATGATTAGCATTGCAATGACATGTTACAATCAAGGACATTTTATTAATGATGCAATTCAAAGCATAATAGATCAAACTTTCAAAGATTGGGAACTTGTAATTGTTGATGATGCCTCAACAGATAACTCAATACAAGTAATAAATCATTGTATTAATAAATTTGGAATAGCTAAGTCAGTCAAAATTGTAAAACATAGAGAGAATGAAGGATATGGATCTAGTTTAGGAGATGCTATAATAATGAGTAATGGACCACTTATAGCAATAGTAGATTCTGATGATACTCTATGTGATATAAATGCTCTTCAACTGTGTATTGATACTCATTTAAAAAATCCTGATGTTGCAATGACATATAGCAACTATAACGAATGCGACAGAAATTTAAATGTAAGAAAAACATATAGGACAAAACAAATTCCGGAAGGGAAAACTTATTTGGATGGAGGAATCAGAGTAAGTCATTTAAAAGTTTTAAAAAGAGATAATTACGGAATGACAACTGGAATAAATCCACGACTTAGGCAATCTGTTGATAAAGATCTAACCCTAAGAATGGAAGAAACTGGAAAACTTTTATTTATTGATAAAGTCCTTTATAACTATAGAAAACATGACACCAATCTCTCATTGACAATAAATAAGAAAACCAAAGAATACCAGAAAATGGTATCAGAGGGAAGAAAACAGTTATATGAAGATGCTAAAAAAAGAAGGGGATTAATTTAATGGATAGAGAACAACATAGATTATGGTTAGAGGAAGAGCAATGTAAAAGACTTCAAGCTCGCTTTGGAGATTATGATAAATTTAAAGAAGCAGGTGGAAACAAAGAAAATAAAATTCCAATTTTTGAAACAATAAATGAATTGCAAAATAGAGGGAATTTTAGTCTTTTAGATGTTGGATGTGGTCCTGGTCATTTTCTATGGAGTTTTAAAGAAAAAGCAACAAAACTCGTTGGTCTTGATTTTTCTCCATATATGTTACAATTAGCAGAAGATCAACTTAATAAATATGAAGTAGAATCTGAATTTCATTTAGGATCTACTTGGAATATTCCTCTTGAAGACAATTATGTTGATATTTCTCTTCAGGTTGATGTGTGTATGCACATAGGAGGGTCTTGGGATGCTATAAAAGAAATGATTAGAGTTTCAAGAAAATATGTAGTGTTTACAGGACCAAGTTTTGAACTATTCTCAAATCAAATGGACAAAAAGATTGGCGGGAAATCTTGGGCAGTTAGCGTTCCTTTATTAGAGGATAATTTATTGACATTAAAAGCAAATAGTACCATTGAGTTTTGGAAATGGATTGATAGACCCGAATCACCAACTTATAAACATAGAATTCTTTTAATAGGAAAATAGATGAAGATATACATAGATGGGAGTAAAAGGGCAGCTGTAAGCAGAATGTTCCCAATATGGAAAGAGATGGGACACGAAGTAGTTGACAATCCTAAAGATGCTGATGTACAACTATCTGTTGTAAAAATAAGAAATAAATCAGGACTCCCAACTGTATTAAGATTGGATGGAATTTATTATGATCTTGGAGCAAATTACAAAAGAATGAATTATGATATCAGCATATCTCACTCAATTGCTGATGCAGTAGTATACCAAAGCAGATTTTCATGTAAAATGTGTACTAAATATCTTTCCCCAAGAAAAACTGACATTTTTGATATTATTTATAATGGTGTTGAAAATTGGGAAAATTTTAAACCTCATGTTGGTTTTAATATAGTATCATGTTCTAAATGGAGACGTCATAAACGACTTCCTGAAATGATTGATATATTTAAAAGGTATAAAACTTTTTACCCTAATAGTGGTCTTCATATTCTTGGACCAATGAAAAAAGGAGCTTATGAAATTGAGGCACCTGGAGTATTCTATTATGGTCAAGTGTCTGAAACCGAAATAAGAAAAATATATGAAACTGCTGATATTTATTTACACTTATCTAAAAAAGATTCTTGTCCAAGTTCTGTAGTAGAAGCAATATCAGCAGGAATTCCAGTTGTTACTACAGATGCCTGTGGTGGAGCAACTGAAATGTGTATATTAGCAGACGGTTGTCATATAGCAAATGGAGATACAATTTCTTTAAATCCAGATTATATTTATAGAGATCCTTATAATGTTATTCCAGAAAGTACTACAAACCAGATTGTATATCAAATGGTAGATATAATTAAACATAAAATTCGAACACATCTTCCATCTGAATTAAACATAGAAACTACTGCTAAAAAATACATTCAACTAATGGAGAAGTTATTATGAAATTCAATTATGAAGGAACTAATATCGACATAACCTTAGATGAAACTCATGTATCGCTGATGAAATGGGCAAAAACAAATAAAACATTTAAAGAAGAACCATTTTTACGATATTTGAAAGACAACAAAATTATAGACTCTAATAGTGTTGTTATGGATATTGGTTCATTCATAGGAAATCATGTAATTTACTATTCTAAAATTATTGGAGTATCAAGAGTAATTGCATTTGAACCAACATTGAGATCTTTTAATATTCTAAATAAAAATCTAAATAAAAATTCAGTCAATAATGTTCATCTCTTTAATGCTGCCATTGGACAATATGGTGGATTTGCTGAATGTAATATAAGAAAAGAAACAAACCCAGCTAAGAATCAATGGTTTGAAACACCAGAAGCTGGATTGAACTCAGTTATAACAATGACTATTAATGATTTTCTCCATGAACCTATTGACTTTATTAAAATAGATATTGAAGGAATGGAAATGTTTGCATTAAGGGGCGGAATAGATTTGATTGATTCTAAATCGCCTGTATTAATGGTAGAAGTTATGAAAGAAAATTTATTTCAATTTGAATTACTCATGGCAAAATTGGGATATTCAATGATTGGAGAAGATGTATTCACTTTACATAAGGATAAAAAAGCAAATACCCTTTTATATAAGAGGAAATAATAATCATGGTTATAGTTTTATTTTTTGATGATAAATACTTTCATTTTGCAAAACCTCTATTTAAATCAATCTCAATTCACGAACCTGAATCTCATATATACGCGCACACATTCAACTTAACTGATTCTCAAATAAAGGAACTCGGAACCTATCCAAACATATCAATGTCGGTGAATGAAGGATTATCTTTCGACCCAGAAATAGCAGATGAGTATCATAAAGGATTAAATAAGGGAAAACCTCTAAGATTTCAATTGACATGTAGAAGAGGAGAATATTTGTTAGATGCAATGAAAGAATTTCCAGAAGAAGATTTATTTGTTATTTCAGATGTTGACACTTTGATGATAAACCCTTTGTCCGAATTAAAGTCTCAAATGAAAGGAAATGACATTGGAGTCGTAAGAGTATCAGAGACTAAAATATGTAGCGGGTTTTTTGCAGCAAGCAGAACAGAAAACGCTAAACTATATTTAAAAAGATTTTATGATACCGCAATGGATGGAAGACTTTTTTTATGCAAAGATCAAAAAACGATGGCAAAAATTCACGAGGAATTAAAAGAAAAAATAAAATTTCTTTATATTGATAGAAGATATTTAGATCATACTTGTAAAGAAGACTCTTATATGTGGAGTGGACATAAAACTCCATTTGGAACCAAGGAACAGAAATATCAAAAATACCTAAGAAAATTGAAAACAATGTCATGAATAATATAGGAATCTTGCTAAGAGGGAAGTCGATTGAAAAGTTATCATTCATAAGTGATAATTTTAAAAAATGCTTTATTGTAAATGACTGGAATAAAGAAATAAGGATATTTGAAAGTCTTTTAAAAGATAAAGAGATAATCCAATTTTCTAACTCAATGGGAGATCCAATATTATTACATTCTCAATATAAAAGATTTGAAATCTCAAAGGTAATATTTGCTTTTACTAAAAGTATGCTTGAGCAAAGGAAAGCATGGATCTTAAAGAAATATAGAGAACGAGGAATATTATCTTTTGAGTTTCTTGATGAAAAATATAAGGAAAGAACAAAACAAATAAGAAATACGGGGGTATGTGCAATATTCTATGCTGCTGAAGTTCTTAAAGCAAAGAATATATGGATTGCTGGTCTTGAATTTTATAAAGAGAATTATCTTGTAAAACCGAATTATCCACACCAACGACCAAAAACAGAAAAAATAAAATTAGAAGAGTCTTTCATAAGAATTGTTGAAGAAAACCAGATGATTAATTTCAATTTGGTAACATATTATAAAGGACTTCCTAAACTTAAAAATTTGCATATGATCGACTATGATTAGACCTATAAAAGAAATAGTTGAGAAAAAGAAACATGATGTAGCAATATTTTTAGGGAGTGGTCCTTCTATACATAATATTTCAATTGACCAATGGAGACAATTCAATGATTATGATACGTGGACCGTAAATAACTTTATTTATCATTGGTATACTGACATTGACTTTTATCATGTTGAAGTTAAACCATATAATAAAGATATATGGAAACAACGAAAACTTGAACATGGAGACAGATACCAATACACTAATTTTATAATAAATAAAAATCCTAAGAGAAAAAATATACTCGTAGATATTATTGGAAAATATGGTAATATCTACGAGTACAATATGCACAAAATAAATACAAAAAAAGAAGCTATTGTTCCTGTATATAAAACACCAAAAGACTTAAATACTCTTGTATGTAATTTAAATTCCTCAGTAACCATGATCCTAGAACTTTTTTATAGATTCAAATATAAAAAAGTTATTTTCTTTGGTGTTGATATGAATAATTCAGAATACTTTTGGAGTAATGGACAATATGGAAAAACTCACTGCTTGTTTAATAAAGATCATGAAAAAGGAAAACAAGCATCCGATCCTCATAGTACCTCTCACATAAAAAACTTTATTTTATGGTTCTCTAAAGAAAAAATGAAAGAAGTTGGAGGTCAGTTTTATGTTGGGCATAAAGATACCGCCCTATATCCAGGATTAGAATTTTTTGATGTTTTGAGGAGATAAAATGAAAACAAAGATAGTTTCGGAAATAGGAATTAATCATAATGGTGATATAAATATTGCAAAACAAATGATTGATATTGCAGCTACAGCAGGAATTCCATATGTAAAGTTTCAAAAAAGAAATCCAGATTTATGTGTTCCAGAAGCTCAAAAAACTAAGATGAGAGATACTCCGTGGGGGTATATTACATATCTTGAATATAAGAAAAAAATAGAATTTGAAGAAAAAGAATATGATGAAATAGACAACCATTGTTACAATAGAATCGAATGGTTTTCAAGTCCTTGGGATGTAGATTCTGCTTATTTTCTATGTGAAAATTATCCAGATATCCCATATATAAAATTAGCAAGTGCTTGTATAACTGACACTGACCTGCTAGAAGTAGTTAAACAATATGGAATCCCAGTTATTATGTCAACTGGAATGAGTAACAAAAAAGAAGTTGACAATTGTATAAATTTTCTAGGAGATCAAGTTGAGTACATACTTGCTTGTAATTCTACATATCCAACTAAAGATGTTGATATGAATCTAAAATTTATTCAAACTTTAAAATTTGAATATCCCATGTATAGAATAGGATTTAGCAATCATTCTCCTGGTATTCAACATATACTATCATCTGTAGTATTAGGAGCTGAAATGGTTGAGTTTCATCAAACTCTTGACAGATCAATGTACGGTACAGATCAAGGAGCAAGTATCGAGACACCTGGAGTATTTAAAATAGTAAAGATGATAAAAGCAATTGAAGTTGGAATGGGAAATGGAGAATGGATAGTTACTAAAGAGGAAGAAGAAATGAAGAAAAAACTCAGGAGGGTTCTATGAAAATAATGGCAGTTGTCCCTATGCGTGGAGGGAGTAAAAGTATTCCCTATAAAAATATTGCTGACTTGAATGGCAAACCATTATGTTATTATACCCTAAATGAGTTGCTTAAAGTAGAACAAATTGACAAAGTTGTTGTGTCAACAGAAAATGAAAAAATAAAAGGAGCGGTAAATCAACTATTCAATGGGAAAGTTTTCATTTTAGATAGACCCGCCGAGTTAGCTTCGGATACTGCAACATCCGAAGTTGTACTAAGTCATGTCATTGAAAAAATTGGTCAGGATTATGATTATACTCTTTTTGCTCAATGTACTTCACCCCTTACAGAGGCATCAGATTTTGTTAACTTAATAGATGCATGTGGAGAACTCGATAGTGCTGGATTCTATACTGAATGTTATGATTATTTCTATAGTATTGCAAACGACGTAGAGTTAATGGTAAAACCAAGACAACCAAGACAATTAAAAACTCCAAGAAAAAAAGAAGCTGGAAACGCATGGATGTTTAACAATGAAGGGTTTTTAAAACACCGAACTCGATTGTTTGGTAAAATCGGGATGTGTAAAATTGACTTTATAAAGAATCTGGAAATAGATGAACCAGAAGATCTTGAAATGTTTAAAGGAATCATGATGACCAGAGGAAAAATATGATTTATACAGAAGGAAAAGTTGGCGATCATATAATGAGAGTCAAAAAAAGTCAAGGTGGGATTCACAGTAATATAAGAAAGATAATGAAAAAAGGCGGAGAAAGAGAACCAGAGTTATTATGGATGCTTCGCAAAACAATTAGAGAAGGAAATATTTGTATTGACCTTGGGGCAAATGTTGGATATGTAACATTACTTTTATGCTCTTTAGTTGGAGAAACAGGGAAGGTTTTTTGTATAGAACCCGACCCAGAAAATATAAGATTGTTAAATCAAAATATAGATCTGAATAACTATACAAATATAACTGAAGTATATCAAATGGCGGTATCGAATCATAATGGATGCGCCGATTTTTATCTAGGAGAAACATCAAATCTTGGAGGTTTGCATTTAACTAAAAATACTCCAGGAAGTTCTTTATTAGTTAAGGTTGAAACATTATCAGAGTTTTGTAAAGGAGAGTCTTTATTTCCATCTCTTATAAAAATGGATATAGAAGGAAGTGAAGTTGAAGTCCTTGATGGGTTTTATGATTATATAATGAAACATGATTTCCCATGTAAAATTGTAATGGAACTTCATCCAGTTACATATCACAAAAATCATAGTCTTGAATTATGGATTCGAAAATATATTGATGCAGGATTCAAACCAAAATATGTTGCATCTGCAGGAGTAATTAGACCAGACCTCTTTAAGAAATGGGGTTATATCCCAATTAAGAAGTTTGTATCAAACAGGGGAATTTATGATGATTTCTCTGTAGAAAATATGATACAAGCGTGTTGTCATGAGAATAAGCAATGGATGCCTGGAAAGAAAAAGTTCTCTCCTAAGGTTGCACGTTTTTTAATGATAGAACGAACATAGGAGGATTTACAATGGCAAACATTAAAGAAATATTGGATAGGTTGGATGCGGTAAAGGCAGAACTAGATGACATAGTTCAAATGATTAATACCTTAAAAATATCTGAACCAGAAGATGTTGTAGTTGAAGAACCAATTGAAGAAGAAATTGAAATTGTAGACGAACCTTCCAGAGGACCTATTAAACGAGCATTGATTGTGGGGATTAATAATTATCATCCATCTCTTGATTGTGATTTAAATGGTTGTGTAAATGATGCTGATAATTTATACATGAGACTTAGCGAATCATTTGGTTTTCAAGCTTCAAATATAAAACTACTTTTGAATCATGAAGCTACCCAACAAGGAATTATGGATGGTCTTGATTGGTTGGTAACAAATACAATTCCAGGAGACAATTTGGTATTTACATTCTCTGGTCATGGTTCTCAAGTTCCTGATTATAATGGAGATGAAATAGATGGATATGATGAAATAATTTGCCCATATGATTTGAATTGGGAAAACCCATTTACAGATGATATTCTGGCATCTTACTTTAAAAGAGTTCCTGATGGTGTGCAATTGACTTTTATATGTGATTCATGTAATAGCGGAACTGTATCAAAGGGAATTTCTCATTCTGTTGATAAAGCTGGTTTGAATAGAACTATAAGAGCTTTATCATGTCCAGAAACTATCCAATCTATAAAGAAAGGAAATGAAATTAAAAATGTTAGAAAATTTGGAGTAAAAGCTTTTGTAAACACTCCAGATCAAAATCATATTTTATTAGCTGGATGTGCTGAAGATGATTATTCCTCAGAAGGATATTTTTATGGGGAAATACATGGCGCATTGACATTTAATTTATGTGAAATATTAAGAGAAAATAAAAATCGAACATGGAGAAATATAGAGGAGGTTGTAACTAGGAGAGTAAAACAAACTTGGGGATTCAGTCAAACTCCTCAATTGGTAACAAAGAGCGAAAACTTGGATAAACTTATTTTCGAGTAAAAGGTTGCATATATGAAAGAAACAATCATTGTATGTGGAGGGAATGGTTTTATAGGGTGGCCATTATCTCTCAGATTATCATCTTTGGGATATAAGGTTATTATAATTGATAGTTTGATTAAACAAGACATATGCACCGAGTTAGAAGCTTTCTCTTTAACTCCAAGCAAATCTATTTTTGAAAGAATATTTTTATGGGAAGATATTTCAGGAAACTCGATTGATAATCATGTATTTGATATCTCAACCCACTATAAAAAATTACTACGAATAATCGAAGAAGTTAGACCCAAAGCTATAATACACTTAGCAGCTCAACCATCTGCTCCATACTCAATGAAATCTACTAATCACAAGCAGTTTACAGTTAACAATAATCTTGGTGCAACTCATAATATTTTATGTGCCGTTGTAGAATCTGGTTTGGACATTCATATAGTTCATATAGGGACTACCGGTGTGTATGGTTATGGAACACATGGCATGAAAGTCCCAGAAGGTTATTTATCAGTAAAAGTAGAGACCGATGGAGATGATAAAAAATTAGAAATACCACATCCTTCTTATCCTGGTAGTATTTATCATATGACTAAATGTCAGGATTCTCTATTCTTTTATTATTATAACAAGAATGATGGAATTAGAATAACAGATTTACACCAAGGAATAGTTTATGGAACTCAAACTCATGAAACTAGATTAGATGAAGGATTGATAAATAGTTTTTATTATGACGGTGATATGGGAACTGTTTTAAATAGATTTCTAATGCAATCAGCGATAGGTCATCCGTTGACGATATATGGGACAGGAGGACAAACTAGAGCTTTTATTCATATAGAAGACTCGATGAAATGTTTACAAATGGCAATTGAAAATCCTCCTGAAAAAGGAGAAAGAGTAAAGATATTTAATCAAACATCTGAATGTTTAAATATCTTAGAAGTTGCCAAAAAAATAAGTTCATTAACTTCATGTGAAATAAGGTTTTATAGAAACCCAAGAAATGAAGATATCAAAAATGATTTAGCATTCGTCACTGAGGGATTCTTGAATTTAGGGTGGGAACCAATAAAATTAGAAACTGGACTAATGGATGAAATAATTGAAATTGGTAACAAATATAAAAATAGATGTGATGTATCTAAAATAATAAGTAACTCAGTATGGACAAAAGATAAGAAATTAGATCTTCAAGGATCTAATAAACCAGTGGAGTAAAATATGATTGATGTGAATGAACCTTTATATAGCGAAACCGATTTTCGTCACATTATAAGAAATAAAACTGTTGAAGATGTCGAAGAGAAATTTTGCGAATATCTTGGAACTAAATATGCCATTGCTTGCTCAAGCGGAAGCGCTGCAATTCATATGGCAATATTAGCATGCGGGGTGCGAAAACACGACCATGTCATAGTTTCTCCAATGGCACATTTTTCTAGTATTGCATCTATTATAATGAGTGGAGCATATCCTTCTTTCAGTGATGTTGATGATTATTGTAACTTGAATCCAAAAGTTATTCATCCGAATATAAAAGCAGAAACCTCAGCATTACTTGTAAATCATTCTTTTGGTCATGCTTGTCAAATAGATTTTTTGACCGAGATAGCAGACCAATATGAATTACCTTTAATAGAGGATTGTAGAGATTCTCTTGGTTCTGAAGTGAGAGATAAAAAGGTAGGAACGTTTGGAGATGCAGCATGTTTTTCATTTTCTGGAACTGGTGTGATTGAAGGAGGAATTATAGCAACTGACAGATATGACATTTATAGAAAATGTAGAAAACTAAGAAATCATGGTCTAGCAGAGAAGTCTTTTAATCATTCAATTTTAGGATTCAATTATAAAATGTCAAAATTGGCAGCAAGCATTGCCTATCATTATATTTCTCCTTATAATGCTATCCTTACAAAAGTCATATCCAACTCTGAATATATCATTGAGAACATTTCAACCAAATTTTTGAGAATACTAACAAAGAGATATAAATTAAAAACTTATAAAAATTCATATGGATGGTTGCCTGTTTTAACCGGAAGCAGACAAATGTGCTCAAGACTTAAAGAATATTTAGATTCATGTGGAATAACTTATAAATTTCAATATTTCCATCCAATGAATACACACCCTGCTGTGATGAAACATAAGTGTTTTTCATTTAGCGAACTAAACAACGCATCAAATATGGCAGGAAGATTTGTAGGCATTCCAAATCACTATGGTCTTAAAAAACATGATATGGATAAATTAATAGAATGCTTAAATAACTTTGACCCAATAGGTGAACCAGATGTCAAAACCACAGAATCCTCAGACAATTCTAATAAAAAATAAGTTTTATCCAAAAGGTCTTAAAGAGATAGATACTTGGAATTATTATCAATTATATAAAGGACCTGTTCTGAATGAAACTCGTGGAAAAGATTTGATGTTTGCAATATCTACCGATGTGAACCAAATAGTTTTAAAACGAAAAGGAACCCAGACTCAATTTATAAGATTAACTAATTCCAATTATGACGACATGGTTCATGGACGAGTCATTGCCATCTATTCAACGATGAAAAAGTTTGAGGATATATGTATATTAGATATTGATATTGATGACTTTAAAAAAGCAAAGGACGCAGTCCATGACGTTTTTATGACCCTTTCAAAGTCTCCATTATTTTCTAATGCAACAATAAGATATAGCGGAAAACAATCTTTTCATATTGTTTGTAATTTAGGAAGAAAAGTAAACATAGATTCAATTCGTCTAATGGCAGAAAGTTTTCTTAAACAAACTGATCTTATTAATAAATATACTATCTCAAGGAAAAGAATACCTGGAGTTGCAAACATTGATTTAAGTCCAAATAAATTTAGAGGTGCATACATAACATTGAATAGTTTAAGTATATGGGGATTGAAATGTGTTGAAGTTCCTTTCAATAAGTTAGATTCATTCCAGCAGACTATGGCGAAAATAAAGGTGAGTTAATGAAGACAATTTTTATGTTTAGAAGTAATCTTAGAATTTTAGAAGATTATCATAAAGCTAGTTGTACTGATATTGAAGAATTTAAAAACGCCTGCCATGATTTCTGGATCCTTCAACTTATTGAATTTTTAGAGCAGGATTTATTTGATGAAGCAGTTGTTTGGAGATTATCTCCAAAAGAATCATTTATGTCTTCTGGTTTTTCATTTATAGTCAACAACAAAATGAAAATACTAAGACAAAGGTTTGTTGATTCATTTGAAGATATATTTGATCCAATATATGCTTATATTAAAGAGCGTCCTCTCATTTCATTTTTCAGGGGCGGATTTCCTGAATATGATAAGTTAGTAAAAAATCATGGAAATGATCTTGGTTTGAAATTATACTGCGGAACTGGTCAAAGAGTATTTCCTCAATATGGTGGAAAGTATGATAGAATATTGGTTGAAGATGAAAGGGATACTAAAGATGATACCATTCCATTTTATAAGACATCATCTCCAATTCATTTTTATATGAATGAACGAGACCCAATGTATGATATATGTTTTATTGCAAATTTCACTCAGGATAGATATAAAGGACAACAATTCTTTATTGAACAAGTTTCTAAATCCGATTATTTAAAATCATTGGATATCGTTCACTTTGGGAATAAACCCGAGAGAGGAGAAAAACTCTGTAAAAAATATGGGGTGACAAATATAAGATTCGGTGGTCATAAATCAAAAACATTTCTTAATCAAATTATTAATAAATCAAAATTTGGAATAGTATGCTCAAATCAAATTGATGGATGCCCAAGGGTAATTACTGAAATCCTTTCTTGTGGAACTCCATTGCTTCTTAGAAGTTCTACTCGTCTTTTAAACTATTATAAAAGAAATGGAGTTGTAGAATTTGCTGATGATAATATGGCAGAGATTATAGAAATGGCAATGAGAAAATATGATTTCTATAAGCACATGGCAGCTACTCAGTTGGATAGAATATCTTTAAATACCGTTTGCAAAAAAAATATTAGACTCTGGAAATAATGTTTACAAAAAAAAGCACAAAAAAGACATAGGATGTGGAGTCCATGTCTTTTCACCTAATTTAATATTTAATAGGATTTTGTTATTCGGTTATTTTTTCTTTCGCCATTCATCCCACTTCTGTTTCATGTGATCAATAGCAGACTGGTTTGAATCAAGATCATATTCCATTCCATTCTGACGACCATCATGATCGAATACATGCCGACCATTGCTTCTGGTAAAACCATCAACATTATCCGCCTTGAATGAAATTTGAGTATGACCGGATTTCCAAAGAGCTCCCATGCGACGATGTTCTGCCTTGTCTACCACAAGTTCGCCTTCAATGAACTTGGTAAATGGAGCACCCACGTAAATATCACGAGGATTGTTCCAGGCACCGTAAGCAAGTTTACATCCTTCCTGATGAAGAAATGCTCGAACATCAGCAAGTTTTGTTTTTCCCGCACCAGACCAATCAGAAATGATAGCATCACCTGCTCCGTCTCTGTAGATAGTTCCATATACAACGGCATCATACTTCTTGTTTTTCATTGTATCGGTAATGTATTTCTGAAACCCTTTATGGACAGAATCGCTTTTCGCTGGAGCGATCACAATAAAGTTTCCTTCTCTGGTTATTTCAAGACCGCCTTTGGTGATTTCTTTTTCGAGATGATTCGCCGGCGCGATATTTTTGATTTCACCAACCACATCAGAATTCCCGATTTCAGAAACCCATCTCTGAGCATCCTGCAGAAATCCAACATACGGTGTTGCCATATATGCGGCAAGAAAGAGAAGGGCAATTGCAGTGCCCAATTTGGTAGCTTTCCATGCGTGCTTTAATGGCCACATGATAGCTTTTCCAGCATAGGAAAATCCTTCACCAATCCATGTAAAAATGGTTCTGTCTTTTACTTCCTGGAAGTCAACGTTTACGGTTTTGTCTTCTGTGTTATTTTCTGTTGTCATGATAAATTCCTCCTTAAAGTTCGTCTTTGATTTCAGATATCTCATCTTCTACAGATTTGATATCTCTTTCTAAACCAGGAAAGCTTATTATTCTTACGAATATAAGCCATCCAAAAATCATAATTGCTGCTATCCACCATCTGAAAATGATCCCGATCCCTATTATAATTATCAGAATCCATATGTCCTTTATAAACGCCGGAAGACCATCTTCCTTTTTCCTCCTTGGATATGGAGCATAAATTGTTGCAATTTGTTTTCTGTGTGGGTCTACAACTTCATTCGGATCTTTCTTCTTCTTTACCTCCTTCCATAATTTAGAAAGTTTTGGTGGTTCTTTTATAGTCAAGAACCATATTAAGAATGTGCATAGAAACCCGCCAATAAATATTGATAAACTTGCATCTGGTGATATTACAGGTTTAAAACTTTCAGTCAATGAAATTCCAGACATTGCCCCAGAAATCAAAATCCATTGCCCTGCCAAAACCGATGATATATTTACTTTTGCCTCCTTTACTACAGAAAGGAATACTGCAAAGAATACAGCTGTTGCTAACGCAATTCCTGCTGTAGTTTTAATTATTGTCATATTGCCAAGGAGTATTCCAAAGCTAATAACTAAAAGTGTTGCCATGCCATATCCCCAAGGAAGCGCTTGAAGAAATTGAACATCCTCCGCCCAATCGGAAAACGTATTCACCCATCGGTTAACATCGGACATCCCAAAGTACTTATCTTCAGAATCTTTCTTTTCGAACATGTCAGTTACTTTTGGTACATCTTCATGCTCAGAATATTCTTCTTGATCTTCTTCGTCCTCCTCTATATCGGTTGATTCCTCCCCCTCAACAACGCCATCCCCCTCAGCAATTTTCTGCTTTCTAGTTCTTCGTTTATTTTTTTTGCTCATAGGCATTTCCTCCTTTATTTCTTTTAAAATTTAGCACGAGCAATTTAATCTTTAGATCTAGTAATTAATATATATAGAATACGACTTTAATCATGACAAATATTGGAAGTTTATTTTTAACATTGGAACATATTAAAAAGTGAATATTACATTTATTTAAAAGGAGAAGATCGTGAAAAAAGATTTGGTTATTCTATTTAGTGGCGGCGCTGACTCAAGATTAATGATTGAAATGGCAAAAGACATAGGAAAGAATCCTCATTGTATTCTTATAGACTATGGACAAAAGCATGTTCAAGAACTTGAGTTTGCAAAAAAGCAATTGGACGAATTTGATAATGCATCTTATCAAGTTGTAAAATTGGATGGTCTTAATATTGATAGTGGACTCACTGGAGATAAGGTCCCTGATACATACAAAGGAGTGCATTCAATGCACGTACCTTCAAGAAACCTCATGTTCATTGGAATTGCAGCATCCATTGCCGAAAACATGGGAATCGGCATGATATGGTATGGTCCTGACTGGTCAGATTTTGTAAATGAATTTCCGGATTGTAAACAAGAATGGGTAGGTCGAGTTAATAAAGTTCTCGAAATAAATGGTCCGACCCCAATTAGACTTGAAGCTCCGCTTTTGGGTCTTTCAAAAGAAACCATTCTTTCAATGCTAGAAAGAAAATACAACGTAACCAAAGATCAACTATTCTCAGGATATGGAGATGACTAAGATGAAACCGAGAATCTATCTTGCCGGGTATGTCGGAGAAACAGCGTATCGTCAATATGTTAAAGATCATTATGGCAAAAAAGTGATAGCATTTGATCCAATATCAGATATCGAACACAACTTAGATACTGATGTTAGAAATAACTTTCCAATTGTTGATGAAGAAAAAAAGATAATTGAAAGCAATACCGACGTTTTAGTTGCTTATATCCGAAGATTCACAATTGGAACAACCATGGAAATCATGCACGCATATAACCATTCAATCCCTGTTTTTATCATTACCCCAAATGTAGAGTTTAGAAAAGACTTGTGGTTGGCATACCATGCAAGTAGATTCTATTCATCAATTGATGATTGTTTCAGATATATAATATCTCTTATTCCGGAACAAACTTAATTCATAAAGAACATATAAAAAAGATAAAAGTGAATCGTCAATTTTTTAAGGAGATAAAATGGAAACAGAATGTGGCGTAAATGTGAATATGGGAAAAGATGCGAATGCTGGTCAGACTCGAGATGATAGTAAAACTACT
>Ga0180432_10005728_pt1 | contig 16400 bp, 13 predicted proteins | sample SS_ome_10_FD_132414 | JGI IMG/M metagenome (GOLD analysis project Ga0180432, IMG submission 132414) | Hypersaline lake sediment archaeal communities from the Salton Sea, California, USA - SS_1_MS_2 metaG | ecosystem: Environmental > Aquatic > Non-marine Saline and Alkaline > Hypersaline >... | reverse complement strand
CCGGACTCATCCACAACGCGAACATTGTGGTTGGCGGATCAACGCGTCGCGAATCATCGCTTGCCGGAGTCCGCGCCGCCCGTGGGGAGATTGTTCTGATTCACGATGCGTGCCGCCCGTTCGTTAGTCCAGATCTGATCAATCAGGTTCTCGATCAAACGCTGCATCACCGTGCCGCGGTCCCCGTTCTCCCGTCCATCGAAACGCTTTATCGGGTCAGCGGCGGTGGCGGAGATCGCCGCATCCAGACGGTGCTCGATCGCACAACGATCGCCCGTGCGCAGACACCTCAGGGTTTCCGCCGTTCCCTTATCCTCGAGTGCCTCGAGTCAGCAGATCCCACGATCACAGACGATGCATCCGCTGTGGCTGCTCACGGTGACGCCGTATTCACTGTGGATGGAGAGATCTCGAATCTGAAGATCACGTATCCAGAGGATCTCCGCTGGGCCGAAGCGTTTGCTGTGCACTTCGCTCCGCGAACTGCTTGACCGGCTCCGACGCTTTGCCTGACTGTTCTGATCCGGCTAGAATGCACACATTCTTTTCGCCAAGGAGGCTGGCATGATGCGATGCAAGACCGTAGGGCTGGTATTGGGACTGGTGACGATCTTGTCGTTTGCGGCGTGGGCGCAAGAATCGTGGCTCGTTCCATACATCGCCGGCGACACGGCCGTGTGGTTCTTCAACAACACCACAGGTATGGATGTTACCGGAATTCAGATTGAGTTCGATCAGGACGTGACAATCGTCAACAAGCTGGAATTCGGCGGTGCCGTAGCACCGCTTGAAGGGCTGACGGGAAGCGCTTTCACATTCGTCGGCGAACTGGTGAAGTATGGTGCCATTCAGTTGGACTGGCAACCGGCCACCGCTGTCCCGACGTACGCCATTTGGTTGTCGGGACAACAGCCAGTCGGCAAGCCGTACTTCACATCGGTTGCGAAGCTTGGGTACCTTTTCGGTCAGGGGATTGCGCACCTCCGAGAGGCCGATCCGGTCGGATTGGCGGCTGCATTCGAGCAGTTCTTCCTCGACAATGCCGAGTATCTCGCCGGCCTGTCCGAGTCCCTTGGGATGAATCTCGCGGATTCGCTGATGCCTATCATCATGACATCGCCACCGGAGGGGATTGAGAATTTCTTCAATACCATCGTGGGGATGCTCGGAGTGACCACTCTGGAGGGTGTCCTTGAGGGCGGGATCAACTTCTCTTCTCTGTTCAACATCCTCGGCTTGTAATCACGCCGAGCAATGCCAAGCATTCACAACGCACGGGGAGGTTTCGGCCTCCCCGTGTTGCTTCTCCTGAACGCCAGATTTCCTCTACGAAGCTTCGCTTGGGCCATCCGCTTGGAGAAGAGTAGAAACTCGCGATGGATCGAGCGGATACTTGTTGACCGGCTGCTCCGTAGCATGTGAAATGGCACGTGCAACCGCTGCGTGGGCAGCCATCAGCGGAACCTCGCCGATGCCCTTCGCGCCGAACGGGCCGGCGGGGAATTCGGCCTCGACGAAGTCGACCCGAATATCCGGCGCTACGTCTCGAACCGTCGGGAGCCGATACGTCGTCAGACCGTTGACAATCAAGTGCCCATCGCGTTGGGGGATCTCCTCCATCAGCGCGAAACCAATCCCCTGCGCCACACCTCCGTGAACCTGCCCTGTTGCCAACGTCTGATTGAGGATCCGTCCCGAGTCGTGGACGGCAACGTAGTCGACCACACCTGCTTCGCCTGTTGCACGGTCGATCTCGACCTCGGCGATGTGCGTCGCAAAGGCATAGACCGAGTAGGCATCTCCGAGTCCGGTGTCCGGATCCCAGCCAACGGGCTCGGTACTGGCCCATCCTTCCACAGCTGGATCGACGTTCCCATGCCAGAAGGCACCCGCGATCTCATCCAACTGGTTCGGGATCTGTTCGTGTGGAATCCCGATCTCCGCTGCGACGACATCGATCCTCTTGCGAAGCTTCCGCGCCGCGTCGAGAACCGCCAACCCGCTCATCATGGTTCCACGGGACGCGACCGTCGGGCCGCTGTCGGGCACACGGCTTGTGTCGACCGGCGCAAGCTGGATCCGCTCGATCGGGACATCGAGCGCTTCGGCTGCCAGCTGAACGAGGGCCGTGAGCAATCCCTGCCCCATCTCTACCGTTCCGACCGCGACAGCGATCGATCCATCTGCCTCGATCTTCATCGTCGCCCCGGCCTTATCGAGGAACGGAGCCTTCCCTCCGAGCCCCACGCCGTACATCACGCACGCCATGCCAACACCTCGACAACGCTCTGTGCTTTCACGGTTGAACTGCGCCACACGCGCCAAGCGCTCTGACCACTCGCCTATCTGCGCCGCTCGCTCAAGTGTCTCCAGGGCACCGACACTCTCATCGACTACCTGATCAGTTGATGTCGCGTCCCCAGATTGGAGGACATTCCGACGTCGGATCTCCATGCGATCGATATCCAACCGCTCCGCGAGCAGATCCATCTGCGATTCGTGTGGGAGAATCACCTGAGGGCCACCGAACCCCCGGAATGCGCCGTTCGGCACCGTGTTTGTGGCAACCGACCGTGCGTTGATCTTGACATGAGGAATGCGGTACGGCCCTGCAGCAGTGCATAGGCTCCGCCAGAGCACCGCCGATGAAAGCGTCTGATACGCCCCCGCGTCGAAGAGGATGTCGACCTCGATCGCAGTCACTGTTCCGTCTGATGCAGCACCGCTCCGATACCTCACTCTTGACGGATGCCGTTTGCTCGTCGTCAGCACGTCCTCATCGCGATCAAGCACAAGTTTGACCGGGCGGCGCGTCTTGTGCGCCAGCAGCGCCGCGAGCGACCCGATCAGCGACGGAACATCCTCCTTCCCGCCGAATGCGCCACCGGTAGCCGCTTGCACAACACGAACCTTCGACAGCGGAAGCCCCATCACCTTGGAGACGGCGTGTTGCACATAGAATGGGCACTGCAACGATGCGTAGATCGTGATCGATCCGAGCGCGTCGGGAACAGCAATCGCTCCCTGGGGTTCGATGTAGGCGTGTTCCTGATAGCCGGTCTCGTATTCCGCTTCGACGATCGTTGCCGCGTCGGCGAACCCCCGCTCGACATCTCCCTTGCGGAGGATCATCGTGTTAAACACGTTCCCGTCGCCCTCGGCGCCGGCGTTGCCCGCAACGATCGTTGGAGCGTCCGCGGCAAGAGCCGCCATCGGATTGGTCACCGCCGGAAGCTGCTCATACGCGACGTGAACCTTCTGGACAGCCCGCTTGGCTGCTCGCCGCGACGTCGCGGCGAGCAGCACGACCGCCTCGCCGATGTATCGCACGGTGTCCGAGGCAAGGGCCGGCTGGTCGTCGTAGATGACGTGTACAACGTTGTCCCCGGGAACGTCGGCGTGGGTGACGACGCATGCAACGTCTGGATCATCCAACGCATCGGATGGATCAATGTGAAGGATTCTTGCGTGCGGGTACGGGCTGCGTACAACCGCGCCGTGGAGCATTCCGGGGAAGGCCAGGTCGTCAACGAATCTCGCCTCGCCCCGAACCTTGTCACCTGCATCGAGGCGCGGGACCGAAGATCCAATACGTGTGTCCCCACGGGCCGTACTCACACTACAACCGGCCTCCCATGGTCAGCGTCATGATCGCCTTCTGCGTGTGCAATCGATTCTCCGCCTGATCGTAGATCCAGGAGAGCTCGTTGTCGCAGACATCGGGCATCGCTTCATGTCCCCGATCGACCGGCATGCACTGAAGCAGATATCCTGGATCGGTCAAGGCTTGCTTCTGTGCTGTGTAGCACCAATCCTTATGCTTTAGCGCGATCTCGTGTTCCTTCTCCTTGCCGATCTGATAGCGATCCTTGGTGAACCAGTTGCGCGGGAAGACGACCGTCGCGCCTTGGAGCGCCTTGTCGAGATCAGTCTCGACGGTGAATCGCCCGTCGGAGCTCGCAGCCAGATCGCGACACTGCTGCATGACATCCGGATCCATATCGTACTCTGGAGGATGCGCGACGACGACATCCATTCCGTACATCGCCGAGATCAGCGCTGTGCCTTGAACGGAGCACAAACCACGGATCCACGGCGTGTACGCCCACATAACGACGATCTTCTTGCCCTTGACGTTCCCTTCCAGCTTCTCGTGCATCGTGTAGATATCGGTCAGCGACTGACACGGGTGATTGATGTCCGATGCCATGTTGATGACAGGAACCTCCGCATGCTCAGCGAACTTCTGCATCACCTCATCGCCGAATCCATAGCGATCGATCGCGTCATCGAGCAAACGAATCCCAATCCCGTCGCAGAATCGAGCCATCGCCTTTGCGGTGTCTTTGACCGTCTCGCCGGCGCCAGGCTTGTCCTCAAGAGACATGCGCATCGTCGACGGATTGAGGAACTGAGCGTGTCCACCCAGTTGTGTCATCCCGGACTCGAATGACATTCGAGTCCGCGTCGAGCCCGCGAAGAAGAGCATGGCGAATGTCTTGTCTTGTAGCGTGTGGTGCGGCAAGCGGCTGTAGTAGGCACTCTTCAGCCGATCGGTGACCTTCATCGCGATATCGTACTCCTCGCGTGACCAGTCCACCTCACTGATCAAGCTCCGCCCGGCAAGATCGAACCAACTCATCGTTCCTCCTTACGCCATGATCAGGGCCATCATACCCTTCTGCGCGTGCAGGCGATTGGCTGCCTCCTCGATGATCACCGAATTCGGACCGTCGATAACCTCATCGGTGACTTCCATGTCGCGATCGGCCGGCAGGCAGTGCATATAGATCGCATCATCAGTCAGCGCCATCTTGTCACGGGTGCAGATCCAATCCTTATTCGCCTCGAAGACCGGCTTGGCCTTCGCCTCATCCATCAGGCCCGAACCGTCCGTTGGCTGGACCGTCCACGCCTTTGGATAGACGACATGCGCGCCGTCGAACGACTCGTCCATGTCATGACTGATGCGGAATCCGCCACCGTTCTTCTTCGCCGAAGCTTTCGTCGCGGCAAGAATCGTCGGATCGAGATCGAGTCCCTTGGGATGAGCGAGGGTTACGTCCATCCCCATCATCGCGGCGGAGAGGATGGCACTCTGAGGCACAGCCAACGGCTTTGCCACAGAGCCGGAGTAAGCCCAGCTCATGACGAACTTCTTCCCCTGCAGATTGTGTCCAAGCTTCTCTTGCATCGTCATCACATCTGCCAGCGCCTGACAGGGGTGGTACATGTCGTCTTCCATGTTGATGACAGGCACCTTGGACCACTCGGCAAACTCGCGTACGATCCGATCCCCCTTGCCATACTCCCAGCCGGTCGGCTTTCCGTAGATGCGAATCGCAATGGCATCTCCCATTTCGGCCAGGACGCGCGCGACGTCACTGATCCGCTCGGTCGAGTACGCAACTTCCTCGCCCTTCAGGGCCGGTGTGTAGACCGCCCCTGGTTGGAGGAAGTGCGCGTGCCCACCAAGTTGCGTCATCCCCGCCTCAAACGAATTACGCGTTCGCAGGCTCGTGTTATAGAACAGCATGTGCAGTGTCAAGCCGTCGAGCACTCGGTGTGCCTCGCGGCGGATGAATTTGCGTTTCAGGTCGTGCGCTGCATCGAGCATCGCCTCGACCTCATCTCGAGAGAAGTCAAGCCATGTAATGAAGTCACGCCCTCGGAGCGTGGTGCTGGACATCGGTTCCTCCTTGTTCTCTATCCCTGAGTGATGGTCGTACCTGCCCCGCCCTCGAGCGCAGCCATCGCGCGGTCGAGAGACGTGATGATCGCCCTTTCTCCGCCCGCTTCGACGAACCGAATCGCTGCGCGCACTTTGGGTTCCATCGAGCCCTTGGCGAATTGCCCTTCGGCTTGATAGCGCTTCGCTTCCTCGATCGTCAGCTGCGACAGAACCTCCTCCTCCGCTGTCTTGTAGTTGAGTCGAACGCTGTCGACATCGGTAAGGATCATGAAAATCGACGCGCCAACATCGACCGCCAAGCGCTCGCCAGCGAGGTCCTTGTCGATGACCGCATCGACGCCCTGCAACTCGCCGTTTTCACGAATCACCGGGATTCCTCCGCCGCCCGACGCGATGACGATCGTCCTTGCGTCCAGCAGCTGTCGGATGGCATCCTTCTCGAACACAGAAATGGGATCGGGGGAAGGCACCACGCGACGCCATCCACGCCCGGCGTCTTCGCGCACGTCGTAGCCCTTGTCACGCTCGAGCGCCTTCGCCTCATCTTCACAGTAGAACGGTCCCACCGGCTTGGTCGGATTGGCGAATGCTGGATCGTTCTTGTCCACGACCACTTGCGTCACGACCGTGGCAATCGGAATGTCGGCACGATCGTTGTGCGCAAACAGCGCGCCAAGCTTCTGCTGGATCATGAATCCGATCATCCCCTGGCTTTGAGCTCCGCAGACAAACAGCGGCATGGGCGCAGCCTCCGTCTTGGCGGTTTCATTTTGGAGGAGGATGTTCCCCACTTGAGGCCCATTCCCGTGCGTCACAACAATCTTGTACCTGCCCGACAGCACCATCCCCGCCAGTTGCTCGCACGTAACATGGACGTTGTGCATCTGCTCCTCGAACGTGCCTCGCTGCCCGGGTTGGAGAATCGCGTTGCCCCCTAGGGCAACGACAACCAGCTGCTTTTCACCTGTCATCCGACCACCTTCCGTTGTCAACTTTCGGTTGCTGGACACGCAGCCATCGCACTCGATGCCTACGGCTCTCTGCTCGGATCACCGTAATGACTGGCCTCTAGGCCGTTTTTCGAGAGCCAGCATCGCATCAGATGCGCACCCGTCGCACTTAGGCTTCCCAGATCTCCCGCATCCGTGTCCAATGCTCAACCATCTTTGCGAACGCCGTGTCCCCATCTTGACGCTTGATCGCATCGAGAACGTCGCTATGCAGGGCGACAACAGTCTTCAAATCATCGACGTTCTTCAAGTAGTACTGCCGCGTGAATTCCCGATAGACTCGTTGATCCATCGAGTTGAGAAGAGGAGAGAGCGCGGCGACCACAAGGCAGTTCCCCGCCGCCTCAGCAAGAGCAACGTGAAATTCCTTGTCTGCATCGAGGTAGGTCTCGAACTCGTCGTGCGATGCATACTTGCGCATCCGATCAAGGATTTCATCTAGTTTGAGTAGCACCTCCGAGCTGCGCTTGGCAGCCACAAGCGCGGCAACCGGAGGTTCAAGCGCCTCGCGAGCATCCATCACCTCATGGCAGCCGGTTTCGCTCTCGATAAGGCAGACCGTATCTTCTTCTTCGGCCGACGAAGGAAGCCTCACGACGTAGTTGCCGCTTCCAGGTCTCGATTCGATGATCGACATCGCCTGCAATGCGCTGAGTGCCTCGCGAATTGACGGTCGACTGACTCCCATCTGCTCGGCCAACTCGAATTCCGACGGCAGTTTGCTCCCAAGCGGGTAGTCGCCTCGCTGGATCGCCTCGACGATCTGCTCCGCAGCAATTGCCGTGACCTTGCGCGGCCGCACTTTCTCAAACGGCATCGTTCCTCCCTCTCCATGTCGTCCGGCCAACCTGTATGATAGCTAGACCAATTGTCGGCCGCAATCCCTCAATCACCGCTTGCTCCCGGTTCACGGAACAAGAATCGCCCCCGCCCGCGCTCCGCACGAACGTCGCCGTGGGAGACGATGATCTCCCCGCGAGAAATCGTGTGAATGACGCGCCCGGACACTTTCCACCCCTCATACGGAGAGAAATCGGTGTTCATGTGAAGTTCGCCTGCCGTGATCTCCCATGTCTCGTCCGGATCGAAGATGACCAGATCCGCGTCGGAGCCCACCTCAATGGCCCCCTTACGAGGATAGAGACCATAGACCCTGGACGGTCCTTCGCTCAGCAGCCGCGGAATGTCGGGAAGGTGTAGCAACCCTCTGCCGACACCCTCAGAGTAGACGAGTGGGAGCAGCGTTTCCACGCCGGGCAACCCATATGGAAGATCCGCAAACGACCCACGCCATGTCTTCTGCCCACGGCTAAATGGACAATGGTCGGTCGCGACAAGGTCTAGTTCCTGTCTTCGCAACCCCTTCCATAGTGCCCGCTGATCGGCATCAGTCCGCAGCGCAGGGCTGGCGGAGAACAGGTGCCCATCCATCCGATCGTAACTGTCCGCGGCAAGCATGAGGTACTGCGGACAGGTTTCCGCTGTCAGTCGCGCTCCACGCCCTCTTGCCTCGCGAACAGCTGCAAGACCAAGCGCCGAACTTACATGCACGATATGCGTCAGGCAGCCGGTCTCCTCGGCAATCCGGCCAACTTGCGTAATCGCCGCCCCCTCACAGAGATCGGGTCGAGCAACGGCAAGCGTCGCCATGTCGGCGAACTCCTTGGGCGTCAGGCTGTCGGCGATCGATCGAATCAATCCTTCGTCCTCACAGTGGACCAAGGCCACGGCGTGGAGTTCGGCGAGGACCTCAAATGCCCGTTTCATGACGGATGGCGAGGTGCGCCGTCCTGATTCCTCATAGGCAGTGTAGAATTTGTAGCTTGTCACTCCGCGACGGATACCCTCGGCAAACTCGGCCTCCGCTCCCGGCTCCCAGCCGATGACCTCGCCGTGCAGCGCAACGTCGACAACCGCGTTGGACACCTCTTCAAGTCGGCATTCGATTTCGTCGGGAATCGAGCTGTCCGGCGTCCCGACAGTGAAGTCTATGATCGTTGTCACACCGCCGCATGCACCGGCAATCGTCCCCGAATGGAAGTCGTCGCTCGATGTCTCCCCAGCCACCGGAAGCGCCATGTGCGTGTGCGCATCGATGACGCCTGGCAGGACAAGCATCCCGCCGGCATCGATCACGCTCCTGCCTTCTAGCCCGAGTGCAATGACGCTGATTACACCACCATCGATCCCGACATCACCAGACGTCACCGACCACGGCGTGACGATAGTTCCGCCTCGGATGACAAGATCGTGCATTGGAATCGACAGATCTCCCTTCTGAACGGCCTTCTTGCATATCGGCCAAGCTGCATGATAGCATTGCGCGCGCTGCTGCACAATCCATGCCGCAGCGCAGGAGGCTCCATGATCGATCTGACACGCAACGAACAACGATTTCGACACACCGCAGAACGAGCTCGCGAACGGGGGATCATCGTTCCGACATTCGCTCAAATGCGCGATCCATCAACCATTCCCTCTCCCATCGTCCACCAACTGTCTGAGATCGGCCTTTGGGATCTTCACCCGCTCAACCTGTTTCGTATCACGTGGAAGAACGAACCAACCGCGCACGGCGGCGGCTTCGGGGGGGTGAACTACATCGAGTTTCCTCCCGAGCTGACCGGTGTCCCCGCACGGATCATCGCCCTCGTTGGCAAGTGGTTTCCCACCGGAGCACACAAGGTTGGCGCCACATTCGGCTGCCTGGTCCCTCGGCTGGTGACTGGGCAGTTCGATCCGACGTTCCACAAGGCCGTATGGCCGTCCACCGGCAACTACTGCCGCGGCGGAGCGTACGATGCGCATCTGCTTGCCTGTGAGTCAATCGCCATCCTTCCTGAGGAGATGTCACGCGAGCGGTTCGAGTGGTTGGAGAAGGTCGCCGGCGAGGTCATCGCCACGCCGGGCTGCGAGTCCAATGTCTGGGAGATCTTTCAAAAGTGCAAGGAACTCCAGGAAACACGTGACAATATCATGGTGTTCAATCAGTTCGATGAGTTCGGCAATCATCTATGGCACTACGATGTGACCGGCCACGCGATGGAGGAGGTCCTCCGGGCCGAGCTGGGCAACGGCAGCTACGCGGGGGTAGTGCTGACCTCCGGTTCGTCCGGAACGATGGGATGCGGCGACTATCTGAAGGAACGTTTCCCATGCAGCAAGCTCGTGGTCTCCGAAGCGCTTCAATGCCCGACACTGCTCGAGAACGGGTTCGGGGGACATCGGATCGAGGGAATAGGTGACAAGCATGTCCCATGGATCCACAACGTGCGAAACACCGACATGGTGATCGCCATCGACGATGAGGATACGATGAGCCTCGTTCGGCTGTTCAACGAGGACGCCGGCCGAACATACTTGGAGTCTCGTGGCGTTGGAGCACATCTCGTCGAACAGCTTGACTTGCTTGGAATTTCGAGCATTGCCAATCTCCTTTCGGCGATCAAATTCGCCAGGTACTACGAGATGACGTCAAGCGACATTGTGCTCACCGTTCTCACCGATTCGATGGAGCTCTACGAGAGTCGCCTTGAGGAACTTCACGCCGCCCACGGCCCGTACGACAGAATCGATGCGGCTGTCGACTACCATGCCCATCTGCTGGGCATGAGAACCGATGCGATGCTCGAACTGGGCTACCAGGAGCGGAAGCGGATTCACAACCTGAAGTACTACACGTGGATCGAGCAGATGGGGCGCTCTGCCGAGGAGCTCGACGAGCAATGGGTCGACTTCCCCGGCTATTGGGATCGGGTCCATTCACTCGTCCCACAGATCGACGAACTCATCGTGGCATTCAATGAGCAAGTCGGCCTCCTCGATGAGCTCGCCAGTTGACGCGATGGAGCCACGCCGAACCTCCCCGTTGAAGGCCCTGTGTGACCGCATCCTCATGATGGTGGCCGGTCGGCAGCCTGTTCAACCGATCCTCTTGGTCGGCGGCATCGGCTCAGGGAAGACATCGACTGGACTGCGCCTTCTATCCCTGTTGCGTCAATCAGGGGTTGCCCCCGGCGGGTTCCTCGCTCCCCGGATCATGGAGGAAGATGAAACGATCGGCTACTCGCTGATCGACGTGACCACCAACGCAACGCACCCATTCGCAAGCCTTGTCCCAGATGACATCCCAGTCGGCCGTTTCTTCATCTCGGAGGAGAGCCTCTCGTCCGCCGATCACATGCTCGCGTCGGCGCTTCGCGAAACGCTCGTGATCTTCATCGACGAAGTTGGAAGGCTCGAGCTCAGTGATCGAGGGCACGCTTCGTCAGTCCGCCATGTGCTTGCCTCACCGCGGCAGGTTGTGCCGATCCTCTTGGTACGCGACGAACTCGTTGATGACGTGATCCGCGTGTTCGCCATTGAGGAGCCAGTACGCTTCGATGTACAGGATGCACTTGCTACAAGCGTTGCGGGCCCCGCAGGAATCCAGACGTTCTGGGAGATCGTCGACTCGCTTCCGTTTCCTCTCCTCGTCACCGTGTGTCAGGATGGATACCCTCAGTCGCGGCCAATGCGCCTTGTTGAACGGAGTGCAAATCGCCTCTGGTTTGCCACATCGCGCGCGTCCCGGAAAGTCGCGCAAATCGACGAGAACCCGCGTGTGACAGTCCTGTTCGTCGACTCCACCCGGTTCAATTACGCGTCGATTCATGGAAGCGCACACGTCGTAGTCGACACCGAGAGAGAGCAGACGCTCTGGCAGGATGAATGGCGCGATGATTGGCCGGAAGGACCAGCCGATCCCGACTACGTGCTTCTTCGCATCGATGGCGTGCGCGGTCACTATCTGCGGGGATCCACGGGCGAGACAGGCGCGGTTGATCTATCCCCGCTCTCGACCGCTTGAGTCCATCCCAATTCTGGCAGTACGATAGGTCCGTGAAGCTTCCGGCCCAGCTGTGACACAGTCGCCGGGATCTACACGTTTGACCGGGTAGTAGCCAAGGAGCAACTCGGGAGGCGGGTCTCATGGAGTGGGTCTACTTATTAATCGGACTGGCAGTAGGGCTCCTGCTCGGATGGATACTGTTTCGCCTTCGCGCCGGGCAGCATGCCGCAGATCTGCGAGTTGTCAATGCGCAGCTTGAGCAAAGGCTGCATGCCGAGCAGGAGAAGCTCCAGTGGACGGAAACGGCCGAGCAGAAACTCCGTGATGCATTCACTGCTTTGGCAAGTCAGTCGCTGTCGACCAATGCGCAGCAGTTCCTCAGCAGCGCGCAGAGGGAGCTGAAGACACTCGTTGATCCACTCGCGCAGAAGCTCGATACCATGGACCAGCAGGTCCGCACCCTGGAGACAAAGCGAGAGGGGGCGTACAGCAAACTGGGCGAGCAACTGCGGTCATTGGGCGAAGCACAGTCTCAGCTCCAACGAACGGCCGTCTCGCTTGAGCAGGCGCTGAAATCTCCGACTGCCCGGGGCCGATGGGGCGAACTTCAACTGCGCCGCGTCGTCGAGCTGGCCGGGATGGTGTCCCATGTCGACTTCGATGAGCAGACAACCACCGATGAAGGACGACCGGACATGATCGTTCGTCTCCCGAGCGGCGGGGTGCTTCCAGTGGACGCTAAGGCCTCGGCGACAGCATACCTCGATGCCATGCAATCCGAAGGCGACCGGCGCACAAACAAGCTCGGCGAGCATGCCCGCGCCATGCGCTCACGAATTCAAGAGCTTTCGCGCAAGCAGTACTGGGCACAGTTCGAGCGGGCTCCCGAACTCGTTGTCATGTTTGTCCCGTTCGAGTCGGCGCTGTCCGCCGCGTTCGAGTCGGACCCCGATCTCCTCGAATACGGAATCCGACAGCATATCCTCGTCGCATCGCCGGTTACGTTGCTTGCCTTGTTGCGGGCGGTCGCGTTCGGTTGGCAGCAACAGCAGATCGCCGAGAACGCTCGCCAGATCGCCGATGAGGGGCGAGAGCTATATGCACGCGTGGTCAACGTCCTCAAGCCATTCCGCGATGCAGGAACTCATCTCGGCCGCGCCGTCGAGGCCTACGATCAGGCTGTCGGATCGCTCGAGCACCGGCTGTTCCCGGCGCTCCATCGGATGAGAGACCTCTCCGCGTCGAGCGATGAACTCCCGGAGACAAGCGAGATTCGAAAGACACCAAGGTTGCCGGGCATGCCCGACGACCAACCGGGCGACTAGGGCCGGCCAGTCACGGGAATTGGATCCTCTCCGCCATGTTGGCTACAGTCCACAGATCATGGGTGGCGGAATCCTTCAGATTGTCGATGTAATTCTTCCAGTGTTCCTCGTGGCAGGTGTCGGCGCGCTGTTTGGCCGGTTCGTGGTCGATCGGATCGCCGCCAGACGTACCCGACAGGGATCCAGCGTGCCGGCCGAGTCCGGAGACCGACCCGCCGATACACTAAGCGCAGCCATTCGCAGGTCCTTGCACGTATTCACCTTCAGCATCGCTGGACCGGCGATGATCTTCATCGCGCTTCATCGAACCGAACTGAGCCTCGAGCGTCTCGGCGAGCCTGCATTGGTCGCGCTGATCATGTACGTGATCCTCATCGTTGTCAGTTTCGTTCTCAGTGCGATCGGCCGGTGGGACTCGGCGGAGCGACGCGCATCTGTGCTCGCTGTAGCATCCACGAACTGCGCCAACTACGGTCTCCCGATCATCCTCTACGCCTTCGGGGAGGAAGGCTTGATCATCGGGACGCTGTTCATGATCACGCACACCGTGACTCACATGACGGTCGGGCTATCGATCGCCGCGTGGCACAGGGACGGCTCATGGTGGCGCAGGCTGTTGGGCTCCTTTCGGTTTCCCTACATCTACGCCGTCGGGCTTGCGTTCCTCCTTCGAGCGGTTGGCCCATCATTTGTGCTTCCCGCTTCGATCGCCCGCCCGATCGAGCTGCTCGGAGACATGTGGATCCCGCTGATGCTGATTTTGTTAGGCATGGAGCTCGTCCGAATCCGGATTGCTCATGTTTGGCGCAAGGCCAGCCTCCTTGCTGCAGTGAAGCTGCTGCTCCCGCCATTGCTGGCGTTCGGGCTGGTTGCTGCGCTTCGTATCGATGGCCTTGTTCGGGACGTCCTTATCATTCAATGCGCAACGCCAACAGCAGTGAACGGCCTGCTTCTCGCCCGCCAGTTCGATGCGCGCCCTGACCTTGTCGCGAGTGTGCTGATGCTATCCACACTGGGCAGCGTCGCGACGATTTCCGTGCTCCTCGGAATCTTAGGGTAATGCGCAGCCAGCGGCGGCTGGATCGTCAGCGACAGCCAACCTCAATCAGCGTCTCATTCGGGAAGGTCGTCAACACCTCGCAACCCGTCTCCGTGACGAGAACGGTATCCTCGATCCGCACGCCACCATAGCCGGGAATGTAGATACCCGGCTCGACCGTGACAACCATCCCTGACTCGAGGATCTCTCCCTTGTTGAGGCCCATCTTCGGCAGTTCGTGCACCTCGAGGCCGACACCGTGCCCAACTGGGGAAAGGAAGATGTCCTTCGCATACGGCGAGTCGAGGATGACCTGCTTCGCCGCCTCGTGCGGAACATCGCCAGCGATACCGGCGCGTATCGACTCGATCCCTGCGCGCATCGACTCGAGAACGAAAGCGTAGATCTCCTGCTGCTTCTCATCCGCTTCGCCGACAGCGAAGGTCCGCGTGATGTCGGAGGCGTAGCCGTCGACGATCGCACCGAAATCGATCAACAGGAGATCGCCTCGCTGGAGATCTCGCGGATTGAGTGACGGCCGGTAGTGCGGAAGCGCCGCATTCGGGCCGGACGCGACGGTCGGGCCGAATGCGACTCGCTCCGATCCAAGCTCGCGGAGCGTCGACGAGAGCGTGTCCGCGATAGCAACTTCGTTCATCCCGACCCGGACGGTATCCCGCAGGTGGTCGAGCGCCTCCTCGGCAAGGCGGATCGCCTCGCGAAGAGTCACAATCTCGTCAGCGTCCTTCACCGCACGGAGCTGCGTTACCGGATCCTGGAATGGGATCCATGCGGTATCAGGAATCTCGCGCAGCCGACCGAGAACGTAGTCCGTTGTGCGCCACGATGCATAGCCGATTCGTTTCAACCCCCGCCCGGCGATCGCCTGCGCGAGTTCCTCGTAGTACTTCAGCTCTGCGTGGATGAGCGGAAGCTCCGGAACCTGTTTCCCCGCCTGCTCTAGGTAGCGGGAGTCGGTGAGAATCACTGTCTCATCGTGCGTGACAAGCAACGCCGCTTCGCCGGTGTAGCCCGACAGGTACTGCATATTCGATAGATCCATGTGGGAAGGCATCGTCCGATCCAAGTCGAAGATCAGGAATCCATCGATCGCCTTCCCCTCTAGCAACCGCCGCCTGCGTGCCTGGTAGTCCATGCGGACCTCCCTACTTCGGATGGAGCCTTGATTATGACATGAACTCGCCGCGTTGGGAACGGCTATCCAATCTCCACCAACAACGGCGTGTGGTCCGACGGCTTCTCCCCCATCCGTGGCTCGAGATCGATCCAAGCACCAACGCATCGCTCTGCCAGAGGACGCGTCGCCAGAATGTGATCGATCCGCCAACCGCGTCCGTTGGCGATGCCGTTCTTGGCGCGGTAGTCGTAGTACGTGTACTGGCCCGGATCGGGGACATGCTTCCGGAACAGATCCACGAACCCCCACGACATGACCTTCGCCAGCGCTTCGGAGACCTGCGGATTGAAGCAAACATGGCCCATCAGGCGGTTCGGGTCGTGGACGTCGATCGGATCGGGAGCGACATTCAGGTCGCCAGCCCAGATCAGCATGTCATCGGGTGCAAAGTGAGACTCGAAGTATGCTTGCAAGCGCTCGAACCATTGGAGCTTGTACCCGTACATCTCGTGTTCCGGGTCGCGCCCCTGGGGGACATACGTGTTGACGATCGTGATCCCCGCCACAGTGCCGACGATCAGCCGTGCTTCGTCGGCCGGGCCATCATCCTCGAAACCGTGGCTGGCGGCCTCGATCGGAGTCTTCGACAGAATGGCGACGCCGTTGTACGACTTCTCACCGCGGTAGGCCGCGTGGTATCCCGCATCCTCGATTGGGCCAATCGGGAAGTCGTGATCCTGCGCCTTTGTCTCCTGAAGGCAGACCGCATCCGGCCTAACCTTCTCCATCCATGGGAGTAGCACATGCAGCCGAGAGCGGATCGAGTTCACGTTCCATGTGGCAATGGTGAAGGACATGTCTGCTTCGCGCTCCTTTGGTGTTGACCTAGCAGTCTGTGTGAATAGCCCCTGCGTGCCCATACGACTCATGAATGGGAGTCTGAAAACGATCGAGAGTTTTCTCCTTCACGATCTGCGGCACTGCAAAGCGGATCGGATGGCACACGTTGTCTCTTGGCTCGATTCGATCCTCACCTCCCAACCGGGTACGCTTCGCGTTCCTTGGGGAGAAGCTTGGTCTTCGGCGCTTCTCCTGATCCGCATCCCATCCAGAGGGGGGAAGGGGCTGCGGTCTGGGTTCTCACACAGAGTGCTAGCCCGGGATGATCCCGGAGAACGTGGTCACCTCAAGCCCCTCGGCACGCAGTCGGTCGATGTACGGGTTGATCCCGATCGAGTCGCTGGCGATGTGTCCGGTAACGATCAAGGTCCTTGATTCACCGTATTCGTCGATCAATCGGCGTGTATCCCCCGGACGACAGTGGATATAGACGACGGTGTCGATGTCGTGATCGAAGTATGACTT
>Ga0180432_10005727_pt1 | contig 16401 bp, 17 predicted proteins | sample SS_ome_10_FD_132414 | JGI IMG/M metagenome (GOLD analysis project Ga0180432, IMG submission 132414) | Hypersaline lake sediment archaeal communities from the Salton Sea, California, USA - SS_1_MS_2 metaG | ecosystem: Environmental > Aquatic > Non-marine Saline and Alkaline > Hypersaline >... | reverse complement strand
CGGGTAAGGATCGGAACTGAGATGAGCAGTCGTTCGAGCGGCAGGTAACACACACTAGGAACGAGCCTTCTTCGGGGCAGGAATCACACGAAGAGAGCGAGCCGGTACCGGGGTAGGAATCATTCGAAGAGAGCGAGCCAAGCAAGGTGTGGGGAACGCATAGACATAGACGGTGCGCGAACAACAACAACGGGGAGAACATCATGGGAATGAGTAGTGGAAAGTCGATACTGGAACGGCGGGCAGCAAAGGGGACGGGGCGTGAAGATTTGCTTCGCGAGAAGCGTTTGGAGAACGGCGTGCAAATGGAGCTGACCGAACGCGGGTCCGAGGTGGCACATTACGCGGTAGGGCGGCTGGCGATGAGTGGCTGGCGTGTTGTTGGTGTGCCTGAGGGGAGCTGTGGCAGTGTGTACCGCATCATTCCTCTGACGGTCAACGTGGTGAAGATGTGGCGGGCGGCGTTTGCTGAGATCGAGGTCAGAGACTCACAATTGTTGGCGGATCTCTTTTACTTGATGCAGACACATCTCCTGCAAGAAACGGGGAAGGTGTTCATGCCGGCGAGAGAGTATCCGTGTCGTCAATGCGAGGATCCAAACGAGGGCTGCGGATGGGTTTGACGAGCATCGAGTGGACGGAGCGGACGTGGAATCCGTTTCGTGGATGCTCGCCAGTCTCGCCGGGGTGCGCGAACTGCTACGCGGCGCGGAACGCATGGCGGTTCAATAACGGCGCGTACGACGGTCTGGTGGAGTGGAACGACGGGAATCCTCGGTGGACTGGCAAGGTGAAGGTGCTCCCCGAGAAGTTCAACGAGCCTTCACGTTGGCGGAAGCCGTCCATGGTGTTCGTCAATTCCATGTCGGATACATTCCACGATAGCGTGCCGGCTGCGGACGTGTTCGCTCTGTTCGACGCGATGGAGGAGGCTCCGCAGCATATTTTCCAAGTGCTCACGAAACGGGCGAGGGAGATGCGGGCCATGGCGATCGCCTACACAAAGGTCCTGCGGAAGAATGAGTTGCTCCGGCCAGCTTCAATTCCTCCTGCACCGCTTCAAAACGTCTGGCTGGGAGTGACGGTCGAGTCTAACAAGTATCCGGTGGTGTACGATCGGGGGCTTTGGTTGCTGCGAACGCCAGCGGCGATCCGGTTTGTGTCGATCGAGCCGATGATTGATAAGTTTTTCTTGCCGCGTGCGTGGTTGCCGGGGTTGCCGATTACGCACGAGGAGGCGCTAGAGCGGGGTGCGCTCAGGCAGCAGACGCTCGACTGGGTGATCGTCGGGGGGGAGTCGGGTCCACGGGCGCGGCCGTGTAATGTCGCGTGGATCAGGGGTATTGTGGAGCAATGCAGGCGGCATGGGGTTCCGGTGTTCGTGAAGCAGCTCGGAAGCAACGCGACAGACGATGGGACGCGTGTCCGGACGAAGCATCCGAAGGGCGGCGATCCGGACGAATGGCCGGAGGATCTGCGGGTCAGGCAATGGCCAAAAGGAGTGTTTGATGTCGAAGGATGATCGGATCTTGGAGTTGATCAAAGAGGTCGAAGAACTGGAGAGGGCGCTGTTGTCGCCGATCCGTCCGACTCTCGACCAGATTAAACTGGAGGACGGCAATCTGTTGGCGTTCCATGACCAGATGCCGGCGATTGCCATTCGGGCGATCGAGAAGCATCTGACGGAGCGGGGGTTCCGGAAGTTGGTGATTCTGTCCGGAGCACGTGGAGACCGTATCGTCGACGTGTTGCGTCTGGCTCAGGGCGACGTGTTGGCCGTGCGCGGGATCAATGTGGATGAGGCGCTGGGCAAAAAATTCCGTGCGGCACTCGATTCCGTGGGATACGAGGGCGTGCCAGTCCTGTATCTCGGCAAGGATGGCAAGGCGGAGACGGTAAGGGACGCGGATCTGGCTGCAATGGGTTTCGTCCGGATCGACAAGGATGAGCGATGAAGCATGGGATGGGGTTAAGGCAGATGATGGAACCGGGGTACGGGCGCAACCTAGAGTTCGATGAGCGGAGCCGTGGCTATGGCATTGCCCGTCTGGCGAATCTCGATCGTCCGCTGCGGTCAATGTACTGGCGGTCTCCGATCGTCCTGAATCAGGGGGGGGCGTCGAGTTGTGTGGGTTGCGCGTGGGCTCACGAGCTGGCAGCGGTTCCGGCCGAGGTGCAGGGGATTGAGTACCGGTTCGCTGAGCGACTGTACGAGATGGGCAAGGAGCGCGATTCGTGGGACGGGACGGACTACGACGGGACGAGCGTGCTCGCGGTGGCGAAGGCGTTGGTGGATCTGGGATACATCGGCGGGTACCGGTGGGCGTTCGGGATCGAGCAGGTGTGCGGGGCGTTGGCGTACGAGGGGCCAGTAGTGGTGGGGGTGCCGTGGCACAGGGACATGGAGCAGGTGGACGGCAATGGGTACGTGCGAGCGACAGGCGAGACGGTTGCGCATCACGCGGTGTTGCTCGAACAGATCTACGTGCCACGGGAGAGGATCACGTTGCTCAATTCGTGGGGCAGTTCATGGGGCAACCACGGTCGGGCGTACATTTCCTTCGACGACTTGTCCAAGTTGCTGGGGGACAAAGGCGAGGCGTGCATTCCGATTGACCGGAATGAGGAGAAGCTGACGGTGGAATGATGGCCGGAGTTTTGCCGGCAAAACCGGAAGGGGGGTCCGCATGGACGTCAAAAGATCTCCGCCGTGATACGGGGCGGCGGTGCTACAGAGGTCCGACGAAGCGCAAAATGGAGTTCACACGACAGAGGAGAAAGGGAAATGGGTAAAATCATCTTTGTGGATGACGATGGCGTCCAGAAGGACGTCACGGAAGCGATCCTGTCGGCCACGCAGCCGAGGGAGCCAGCTCAGGAGACGGCCAACAGGTCGACGATCACGAAAGCGGACCGGGCTGACGTGTTCCACGGTAATCAGGACGTGCAGGCGAAGGCGAATCAGAACCTTCGCGACAAGCTCGATTCGACGTACGCGACACAGATTGCGGAGCTGTCCAAGGTGATGGTGCAGGCTCACGATCGCCGTGTGACGAATGCTGGCACGTACGACAAGGCCAGCGACAGGACGGAGCTGGGGCAGGCTCGCCGTGACTTCTCGGATGCCGAGGACGACGAGAACCGGCGCCAGAACATCGACGCTGCCATGGCGAGGCAGACGGCGCTCAGTGCGTTCAATCAGGACGACATCGTGACGCTGGGGCTGGCCAAGATTCTGGCCACGACCACGGACGATGAGGAGGCCAGCGCGGCGACGCTGTTGATCAAGCGGCGGAGCAAGTAGCGCTGGGGGAAAGCTGGTGATTTGAGGAATGGCCGTGGCGAGTTCCTGCTGGTGCTTGCCACGGCCGTTTTTGCTTTTAGGGGAGTGGAACGAGGATGACCAGAGGACCGGATGACGAGTATCTGGAAGAAGCAAAGCGCATCGTCCAGCAGTACCATATCGGGCAACCGGACGCGGATTATCTGGCGGGGAAAGTGGCGGCTTGGGTGCGGAGGATTTGCGAGCGGAGCGATCGAGTGGTGAAGCGCGCCAAGGAGATGGAAGAGGCGGCGTGGGAGGAGCTGGAGGAACGCAAGAAGTTGACCGACGAGCTGCGGGCGGAGATCCGGGACTGGCGGGCGAAGTGGGAAGGCGGCGAGCGAAAGACGCGGATGGAGCGGCAGGGATGAGGGTGACGATCAACACGCCGGATGTTCACAAGCTTCGGATTCTGCTTGACGGGGAGGAACAGCGGTTCTGCACGGTGGCCGATGATGAGCTTGGGTTCGTCTGGCGGTACGTCTACAAGGACGGGACTGTGGAGCGGGATCCGGACGACAGGGGGCGGGCGTTGCAGGAGCAGGTGTTCGGGTGGGTGGAGATAATTGACGAGCGGGAATATTCTGGGGGTGAAGATGAACGATGACGGGATAGCGGAAATCGGTGGCGGGCGGATCCACAGTATCACCGAGGAGCCAGACGGGGATCGCCGTGGAGCTACTGTCGACGGCCAGACCATGTCGATCATTGTCTGGAGACAGCGGAAGGACGAGGAGAAGGCGCGGATTTTCTTCTCTGTATCGGCGAAAGAGATTCTGCAGAACGGATGGGCGCCGACGTTTGAGAGGCTGATGGAGCGCGGCGAGGTGGCGGACTGGATCGTTGTTGAGTTGCTGAAGCTGAGTACGCGCGGACAGAGGGAGCTGAGGGGTGGGGCGGACGAAGAAATCAACGGACTCTTTGAGTAAGGCGTTCGAGCGTCGATCTGAGTCTGCTCCTGTATTCGAGATCAATCCCCTGCGAGAGGGGATACATTCGGCGGTGGATGTCCTGCCAGCCTCGCGCGGTGTGCTAGAGACGCGACCGGACAGGGTTCCAGCGCTGGATTTTGGCCGGCAGTATTTCAGCCATTACTGCATGCTTCCGCCCAGTCGCTTGCACGTGGAACTGTGCGATGAGTTTGAGCGGATCCTCGCAGCGCCAGACGGGGAGAGGATCGCCATTGCTGCACCACGCGGCAGCGCGAAAACCACGTGGGCGAGCCTGCTTCTTCCGCTCATGTGCATCGCCTATGACCTGAAGCGGTTCGTTGTCCTAATCAGCGACACGCAGGCTCAGGCGATTCAATATCTGTCGGATATCAAACACGAGCTGACGGAGAACTTGGAGCTTGCGGAGGCGTTTCCGTACGTGGTGGGGAAGGGGCCTATCTGGCGTGCGGACGAGATCGTCACGGCTAGCGGGTGCAAGGTGATGGCGTTGGGCGCCGGCCAGAGGATCCGTGGTCGGAGGTATCGGCAGTGGCGTCCAGACCTTGTGATTCTTGACGACCTTGAGAATGACGAACTCGTGCGGTCGGCTGAGCAGCGCGACAAGCTCCACAAGTGGCTGTTGGGGGCGGTTCTGAAGGCCAAGGGCCCAAGGCAGAAGTTGGACGTGTTGGTGCTGGGGACGGTCATGCACTTCGATTCTGTGCTGTCGCGGCTGCTCAACCGAGAGGAGTCTAAGGGGTGGCGGACGCGGTTCTATCAGGCGGTGATAGAGTGGGCGACACATGAAGAGATGTGGGCGACGTGGGAGACCCTGTACACGGACTTCTCTGAGTCGGACGAAGAGCGGGAGCGAGCGGCACTCGAATACTACGAGACGCATGAGCTGCAGATGCTCGAAGGGACGGAGGTGCTCTGGCCAGAGGGGCAATCGTACTACGAGTTGATGAAGATCCGGATCGATGAGGGTCCGAGGTCCTTCGACGCGGAGTTGCAGAACGAGCCTGTTGATCCGACGGATCAGTTTTTCGAGGAGAAACGGTTTCGATGGTTCGACTTGGAGGAGGTCGAGGGGACGTGGTGGCTCAGGCCAGACGAGGGGGACGCCATACGTCTGCAGGACTGCGATATCTACGGGGCGTGCGATCCATCCATGGGGAAGCAAAACAAGCACTCGGATCCGTCGGCGCTGGCGGTGCTGGCCTGTTATCCCGCTTTGTCTCGGAGCAACGGAGATGGTCAGTACCGGTCTTACTGGCTAATCGAGTGTGACGTGCGCAGGCGCCGGCCATCGGAGATACTGGACGAGATCGAGGAGATGCACCAAACGTGGGGGTTCATGCGGTTCGGGTGTGAGGCGGTGCAGTTTCAGGAATTGTTTGCCGATGACGTAGCTGACCGCTGTCCGTCGCTGAACGTCAAGAAGCTGATTCCGACGAAGGACAAGGGTCTGCGGATCGAGCGGTTGCAGCCATTCATCCACAGCGGCCGTCTCAAGTGGAACAGACGGATTACTGTTGCCTATAAGCAGACGTTATACTATGGGCAGAGAGGACATGATGACGGTCCCGACTGTATCGAGATGGCGATGGAGGTGGCCGGGGCGATCACGTGGGTGAGTTTCACGGCGGAAGTGGGGGCGGACAGGATGAGACAGAAGCCACGGCCGGGATCCCCGGTGGACCAGATCCAGCAGGTGATACCGGAGGCATTCACGGAACCTTCCATGGAGTACGTGTGTGCAACTTGCTCCTACTTTCAGGCGCCAGAGAACGGACGCGTCGACGGGGTGTGCGGTTTTCACAAGAATTGCATGACAGAGCCGAAGGCGGTGGCGTGCGAGCAGTGGGACTCGCTGTAGGGAATTTCGTGTGGGGTGCTTTGATCTGAGTGGAAAGCGTGCAGTAATGGTAACATCCACCTGCACCGGGGGCGGTTGGCGCTCAGGAAATGCCCTTACTCCCCTCCAGAGCGTTGGCCGCCCCACCCCGCCAACGGAGGACGGCGGCGGGGCATCGGATGAGGCGGAGGAGGCGGACGGTGGGAGAACTCACAAAGCTAGTACGAGCGAGTCAGGCGCCGGGCCTGCCTCCAGACGAGTCGATTGATCTGAATGCGGCCGTTTGGGGGGAAACCGTAAAGGCGGTTGAAGGTGATCACCTGTCGGCCGTGAGGCAGTCGATCGACTGGCTGCGCATGGAAGGCGATCTGCTCCACAAGGCTTTCCGTATGCAGCCGTACTCGTACTCTCTCGACCATCAGATGAGGGACGACGTGCTGGCACGACGGGGCAAGTGGCGCGACCGTGGCCATACGGCGATACTGCAAGTCAATGATTACGGAGTCGTTGTCCCCGGGGTGAACGGGGGGAAGGAACGCTGGGTCGAGAAACGGGGGACGGCCGGCGGATTCGCATTCCTTGAGCAGGTGCTCGCCGGGATCGATATCATCAAGGCGGTGATCGTGACTCGTCAGAGGCAGCTCACGGCGTTCTGCCGGCCGGAGCGCGATTCTGCTCCGCTGGGGTTCCGGTTTGTCCGCCGTGATGGCGAGAAGATGAAGGACTCGGACATCCAGCTCGCCAAGCGCTTGGAAAGTCTGGTGATGAACTGCGGGGACGAAGACAAGCCTTGGGTGCGGGAGAGGCTGCAACGCCAGTCCATGGCTGGATTCGTGAGAAACCTTGTCTGGGACTCGATGGGTTACGACGCCTGCCCAATCGAGATCGAGCACAAGAACAATGGTAGGCTTGCTGGGTTTTACAACGTCGACGGGTCGACAGTGCGTCTCTGCACTGAATCTGGGTACGAGGGGAACGACAAGATCCGCGCCATTCAGGTGATCGATCAAGCTCCCCACGTGGCGTTCACGTACGAAGATCTGGTGTATCAGATCCGGAATCCGCGTCCGTCGGTGAAGTACAACGGGTACGGAATGGCGGAGAGCGAAATGGTGGTCAAGGTGCTGACCGCATGGCTCAACTCATTCCAGTACAACGCGGCCGGCCTGAGCAGGAACGCGATTCCGCGTGGCCTGCTAGCGATGTTCGGAGACTTCGACCAGCGGGCTCTCAATAACTTCGGGAAGAATCTGCAGGACATGCTCGAAGGGCCGGGCAACCGGTTTAAATTGCCGGTGATTGCTGGGGGGTCGAAGCAGCAGGGCGGGGCCCGTGGTGGCGCTCAGTACATCAAGATCGATTCGGACTTCAATGAGGCTCACTTCACCAAGTGGATGTCACTCCTGATCTCGATTGTGTGCGCTTGCTACAGTATAGATCCCGGGGAAATCAACATGCAGTCATTTTCCGGGTCGAACTCTTCTCCGCTGAGCGGAAAGGACACGGAAGAGAAGCTGGCGCATTCGCGGGACAAGGGCCTGATCCCGCTGATCATGTTTGTCGAGGAGTTGTACAACGACTGGATCATCCCTCGCGAAACAGATCTCCTCAAGATGGAGTTCATCGGCCTGCACGAGGAGGACCCACAGTACAAAAACGAGCGGATCAAACTGAGTTCGACCATCGATGAGATCCGAGAGATCGACGGCAAGAAGCCGATGGAGGATGAGAGACTCGGGAAGGCTCCGTCGAATCCCGCGCTGATGCAGGTTTACATGATGGGCCTGCAGCAGGACATGCAGGGGGACATGGGCGGCGGCGAGGGGCCGGCGGACGGCGGTGGTCCAGAGTTCCACATGGGCGAGGACGAGGGCGCCGATGATGACGACTATCCGCAGGACGAGCAGGGAAATCACGCGCCATACGGCAAAGAGGCGGCACCGGGCGATGACCACTTCCACACGCTAGACTCCGGCGGCTTGATCAAGTCGCAGGTGACGAAGCAGAAGGGGTTCGTGGTGGTGATTGAGAAGGGCGTCGAGGGGGGGGAGTGAGCAGTCATGGACGACTGTCGCAATCTGATAGAGGCGATTCAGATTGATGCGGACTTTGTTCTGAAGCGAAACCTGAGTTCTGAGCATCTGTATCGGTTATCCGTTCTGGTCGATGCGCTCAGGACGCTATTCAATCCGATTTCGTCGTTGCGATGCAGCAACGGCACGCGGTCTATGCGCTGGATCGAGAAGCGGGCGAATGAGGATCTTGCGTGGGTGCTTTCGGACAATGAGACGTGGCCGTTGTCGTACGTGCCAGTGTGTGAGGCGCTCGGATTGGATCCAGATGCGTTACGTATCAGACTGGCCAGTATCGGAGCACTGGAGCCGTGGACGTACAAGAGGCTGACGGCCGGCAGGATCAAGAAGCGACAGCTTGTGGGCCAGAGGGTCCAACTTCTGTCGGAACTGCACGGGCGGGCGAAGCGCTCGCATGCTCAGGAGGCACGATCGGCGTGAGCAGCGGTACGCGTATCAGGATCCCGGAACTCCCGCGTGAGGGTGATGTCTGGGAAGTCTTCCATGCGTGGCGGGAAATTTTTCCGCAGCCGGGGGAATACTTCGTCGAACCGCTAGCGAAAGCAGTCTCGGGGCATGAGAATCACGGGTTCGATGAGTGGTTCCTGCAACGCTTGTACGAGGTGTCGCTTGAGCGGTCGCTGGGGATGCAGGAAGCGATTTGGACGGTGCTTGACGAACTCTTGATGGAGCGGGGTGTGCGCACGCCGTCGGATCTCGAATGGTTGGAACTGCAAAACCTGCTCTTCGACCTGCAGGGCGCGAGTACGGCACGGATGGCTGGACTCAAGGTGCCCAAGGCTCTATTGGAACGTCTGGGCGGTTTTGGATGGACGCCGTTCGAGCAGCTCGACTTTCCCGCGTTGGCGTATCGCATGGGACGCATCTACGAACGCCTTGAGAAGACAGAGCCGATGCCGTGGGAAGAGTTGATCAAGCTGGCTCAGGACATTCCTCTGGGGAGTGCAGAGCGGGTGGCGGTCGATCATCTGCGGCGGCATGCCGGGAACTACCTCCGGCCGGTGTACACGAAGACGGGAGAGGCTTGGGTTGCTGAGCGTGAACAGTACCCATTGCGGGAACTCCTGTCAGCCGGGGCGGAGAGGCGCAAGACGGTCCGCCGTTTGGCGCGGGAACTGGGGAACAGCCAACGGGCGCGTGGCATCGCCCGTGACGCTGAAAGAGTGGTCAGAACGGAAATGGCAGAAGCGCGGAGTCGGGGAGCATGGGAAAACGATCGAAAGCGGTGGAAAGACGAAGCACTGATTTTCCGGCAGACATCATCGACGCCTTGCAAGGTGTGTCTGAGGATGTTCAAGAATCCGGACGGGACGCCGAAGCTGTACCGGCCAGAGGACGTCGAGAAGTGGAGCGAGTTGGGGCCGAACACGGGACCGAAGGAGAACTGGGTTCCGAAGATCGGTCCGATCCATCCAAACTGCGTGTGTCCGCCGTGGGAGAAGTATCTTGCGGTGATGAAGGAGACGCACGAGAAGCACGCACCGTATTACGCAAACCTGATGCAGGCCATGGGGATCCAACAGCAGGCGGCGTGACATGGAAGGATCTGTTCAACGAGACCAACGGCGCGGAGTTGGCTATCACGGTAGTCGGCAGGACGATCCGCGTGCGGTACAGGGTGGGGGATGCAAATTCGACGAGAGAGCTGACGCCAGAGGAACTGGCGGAACAATTGGCGGCGTTTTGTCGCGGGCTGGGGGTCAAAATGGATGGAGTCGGATCGGGGGATTTCGCAGACATGCTGGAGCTGAAGAAGGCGCAGCTTGCGGACGTCGAGAAAGAGGTGGAACGCTTGTCGGCGCAAAGGTACCGACTGAGGCAAGAACTGAGAATTTTGCTCAGGACTACGGAGCAGTTGCGTGCGGTTGCAGATGGGGAATCGCAGGGGAAACGCAAGAAGCGGAAGCTTACTCCGGAGCAGCTAGAGGCCATGCGCGAGAATGCCGCGAAGGCGAGAGCGGCGAAGGCGAGAGCGGCGCATGCGAAGAAGCGCCGGCAGGCAGCGTAGTCACGTCGGGGGACGTAGGAAGGAATCGGGGCAATGTCTGGATCGGGCGGGACAAAGAAGATCAGCGAGCGGAAGCAAATCAAGATGAAGTTCGCTCTCGTGGATGCACGGGTGGCGGAGCTGGGGCGTGCTGTGGCGAATGCACGACTGGAGTCGGCTGCTCATATCCGCGTGGTGATGGAAGAGGTCGAGCGGCCGTGGTGGCGGTTTTGGCGACGTAAGATCACGCCTGAGAGGGTCCTGAAGGCTCAGCAGGAGATCATCGATGAGCTGAAGGCCCAGCAGGAGGGAAGGGGCAATGCCGGCAGCAGTGGTAAAGAGTCCAGCGGACGAGAAGAAGTGGACGAAAGCGAAGGAGATCGTCAAGAAGCAGTACCCTGACGTCAATGAGGGGGACGATCGCTTTTACGCGCTTGTCATGGGCGTGTTCAAGCAAATGAAAGGTGGCCAGTTGGCCAAGGCTCTCGGCTGCGACTCTCGCGGCCGGATCTTTCTGAAGGCGAAGGTCCAAGCGCCGGGGAGTCGGGGCGGTCGGTACTACTTCACCAAGCCGGGCGGGGTGGCGTACGGCGAGAAGCCGGTCCAGACTCGGCGCGAACTTGGGGTGGAAAAGATCGGTGGTTTGCCAGTGGTGCATTCGCGGGAACGTGCCGGTGGTGGCGGAGTTGCGGTTGCGCAACGTACTATTAAGCGACTGTTCGGCCAGAAGGGTGAACCCAAGGTTCAGTATGCGGTTTACGAGATAACGCATGTTGGCGTCGGTTGGGAGCCACGGAAGAGCCACGATTCCTTGAACAGCGCAGTTGCGGAAGCCAACCGACTCGCTGGCGGTGGGGCAGCTAATGAGTACGGTGCCAGCAAGAAGCCGAAAGGCGGCGGGCAGGAAGCTCCGGAGCGCTACGAACCGCCTGTGTCGCATGGTGCCGGGAAAGGCCAGTATCCATTTGCTCGGAAAGAGGCCCAGTACGCCAATTACACAGACGCGGAGTTGCAGTACGCTCTGAACGATGCACGCGAAACGCGGGACATCTGGGACGCGGCATCGCGGAAGCTCGGGCATGAGCCGGGGACCACGGAAGCGGCGAACGCGAATTGGTACGCGGATGACGTCCATACGATTGGGAAGGAAATCATTACTCGCCGGAAGAATCCCGGGAAGCGTGACGCCGAGGTAAAGGCCCAACGTGAAGCAGCTCGTCAGAGGGCAATGGCAGGGAGGTATTGAGCGATGATGAGGATAGGATTTCTGTCAGCAGCAGCACTGTTGGCGATGGTGGCGGTCTCTCCGCAGACGGCCATTGCCGGCGGCTGTTGCGTATGTGGCGACGCGCAGTGCCATGAGGGCGTGATGGACATGAGGAGCTGTGCGGTGCTCTGTCGCGAGAAGCAGTCGGACGGGAGAGCTTACAACGAGGGCGGGACGTGCATCACCCAATGTTCAGCGGTGCGAAAGCGCATGATGATCGAGAACATCTTGCGCGAGAGGGAGAACGGCCGATGAAGATTCGAGTGCTGATTCTGCTGGTCGCGGCGGTCGCCTTGTCGGCATGGGCGCCGGGCCGGGCCGATGCTGCCGGATGCTGCGTGTGCGACACGCCAAGTTGTACTGACTCGGTGGCTGACATGAGCGCGTGCGTCACGGCGTGTGCTCCGGATGGTGCGCTGGCGTTCAATGATGGCGTGACCTGTACCGAGGGGTGCGGTGAGGCATGGGACACTCCGACGGCGACTCCTACGGACACGGACACTCCGACGGAAACTCCGACGCCGACGGAAACTCCGACGAACACGGATACGCCGACCGAGACTCCGACGGAAACGCCAACTCCGACGGAAACGCCAACTCCTACAGACACGGACACGCCGACGGAGACGCCTACGCCGACGATTACGGAGACGCCAACTCCGACGATCACTGATACGCCGACGCCGACAGACACGCCGACGAATACAGACACGCCAACTCCGACGGAAACGCCAACTCCGACGGCGAACTACACGGCTGTCAAAGTACCGGTGCAGGTCGGGAGAGCGTGGCGACTGGTTACTGACGCTACGCAGACAGGCTCAACGATGGTTGTTCCGATCTGGGGCCACACGACCGTGCATATCGAGATGGAAGGGACGGCCAGCATCACACTGTACTGCATGGTTGACAGCCAGTTCGCTGATCTGGGGCCGTATGGGCATGCTTTGGAGCAGACATCCGTCGACCAGATTTATGAATTCGATCTGTACTGCGAATGGTTTTATGCGAAGTGCAATACCTGCACGAATTGCAGGTACTCGATTTCGCTCCGTAGCTACGGACCTTGATGCGATTGATCCTGAAAGCTGAACAACTCGGGCTCTTCACCGGCAAAACTCCGGTCAAGAGCCCGGGTTCGCGTGGTGGAAAAGGATATCGCACCAAGTCCGGGGCATGGCGGTACGGGGAGAAGCGTGGCCAGCGTATGAGCGTGCAGCGGGCCACCAAAGAGGAACTGGAATCCCTGATTGCCGCAGCCAGCAGGGGGGAAGGAAGCGACGTTGGCCAATTCGGGGCGCGACGTCTGGCGATCTTATCGCATCCTCACATCCATCGCGTCTGGCAGGCGTACCAGAAGGAACTCCGTCCGAATCAGCATCCATACAGGCTGGCGCGCGAAGGTGGGAAATGGATTCTCGAAGGCGAGTGGGACAATCCTGAGATGCGGCGTGCGTCGCGGCGCGAATTCGAGAATGCAAGCGATGCGTGGCATGCAACGTGGCGTACTGCGGCCGGAACGACACTGGCGGACCATCTGAGCAATGCGCTGCATGTCGGGGCGGAGAAGTACGAAGACGAGCTGTTCAAATACGGGCATCGGTTCGGTCTCCGGTTCGTCGAGAGCGAGGCAATGCCTGAGGGGCTTTCGGCTGGTCAGGTGTACGAACGGGCAAGCGGAGAAAGGGTGGAGATCGTGGGGGCTGAGAATGGGAAGGTGCTCGTGCGGCCGGCCGGGAAGAAGCGTGCTCGTGCGGTCGATGTTTCTCCAGAGGCATTCACTCGCATGCACATGGTCGATCCGTCGACGTTGGTGAAGGCGCTCAGGTGGCTCGAAGGAATGCTGGCGAAGGCGGAGCAACTCACACTGTTCGGTGCTCCTGCTGGTGGCGGAGCCGGAGGCGGGGGTTCCTCGGTGAAGAAGCAGCAGAGCAAGGGTCGACCGCAGGGGGAAGGGGCGATCTCGCAGAGCGGGAAGACATACCTTGGAGTGGACAAGCTTGGCCGTCCCCATTGGCGGGCCCACGAGCCTGTTTTGCCGGCAAAACTCCAGAAGAAGCGGAGCAGGACGGAGGAACAGGTTGCTCGGATGCTCGCGGCTGACTCGTACGAGGACGCGGTGGAGATCGGGTACGATCTGGGCAAAGAATTCGTGTCGGCGGACAGGGCTGGCAAGTGGAAAATCCTGCGTGAGATCGGCGCTCGCAGCGAGCAGGAGCGCGTGACTCTGCGCAGTTTTTTGATGAACCACGGGGGCGGGGCGTCGCTTCTCGCTGATACGATCCATTCCCATTGGTTGGATGACTCTCTGAGTGGTCGGGAGATTTCCGAACCGTTTCCCGTACGTTGGGTGTCAGCGCCACGTCTGGAGTGGCTGAAAGAGAAGCTGACGAAGCTGAACAGAAGGGCTAAGCGTCTCGGGGTTGCCGAGATCGAGCTGAGCATTGGCAAGCCTGAGGTACGTGAGATCTTCGAATCTACGGACGAACGTGGCGGCGTCTACCGGTTAGCTCTGCGTCCGGGAGAATCGGCGCCGTCGAGCTACCGGGACACTGGCCGGCGGGTCCAGTTCTTTCCAGCACAGGTGATCGGCGAGGCTCCATCACTGAAGGGGTGGACGTTTGTCGGCAGCATCGAGCACGGGGACGAGATTGGAAATATCGTCAACGCGGCGTCTGGGAAGACGGTCCCGAAGGAGTACCGGAAGGGCGAGCAGAAGTGCGACCATTGCAGCACGAACCGGAAGCGCAAGAAGACATTCATCGTGCAGCATGAGGATGGGACGTACAAGCAGATTGGGAAACAGTGTCTTGGGGATTTCCTCGGGACGAATGATCCGGAGAAGCTGGTTGCGGCGGCGGAGATCTTCAACGATATCAGCCAAGCGCTCAACGATGAGGAGGGGGACAGCTTTTGGGACGTAGACTCGCTGCAGTCCGACATGTACGACATGGGGAAGTTCCTTGCGATGGTCGCAAAGGACATCCGTGAGCGTGGCGGCTTCGTCTCGCGGGCGCAGGAGGCGAATGATCAAGAGGCATTCTCTACGGCCAGCACCGTGCTCATGTGGGCAGCAGCGAAGCCAAATTCAAAGGAGGCCAAGGAGATAGCAGACAATCCGCCGACGGACGTGGACAAGGATCTGGCGAAGAGGTCGCTGGCGTGGGCTGAGCAACTGTACGACGAACTGGACGCGGATCCGAATCCGCCGAATGAGTACCTCTGGAACATTGCTGTGCTTGCTAAGCGCGGGTACCTCAAGCTTTCGAAACACGCCGGATTCGCGGCGTCTATCGTCCCCGCATACCTGCGAGAGAAGGGCAAGAAGGCGGTTGCGGAGAAGGAAAAAGAGGAATCGAAGCACGTCGGGACGGTTGGGAAAAGGCAGGAGTGGAAGAACCTGACTCTTGAGTTCAAGCACGCCGTAGAAGGCATGTACGGCATCTCTGTGATGCACAAGTTCCGTGATCCGGACGGCAATGTGCTCGTCTGGTGGTCGTCGTCGAAGTCGCTGCTTGAGGGGCAGAGCTACTCGGGTCGGGCGACGGTGAAGGCGCACGATCACTACAACGGCGTCGCTCAGACGATGCTCACGCGGGCTGATTTCTCGATGGATCCGAACTGGGACGATCCAGATTGGCGGCGAGAGCGACTGAACGAGCTGTACATGGACTGGTGGCATCATGCGGCGGCGTTGTCGGAACATCGGCGGATGTTGGCGGAAGAGAACGATCCGAAAGAGCAGAAGAAGATCAAGAAGTGGATCAAGGAGAATGAGAAGGTGCTCGGGCCGGGGGCGGGAGAACTCGACAAGCTGGAGGCCATGCAGCATGCGGACACGCCGGAGGAGAATGCCAAGTACGCGGCAGAGCGGAAGGCGAAGCTGAAAGAGCTGGGGGTCAAGATGACGAAATCGATATTACCTGACGGGTCGAGGTTGGTGATCACGCGGCAGGGCCACATCTTCGTTGTGGACCAGCACAATCCGGTGGATTTCACGATTGCCGGTGATGGGATCATCAAGGCGACAGTTCGTTCCTTCACGCGCACGGGGAAGAACGGGGAAAGCATTCCGGTGAAGGGCCACGAGCGCGAGGGTGGCAGCGGCGGGGATGATGCAGAGGGGCAGCGGGGCGGGACCGATTCGGGGCCAGAGAGCCCAAACGGGAATGGCGGTGACGGCCAGCAGGTTCCGGAGGATCAAAAGTACGTCACGGTTCATACGGGAGATCACACTACGCCGGGCCACGCGGTTCGCATGCAGAAGCATCCGGAGAAACCGGGGGTCTGGCAGGTGCATCCAGAAGATCGCGACAAGGTGAAGGACGCACTGGGGCACAAGCCAAGTGGCGATTCGGACGGGCAGGAGGAGAAGGGATCCGGCGGGTTCATGCTGCACTTTGTCACAAAGGACGGCGTCGTTGTGCGGGCGTCCGACACTGGCGGTCTGGAAAAGTACGAAGGCGGCGAGTGGGTCGACTGCGACATGCCGATCATGGAGATACTGAGCAGGGCCCGGTTCGTCGACGAGAAGACGGCGATGGCGCAGGCGGAAAAGGGCGCCAAGAAGGAAGAGAAGGAAAGCGAGCCCAAAGAGGAGCCATCCGACGGCGATGAGGAGGAGAAGGAATGATTGCTTTACTCGTGAGGAAGGGACTCGGGAGAGCGATACTGGCGAAGGCTGAGCAGCTTTCGCTTTTCGCGTCTGGCCCGCGCAAGGAAGTGCAGGCGCCGGGGAGTCGGGGCGGCAAGGTGCGACGGACGAAGACGGGGAAGGTCGCGTATTCGGAGCTGAAACCGACGGGCAGGCTGGCGGCGCGGCAGTCCTTCGACAGTTGGCAGCGGGACATCGTCCCAGCGCTGAAGAGACAGGGAACGTCGGTTTCCCAGCTCGGAATCAAGCCTGCGGAGCTGCGGGCTGCGTGGGAGCAGGGGAAGACGG
>Ga0180432_10005726_pt1 | contig 16402 bp, 13 predicted proteins | sample SS_ome_10_FD_132414 | JGI IMG/M metagenome (GOLD analysis project Ga0180432, IMG submission 132414) | Hypersaline lake sediment archaeal communities from the Salton Sea, California, USA - SS_1_MS_2 metaG | ecosystem: Environmental > Aquatic > Non-marine Saline and Alkaline > Hypersaline >... | reverse complement strand
TGCTCGGTGATCTCGTTCTGTTGGGCTACCCGTAGCTGGGCCAGCAAGCTTGCATCCATGGGCTGTCTTTGAAGGCCCATTATAGAGGATGTGATTCGGCGCTGCAATAATTCGACACAGTCCGGTTATCAAGTATTTCGCAGAGTATCACTGTCTCGGACCGCCTAACTCGTTTTTATTATGATATCGGAAATTATATTCGCCGCCTCATCGCAGTTGTCTGCCGACCGGTTCAGATGTCGATAGATCTCCCTCATCTTCAGCATGTACCCGGGTGAGTTTTCCGGATTATCAAACAAATCAGCCAGAGCTTTGAGGTAGATGTGATGTATCTGGTTTTCCGTGGCCTTGGCTCTCTTGGCATGCTCCAAGGCTACCGTGGAGTACTGCTTCATGTTCTTCAGGGCATCGTAGATTTCCAATGTGCCTTTTTCCAAAACCTTGGCCATGGCTATCAGATCATCATCCGGCTGCACGTTGAAGATGGACAGTTCCTCAACAGTCCTCTGGGCTGCATCGATTATTTCATCCACCGCTCGGGACAGGGCAAAGATATCTTCTCGATCGAAAGGTGTGATCAATGTACGGTTCAGGCGATCTATCAGGATCCTTCTCAGATCATCGGCATCACGTTCTAGAAAGTAGACGCGCTCCGCGGCATCGCCATCGTCCGTTTCCAATCCACGAACCAGAATGGTATAGGCGTCGTAGACCGTCCTGGCGTGGTCCACGAGTAGTTGATAGAAATCAGTTTTCTTGTCTTTGCGGAATAGAGACAGCTTCATTATAATCCTCCCGAATACTTAGCTGATAATTTGCCGAAGTATCAAATACAGCAGCACCGACAGCACCCCCGCTAGCGGGATCGTTAGAATCCAGGCAAACAGGATTGAACGAATCACCTGCCAGCGTACAGCCTGTCGCCGATGAACATTGCCGACACCTACAACCGAAGAGCTGATGATTTGAGTCGTGCTTACCGGCGCGCCGCTGAAATTGCATATTAACAGGATCATCGAGGCGGCCAGTTGAGCACTGAAGGAATGGTGAGGCCGGACCCGAAAAATATCGTAGCCCACAGTGCGGAGGATCTTTGTCCCTCCCATCGTAACCCCAAGCGCCAGACTGACGACACTGGCCGCCATCGCCCACAGTGGAACATCCATCTGCTGCGTTTTATGACTTAAAAAAAGTATCAATGCGATGAGCCCCATGGTTTTCTGCGAATCATTCGTCCCGTGATTCATGCCCAGAACAATGAGGCTGCCTATCTGCAGTTTTTTCAAATATCTGACGGCTTTCCAAGGGGCGTTTATAAGAATCCGAACCAAAAACCGGTGCACAAGGCCGCCGATGAAAATTCCGAGAAAAGGCGATAGTACAAGCGCCCCTACTACCTTGAGCAGAAATATGGTCCACGGAATACCTGCAAGTCCATAACAGAAAAGAACGGGCCCTACAAGTCCGCCCACCATGGCGAAGGATGAGCTGGTGGGAAGCCGAACAAACCAGCAGAAACCGTTCCAAAAAAGAGCTCCGGCTACTCCGCTGAAAACAAGGAGAAAAGAAGTGACATCCCGGGGAAGAAGGTCGACCCGAATGATACCCTTGGCAACCGTCAGAGCCACCGGAATCCCGAAGAGAAAAGGGCCGCAAAGCTCCGCCAGCGTGACCAGCCACAGGGCTTGTCGGAAGGTCAGGGAGCGGGAAGATACGGCCGTGGCAAAGACGTTCGCGCCATCTTTCATGCCGTTGGTGAACGCGAACAACAAGCTGAGACAAATCGCCCCAACGACGAGAGAATCCGTCACAGATTGGTCCCGATCAAAATCTTCTGCAGCAGGTCCTGGATTGCGCTGTTTACCGTATTGATTTCTAGGAAGATCTCCAACAGCCTTGAGGTGATATGGGACTGCGCCTGTTCCCGGCTGATCGAGGCGATCCCCTGATAGTAGAGCCGAATAAAATTCTTGAGCTCGTGCCTGTTGTTCTTCAGCAGCTCCCCGGCATACTTGCGGTTGCCAAGGTACTCCCGAAAGAACTCTGTTACGTTCTCCAAAATCCGATCTTCCAGCTCGAAGAAGTGCGAAAAAGTCAAACGGACTTTGTAAATCCGTTTCTCTGTGGCATACGTCTGCAAGATCGCGACGATCTTCTTCAGATTCGAGTAGACCTCGTACATGTCTTTCCAGTAGAAAGGCAGATAGTACTTTTTGTCCAAGCTTTGCAGGAAACAGCCAAAGCTGTCCTCGAACTGCAACTCCAGTTCGACTGTTTCATCCGACTGCTCGGAATCCGTACTCTGCTTGGAGATCAACAGCAGATGAACAAGTTTGCGTAGAATATCGATTCCGGTGATAATATAGTCGTCGAGTTTGATTCGCTGTCGGAACAAAACGCTACCAAGGCTCTTCATTTCTCGTCTCTCCTTTCATATACAAAACTTGGTGAGCAAATATCGTGCCGGAGTCGGGAAGAGGACGAAGGATTATCATTTAAACTCTTATATTATAAGGAATTGGTAATTTCAGTTATTGGCCGGAAAACAGCTGTGCAAATAACCGAATTGTCAAGAAACTGTACAGCCCCCGTACAGAAACTTTACTGCTGCGTCATCTCGGAGAGTTTTCGCATGAGGGTGACTCGGCTGATCCCCAATCGCTCGGCTACTGCGGTTTTATTGTTCCCAAGCTGCGCCAGAAGCTTGCGAATCAAGGGCGGTTCGAGACAGTTGTACAACAGCTTGAGAAGCCCTTTCTGATCTGCGTATCTTTTCAAAAAGACGCTGGTGAAATCAGAGAACAGATCCCCGCCTTCAGTGTTTGCACTCAGATATCGGGGTATCTCTGCGGCCTGGATGATCCCACTCTGGCAGTTTATCCCCAAGCTCAGGATGACATTCTCCAGCTCTCGAACGTTTCCCGGCCACGGGTAGTTTTCCAAAATGGTCAGTGCCTCTTCTGTCACTCCACGCAGAGTTTTGTTCAGCTTGCTGGCCGCTACATTTACAAAGTGCTCCACAAGCAGGGGAATATCCTCCTTGCGTTCCCGCAACGGGGGCACCTCTATGGAAGCGACATTGATGCGGTAAAAGAGGTCCTCCCTGAAATTGCCGTCTTTAATGAGTGTTAGAAGTTCTCTATTTGTCGCGGTAATGACCCTGGCCTGGAGGTTGATGTTACGCGATCCCCCAAGTCTCTGGAACTCCCGCTCCTGCAGCACCCGCAGAAGCTTGGTCTGAATGGATAGGGGCAGGTCACCGATCTCATCCAGAAAAATCGTTCCCTCCGCAGCTGCCTCGAATTTCCCCGCCTGCCGGGTCGTAGCTCCGGTGTAAGCCTGGGCCTCATGTCCAAAAAGCTCGTTTTCGAGGAGAGCCGCGGGAAGTGCAGAGCAGTTCACGGCGATGAAAGGCTCGTTCTTGCGATTCCCGTTGTAGTGCAAGGCTCTGGCAATAAGCTCCTTGCCGCTGCCGCTTTCTCCGGTGATGAGCACGGTGATGTCGTTGTTTACAAGTCTTCCTATGGCTTTGAATACATTCTGCATGACCTCGGATTTTCCAACCACCCGAGTCAGGTCATAGGTACGCAGCTGCTCATCCTGAATCACCCGCACGTAGTGACGCATTTTCCGTGATTCGAGCACTCTTTGGGTGATGATTTTGATTTTCTCGGCGTCCAGAGGCTTCTCCAGATAGTCGCGAGCCCCCAGAGATATGGATTGCACAATAGTCTCCAAACTCCCGTAGGCCGTAATCATCACGATATCCGCGTCGTGTGCCTTGGAGCGAATTGTCTTCAGCACCGAGAGACCGTCCTCGCCCGGGAGCCGGTAGTCGAGAAAAATGAGTTCCACATCGTTTTCCTGCAGCAGTTTCTCCGCTTCTTTTCCATTGTAGGCTCCCAGAACGGTGTGCCTACCACGAAACAGCGCTGAAAAACTCCCAATAACGCCGCGGTCGTCGTCTATGACAAGAATCTTCGCCAAAATAATCTCCTCTAAAGTGTCTGTACCTGTTGCTCGAGATCTTCTGGAATAATGATCGAAAAACAGGTACGCATTTGATCACTCTGGACCTCTACGATTCCAAAATGGCGCTCCACGATCAATTTCACGATGGCCAACCCCAGCCCGGTCCCTTCCTTCTTGGTCGTGAAGAATGGTTCGAAGATCATGCTCAGATCTTTCGGAGCGATCTCCGACCCGCTGTTGCAGAAACGGAATAGTACGCGTCCGTCTTCGTGGCGGCGAATTGTGACTTCGAGTGTCCCGCCCTGAGGCATGGCCTGGATGGCATTGATAACCAAATTCATTACCACAATTCTGAATTTGTCCCGATCCAGGTACAGTGGTGAAATGGACCGGTCCAATCCGGCTATGACCTCGATGTTCTGGTGCTCTATGTTGTACTTAAACAGTCCTAAAATATCATCCACGATCTCAGCGGCGTCGTGACGACTGAACTGCATGGGGCTTGGGCGCGCAAACTCCAGCATGTCTTTGATCAGATCATTCAATCTTTCGCTTTCCGTGAGAATTGTCAGTATTTCGTTTTTACCCGCCTCGCCTTTGAGATATCTTTCGCGAAGAATTTGAGCCATCATCTTGATCGAGCTCAGTGGATTACGAATCTCGTGGGCCAAGCCTGCGGCCAATTGACCGGCGGTTGCCAATTTGGCTGATTTGATCATATCGTCCTGCAGTTTCTGTATTCGTCGATTGTACAAACTGAGTTTTCGTACAAGACGATTGAAGCTCTCGGCAATCAACCTGAACTCGTCTTTGCTGGTTAACTCGATGCGGTTGTCAAATCTATCTATATTGAAACCGTCCATGCCCGCCAGAATCTTCACCAGCGAGGTGTTGATATTTCTGGCCAAAAACACATAGATCACGAAGGCAAGGAGAATCCCTATCCCGATCATCAGGTACAATAAGTTTTGCGAGAAGCGCAGGTATCTGTTTTCTCCCCGCTGGGATACACCCAGACTGAGAGCTCCCCAGTAGGAGCTGTCCTTGAGGAACAGTGGCTTGAGCATGAAGTAGGAAGATTCCTGGTTGAGCCGAACGTTTCTGAGGAACACCGTTTCACTGGTCGTCAGCCGGGATACAACCTCCTCCGGTAGATGATCATATCCCTGGTATGTAGACATAACCTTCCCGTTGCCCCGGTATATGCCATTTTCCATTCCTGTGAGCAGCTTGATATGCTCGGCAAAGTCACTGGAAAACAGAGATCCGATCATGAGGACTCCGACAATATCGTTCCCGTTTTCGATCGGAGATACAGCCCGTATTGCAATACCAGACTGGCCCTGCTCATAGCTCACCGCGCTCCTGCCGGCCAGCCCTTCCTTCACAATCGTCTGGTTGATCTTCGCATCTCCCAAAACAGAAGGTTGGTGCCCTCTTAAGATAACCTTGCCCTCTACGTCTTCGATCTCGATGATGTCGAAGATGCCGAGCTGGTGGTAATGCACGAGTCTTTTCTCCAGGACGTTAAACTCGCCATTCATGAGCATGGCGATGAGTTCCGAGTCGGAGGACAGCTCTTCAGCGATTTGTAAGCACTGCTCTTCGATAAACTGGACTTCCTGGAAGTAAGCGGTGAGGCTGTCGGCAAGGCGAATCCGGATTTCCCTGTCAATAGTGCTGCGGATGAGCATGTATCCGATAAGAAGCGCACTGATCGTGGTAATGATGATGATCAGCATAAAGGAGAAGAATATCTTGAAATTGAGTCGGTACCTAAAAAAGCGCAACATTCTCAGCTCGTCAGTTGGTTTTCAAGCAGAAGTATATGCTTGAACTTGATTTCTTTGAAGCGGTCGGAAAGAATTGGCTCTGATGTACGCCGGTAACCAACCGTGGCCCTTACCGCTCTATAACGATTATCAACTACTCAGCGAATCCAGGTATCGATCGATTTCGGCGAGCTTGTCTTCCGCTAAGGATTTGACCTGGTGGTTTGCCAGAACGGCGGCGACCTGTTGGGTCAGTTTGTCGTTCAACTCCTGTTGTGGCTGGGCTCCTGAATGGAGCAATTTCCTCTGGAGGAACTGGGGGGGCAGCCACAGATTCTCTCGGAATCCCTCAGCAGTGGTTGGGTGATCCAAAAAACTGCCGTACCCGAAGGTTCCCCTAGCCACCTCATTCAGAGCTTGAAAAGAGCCCTGTTCATGGTCAACATCGACAGCGGCAGTCAAATGCTTGGCCCGGCGAATTAACTCGTTTGTTAGAACCAACATGCGGGCGTCGTAGAGAAACCCGTAGGAGAGAAAACCTACATCGTGGACCATTGTCGGCCCGGACTGGAGGCTGAGCAGAATCCCTTCATATGCTTCGAATCCCGCCTGAGCGTCGACGCAGTGCGAGTCACTACAGCCTCCGGTTCCCCAGGTAGGCAGCCGATAGAACTGTCCCATGTCGGCGTACATGGCCACGGTTTTGAACCACTCAGGCGCACCGTACAGCACCTTTCCGCAGCTCATATCCACTGAAGAGCTGTTGGAGCCCATTATGAAACGAACGTTTTCGCTTTTCAGGCTGGCCAGCACCAATCCCGATAGTGATTCCGCGTTTCCCTGTGCCACGGCAGTGGCAAGGCTGATCGGTGCCGCTGCACCGATATTGGCACCTGCCGCGTAGAGAAACGGGATCTCGTGCTCCGCGCAGAATAGAAGCCGTTCTACACCAGATCGATCGGCATGCAGGGGAGAGTTCGGCTCCAGATAGGCGACAAAGAAGGGCCTATCGCGAAGCTCCTGCTCCCCGCCCGCCACAATTGTGGAAACGCGGTAGATCTGTTTAATATCGTCCAGATCGGTTGCCGTCACCACAATCGGCTTGACGGTGTTCCGGATCATCTCAGCGAAAACCGTTGGGTAGAGGTGGTGCTCGACATCGTTGGGCAGAGCCATGGTCATTACAAAGTCGAGCTCGGACAACGCATCGGCAATGCGCACGTTTTCCCGCACGTCATCCAGGGTAGAAAATCTCAACTGTCCGGTCAGGCGATCTATATTGTACAGAGCGTCCGACCCGGGCCCGAAGTAGGTGCATCCGTTCTTGAGCAGAATGGACTTGTTGCCGTCCCTGGTGTGCAACTGAACTGTTCGATTCGCCTTGTCCACAGCGTTCCGCACCAGCTGACGGGGGATGAGGATCCTGCCTTCCTGATCCCTGGTTGCCCCTGCTGCCAGCAGGATCTCCACCGCCTCCGGGTGATCAATCTTCATCCCGATCCGTTCCAGGATGCTCAAAGAGGCCTCATCAATCTTGGCGGCTTTTTTTGGGGGAAGAAACATCGACACGCAAACCTCCTGCTCGCCCTTTTTCAGAATGGATTCACTACCACACTAATCCAATCGGCAACATATGCAAGAAAAAATATCTGAAAATCGATGCAGCCGTGATTCCGCTTTCTATTCACCATTCAGATAGTTCCCGAATACGCCCCAACCGGTTGTCACGAACTATCGCTGCCAGGCGAATCGATCGCATATGCGAATCCGGCAGGACAGAAGTATCTCGTAGTGGTCCAAGGCCAACAGACTTGATATATAGGCTCAGATCCTGGATGAAGGTGTCGAGCGATGGGAAAGCGAAGTTTGAGGGGTGTTATTGAGCAAAATGATCAAAATCGAAGGATCTTACTCGGCCTCTACCAATACGACGGCAATGCTTACATTTGCTCCATAAACGAGCGAACTTAAGAAAGCAGTACAGGGACATCGTTGGTTACGATTCCCCAGACGATCGTGGACGACACAGTCGCGTATCCATGGGTGAGACGGTTGCGAAACGCGATAATGCGGCGGATGTTAGATATTCGGTTTGACATTTCGGAATCCAAACCAAGTGCCTGATTCAATGCTTCACCAATTATTGTCGATTGCCTCGGTTTCCACGAGATCTATCGGAGAGTGAAAAAGCTCCTCCAGCCTCTCAATCAAGAGAAAATAATTCCGGGCGTATTCCACCGGTGGCATCGGCTTGAACTGCACTAGAAAATCAAGATCTCCCACTTCGGCCAATGTCGATTCCTGAGCGGCGGAGCCGAAAAGGTACAGCTGCTCCACTCCAAGAGCCTCGCAGAGGGAAGCGATTTCCTGGCGTAGATCGAAAATTTCCTGAACCATGATAACAAATTTTATCGGAACCCTTCCCATCGTTCAAACCGATACCCATCCAACAGGTCACAACCGCCCCCCATACACGCCTGTGCCGCGTTAACGAGCCATCCCTGGGATTTGTTGAGCCCGTTTGTAAGTGGAGCTTCACAGCAGACGGCGCCTGGCTTTCTCGCCGGAGGCGATCTACCAGTCCCTGGTACGTCGTCGGGGTTGTCTGGAGAAACGCCTGCGGGAGGAGGAACTCTTCGAGCGAGGCGAGCAGGTTACAACCGACTCGGCTTACTCTTCCGTTTTCAGGTTCCGGTGAGATCCAGTGTCGGCGATGTTGACCATCCAGCATGACAAGAACAGTCTTCGCCTGCGTCAGCGGAAGATATTTTAGAGCATCAACTCGATAAAGACAAAAAGAAATCAGTATCCTGCGAACGCTTCTTGTCGGAAAAGACTACAACGAAGCATATAGCGAAAGATGCGTCGCGCGTTCCCGGGCCCGTTTCACTGCATCCGCACGACTCAACGATTGGCCCCGCAGCCATTCAACCGGGAAGGTATGTTGGAAGCCGGAAATGTAGTGGAAAGCTTCCTCTATTTGAGGAGCTTTATAAAGCTCATCGCGACGGTTGCGTCCGATCATGGCTTCCGCTGCCCCTGCCAGCTCTGCACATCTTGGATCCGGCTCGAGTTCGTGCAGGATTCCCGCTATCCGGGCCATCTTCAGTCCGACGTTTAGCTCATCACCAAGCTCGTCAAAAAGACAAAGCGCCTGCACAGTGTGCCGAAGGGCAGCGGTCATATTTCCGCAACCCATCTCAACACGGCCCAGGCCCTCTATAGTCCAGGCAGCCAGGACACGATCTCCCAACTCGTTGAACCTCTGCAGGGCAGACTCGTAATTCGAGCGGGCCTCGGCATACTTTCCATGTTCGCAATACAGATCGCCAAGACCATTGTAGGAATGGGCGTGCAGCCAAATGTCTCCCGTTTCAATCGCCAGGCGGCGTGCCTCCAGAAGTTGCTGTTCCGGGTAACGGTTGCGGAAGACGCCACCTGTAGTTGCATACGCCCAGATCAAGGCGCGTGTTAGGACGGCCCGTAATCCCGTGGCTCTGGCTACCTGCACGGCAGTCTCGGCAAATGCGTCACCTTGGGAGACGTTTCCCAGCCATCGTTCCACAACTCCCAGGTCGGACAATGCGTAGGATTCCACGATGCGATCACCGATACGACGACTGATATCCAGACTCGATGAATATAGCGTACGTGCCCCTGGCCATTCCCCGATGAGAAAAGTAAACCAACCGAGGGAATGCAGGGCGCGGGCGAGGAGATCCTGTGGCGGGTCGTTACACAGGTCGATCAACTGAGTAAACCAGCGACGAGCCAAAGCTAAATGTCCCCTCTGGTACCAGAACCAGGTCAAGGCTACAGCCATTTCCAATGCCGGGAGAGCTCGATGATGATCCCGCAAGTATGATAGAGAGGCGAGGATGTTCGGGTGATCTGCTCCAAGTCGGTTGAGCCAGGTGACTTGATCCGGGCAGTGGAGCTCGTTTTCCGCTCTGAGGGCAATGGAGTAGTAGTAGTTAGCATGCCGGAACAGCACCTCATCCAGACTAGGCAAGTTTTCCCTCCGTTTTACTGCGAATTGCCGCGTGGCCTGCAGAAGACCGAAACGCTTCGTAGGAGCCTCCTCGACAAGCTGAATCAGGCTTTTGTCGAAAAGCGAATGAACCGTGTCGGAGAGATTACTTCGAGATCCGTCGACACAAACCGCTTCCACGGCTGGAAGGTCGAAGGAGGAGGCGAACACCGAAAGTTTCAGAAGCACCGTCTGTTCTTCACGGGAGAGAAGATCATAACTCCAGGAAATTGCGGTCTCCAGCGTCCTGTGCCGAGGATCATCATCCCGTTTCCCGTGGGTGAGGTATCCCAAAGAGGTGGCCAGGCGCCCGGGAAGCTCGTCAGGTGTGTATATTTTGAGTAGGGGAACGGCCAATTCCAGGGCAAGCGGCACCCCGTCCAGGGCCATGCAGATCGCTCTCACTGCTTCGTAGTTCTCACGTGTAATAGCGAAGCCGGGTAAATGAGCCCGGGCCCGATCCTCGAACAGCTGTGGAGCCGATGATCCTGCTACAGCCCTAAACGTTGCTTCCGGCGATACCCCTAGGGGTAAGAGTCGGACCTGCCGCTCCCCTTGAATGTTGAGGGGCTCCCGACTTGTCACCAAGACCTGAACGGTCTGGGTTTCCCTCAACAGCTGCCCGACTAGTCCGGCCGCTGCAATCACGTGCTCGAAGTTGTCCAGGAGAAGCAGGACGCCTCTTTGGTTGAGCTGATTCACGAGTGAAGCAATCAGGTCGGCGTTTGAGTCAAAGAGCTGTTGCAATCCGATGGATTGTGCCACGAGGCTGGGTACCTCAGATGCCAGCTCGATCGTCCTAAGATCGACAAAAACAATTCCTTCCGGGAGCGCTTTATTCAAACCGCGAACCGCTTCGATTGCCAGTCTGGTCTTCCCGATTCCCGCCGAACCGGTCACCGTCGTCACCCGTGTGCCGGCACGAATAAGCCTCTGTAGTTCCCCAATCTCCCTAGACCTACCAAAGAACCTGGTAGACAGGACAGGGGGACGCTGGTAGCTTGTCCTTCGAGGGAACAGGGACGATTCATTTCCAAGTGGGATTCCATGACCACGCACGATCTCTGCCAGGTGGACCGTCTCTTCAGCCGGATCTTCGCCAAGCTCATCGGAGAGGAGTTTGCAGCACTGTTCAAACTGAGCTACGGCAGCAGCCCACTTTCCGCAGCGTGCGTATACTTCTATGGCTAGTCGGTGAGATGATTCTTCCAGGGGATCAAGTGCGACTAATCGCAGTGACGGCGCAATCGCCTGTTCGCACTCTCCCAGCGCCATCCGCATCCTTACCAGGCGTGTTAAAACCACCGACATCTGTCGCCGGATCTCCCCGTCGGCAGCCAACTGCCAGGCATCGAACTCCCGGCAATCCCGAAGTGTAAAGCCCTCGAGAAACTCACCCGCGCACAATGCACTGACGAGGCTGAGCTCTTCGATTGATACCTTGCAATTCGGTTGACGGAACGCGATCTCGCGTAGACGCCAGATATCCACGGATACTGTTCGGGTATTCAGTTGGAGCGTGTCACCTTCCGTGACCACAGCCGAGCTCGGCAACCGTAGCACCGCATCGTGCAGGGCGGTGCGAAGATTTGTACGAGCTCCGGTTTGGCCGGAAAACGGCCACAGAAGAAAGGCCAGAGTATCTCGACCGATCGGGCGTGCTTCAACAGCCAAATAAGCGACAAGCGCGATAGACTTGTGCCTGAGCCGACGCTCGGAACAGCGTCCTCCCTGAAGTAACGGCGGACCGCAGAGCCGAACGTGGCATGATCCGGCGTCCATGAGATCCTCTGCAAATTCAATTATAGTCGGATTTGGAATCCGTGCAAACTGACAGCGCAGGTGGTTGAAGTTTCGACTATACTGAATTAAGGGGAAACTCACTAAGCGAGGAGCAAGGCATGGAGACTTACGGAAACAAAGAGGATGTGGAGGCAATCCAACAGATCTGGCGGAATTACGGCTCGCGACTAGTCGCAGGTGATGCAGATGGCCATATGTCTCAATGGCACCCCGACGGCGTCCAACTCCCGCCGGACGGACCTGTCAACGTGGGTCGAGATACTATTGACGTACAACTGCGGGATGAGATGAGCAGGCTGGATTACAACGCTGTCGAGGTTCAGCCTCGTGAAATAAGAGTGACAAGCGACACGACGGCGTACGCCTGGGGAAAGTTTACGATGAGACTCACTGAGAAATCGACCGGGGACATCACCGAGCTGGATGGGAAATTTTGTACGCTTCTCGTCAAGACACTCGATGGGGCCTGGAAGATCTTTCGAGACTGTTTCAACTGGATCGTCCTACCGGGGGATGCGGATCGATAAACTTGCATCCGGTTGCGAAGCGGAGAACGAACCGCACAGGGGCCGCCCCCAGATGGCGGCCCGCCGACCGGTAGATTCCGATAGCTTTTGTCGGGACGATTTCGGCCTTATCCGGTCCCCGAGCTGGCTATGGGGCAGCTTCCTCCATGCTCACTCGCTGGATGGTCTCCGTTATCGGACCAGAACCAGGTGGGAGCATCCACGTCGCCGGCTCTGATAGAAAGGGAGAATCACCCCAGTTGTACGCGCCCCAGGAATCATAGTTGATCGTCGCTTTTCCGTCCGCATCCAAGGTGATGAAGCCCCGGACGCCGTGTACGGTCGGCACCTCTTCCGGGGGTTCAGTGGGATCGTTTGTCGTCAAGGCCAGTAAGCGGATTTCGTACTTCCCGTCTCTTTCGATGACCTCGCCCGTCCATGTAGTCGCGACGGCTGCGCCTATCGAATCCGGGTTGTAGGCACCGTCGGCCATCACATACCAACGTCCTCTACCAGTAGGGATGAAGGTGTACTGGTACTTGTAGCCTGCGTTGTCGGGATTGTAACTTCCACCGTACCAAGATCCGCAGAAAGGATCCTCGCTCATCGCAGAAGCACCTCTTGTGCCCCCGGCGAATGCCAACGTGCCGACAAACGCCATGAACACGGCCATCCAAAACCAACTCCGTTTCATACGCCATTCCTCCTTGGGCAATTTTATATTGAAAGAATATCCTGTCCTGCGTTTCACAATCGTGACAGCATCAACGACAGCTTGAAACGCAGCAGAAAACGGGCGATCAGCCACAAAGCAACCAGTATTGAATACAAGCTACAGTAACCGGCCGGACAAAGGCGAAGTGCCCATAGAGGCTACTCGGGTGAAAGCCTACATGGACAGGTGGCGTAAGATCGGCGGCCACCTCTTTTTTTCTGTGAGTGAATTATTTCTCATTGGCAGCGGTGATCGGTGTCAACCAAGAATTAGGAGTTTGTCCATGCAACTAGATGTTGTACAAATAGGAAATTCTAAGGGAATTCGTATACCGAAAGCCATTCTCAAGCAGTGCCAAATCGAAGACCAAGTCGATCTTGAGTTCAAGACGGAAAGACTATCCTTGAAGCGCGGAAGAAGACTCCGCGAAAAGGATGGGAAAAAGCCTTCAAATGACTAACACATCCCTTGACCATATATCCGGGCCGACATCCTGGAGGCCAGCGTCATCCGGGAGATCGCTGCCATCGGGATAGAGAAGGAGAAACTCTCTCGCTGGCTGCTCGGTACCGAGCCGATCCCCCAGGCCATTCGCTTTATCAACGCCCAGATCGAGGAGCTCAGCGAAAACGAGATCCAGTTGCAGGAGCAGCAGTGGGCGCTGGAGGATCAGTTTAATGACCTGCATAAGCAGACCTACGACGCGGGCGTGATCGCCGACCAGCTGACAGAATTCGTTCAGAACTTTTCGCATCTGGAGAATGGTGAGAGAAAGCTGCTGGTTGATTCGCTCATCGAACGGGTGGAGATCGGCAAAAACAAAAGGGTGACCGCTGTGTTGCGACCACCCTTTGCTTTCGGGTATTTATCCCCGGTAATAGCCCCTAGGGGAATCGAACCAAAACAACAGCTCCAGATAATGCTCGAATACACGCTACCCCTTCGCCACAAATTGGATATAAAAGGAGAGCTGGTCGCATATACGAGTCCGACAGGAGAGAAGTATCACATAGTCGGTTATAGCCAACAAACTTGATATGTAGGTCCAAATCCTGGATAATCCCGATAGAAATGGCACGATTGACCAAACTGCTTGGTATCATCTTACAAGGCACTTCAGATGCCAACATTCCTTTTGGCGAACTATGTAGCTTGTTGAGGAAATTGGGCTTCGAGGAACGTATTCGTGGGGATCATCATATTTTCACGAAGGAAGACGTACCAGAGATCATCAATATACAACCGAGAGGCTCCAAGGCTAAGGTCTACCAAGTCAAGCAGATCCGTGGTATCATTCTGAAACATAAGCTTGGGGGGCAAAACGTTGATACGTTATGAAATGATTATATATTGGAGCCATGAAGACGGTGCATTCATCGTAGAAGTTCCTGAGTTACCCGGATGCATGGCGGATGGCTCTACATACAAAGAAGCTGTTGACAACGCCGAAGTCGTAATCCAGGAATGGATCGACACAGCGAAAGAACTCGGCAGGACAATTCCCCAACCCAAAGGTAGATTGATTTTCGCATAGATCTGACCTGTCGCATCAAAGCCAGGAATTTTGTATCAACTTCATAGAAACAAAGAGGTAGTTGCCGAATTGGCGCCACCTCTCGATGGGGGCATCAGCCCGCTCAGCCCCTAGGGGTACTACACCTTTGTCCAGCCGTTTGCAGTAGCCTGCATACAGCCTACGTTGTATTGTGGCTGATTGCAAGGATTTGCCAGCCGCTGCATATTTTTCTACTACAATTTTGCTACGAGAAATCGACACGCTTCTGTATAATTTCAACAACATGATTGTCGAACAATTCCAGGAAAGGTTGTCGATTCGGCGTCCAAACTGATATGGTGTCCATATGGGGATTTCAATTTTCGCGGCTCAGGCTCCGTGTGAGCACAGTGCATCTCGAGCCTGATTGGCTGGCCCTCGATAACGCTGCCAAGATCTACCCCACCGCCACTTCGCAGCTGTACCCTGTGGTGTTCCGGCTTTCCGCCGTGCTCCGGGCACCGGTCAGGCTTTCCGCGTTACAGCAGGCCTCGGATGCGCTGGTGCGGCGTTGTCCGTACTTCCAGGTTTACCTCAGGCGCGGCTTGTTCTGGTACTTCCTTCAGCGCCACCATCACACGCCGCGGGTGCATCTGCTGGAAAGGTCAGCGCCCGCAAATCTCCCAGGACGCGGAAAAGCCGGGCACCTGTTGCAGATTCTAACGAAAGATCGAACAATCGCGGTGGACTTTTCCCATATTCTGACCGACGGCTACGGCGGCTTGCGCTTCTTTCGATCGCTGCTGGCGGAATATCTGAGATTGTGCGGAGTGGAGATTGAAGAACTCGGGGATCTTCTTGATCCGCGGGAGAAGCCGGATCCAAAGGAGGCCGAAGACAGCCACCGCGAGCATTTCGAAAAAGGAGGACCGGGACCGAAGCGTTACGCTGCAGCGTATCACATGTCCGGACGCCCACCCAAGCCCGGCTACTTCCGAGCCCTCACCGGCCACATGCCTACCTCCCAGATGTTGAGCCTGTCCCGATCGAAGGGTATTACCGTCACGGAGTATCTCGCCGCACTCTATATGTATTGTTTGGGCCGGCTCTATGAGGCCGAGACTCGTTCCGGAGGCAGGCGGAGAGGCTCTATATTGCGCATGGAAGTGCCGGTGAACATACGGAGGTTTTTCCCATCTCAGACAATGCGCAACTTTTCCCTATACGTGTCCCCGGAAGCCGACATGCGATTGGGGCCCTACAGCTTCGAAGAACTGCTGAGCCGGGCACATCACCAAATGGAGATAGAGGTGGACCGCAGGGAGCTCGGCAGGCAAATCACCCGCAATGTGGGAGCGGAGCAGGTGCCGGTGATCCGGGTCGCGCCGTTGTTTGTCAAGGACATCTTCCTGGGTTGCGCGTATCGCCGCCTGTCGGACCGGATCTACTCCGGGGTGCTGTCCAACCTGGGCCGAGTCGAGGTGCCCGAGGAGATGGAAGATCATATCGAGTCGTTTGGATTCGTGCTGCCACCCAGCCGAGGGATGAAGAAGTGCTGTTCGGTCATAAGTTACAAGGATGAACTTGCCGTAACCATCAGCAGCGTATTGGAAAGCCGCGAGCTGGAGAGACTTTATTTCACGACCATCGCCGGTCAAGGAGTCTCTGTCACCGTGTTGGAGGATTGAAGATATGCCCATTTGCCGGAACTGCGGTGTGGTGATCGAAGAGGGAGTGGAACGCTGTCCCCTCTGTCTGACTCCTATGGGGCGTGTGTTCGAACAGGGTGAAGGAACATCGCCACCTCCTGGGGAAGCCCGGTCTGCTGTCCAGGTTTCCAAGCCCCTTACTCCGCTCCGCCTCTGGGAAATTGTGTCACTTTTTGCTGGAACGAGCGCGGTGGTGGTTTTCGTCGCAGATTTCGTTTACAGCATGACCGTTACCTGGGCTCGCTACCCTCTTGCCGCGATCATTTTCCTCTGGGCTGCAGGGTCGCTTCTGATTCTGTTCCGCAGACATAGGCCGCTGCTCCTGGTGACAGAGACAGCAGCGCTATTGATATTCTTCCTGGCGTTGGACCTGCTCATGCCCACAGAACCCTGGTTTCTC
>Ga0180432_10005725_pt1 | contig 16405 bp, 12 predicted proteins | sample SS_ome_10_FD_132414 | JGI IMG/M metagenome (GOLD analysis project Ga0180432, IMG submission 132414) | Hypersaline lake sediment archaeal communities from the Salton Sea, California, USA - SS_1_MS_2 metaG | ecosystem: Environmental > Aquatic > Non-marine Saline and Alkaline > Hypersaline >... | reverse complement strand
TAGGCCGGCGGATGCCGGGGCCACCCAGACTCCTTGCCGAAAGCCCGCCCCGACGTATCAGCGCATTCTCACCGCTCGGCGCGCATCCCCTGCATCCCTGCTAATGCGTCCCCAGGGCCGGGCCCCGCCACACCCCGCCGCCGAAGGTGCCGACCCAGATCGTATCGCGGTCGTCGGGGTCGACGGTGATGCGCGTGCCGCCGCGGAAGGGGATGCCCTTGACCTCGCTCCAGGACTTCCCGCCGTCGGTGGTGACGATCGTGCCGTGGGTGCCGGAGGTGACCCAGACGCGGGCGGGGTCCTTCGGGTCGATGCCGGGCCAGCGGGCGTGGAGCCAGCCCACGCGGGCGGGGGGCCAGTCGATGGCGAGGCGCTTCCAGGTCTTTCCGCCGTCGGCGGACTTGTACACGCCGGCCTCGTCGTGCCGGCGGGGCACGGCCGAGGCGCAGACCCAGAGGGTGTCGGGGTCGTCGGGGTGGACGTCGAAGCCGTAGGCCAGCCAGACGCCCAGCTTCGCGGTCAGCTCGGTCCAGCTCGCCCCGCCGTCGGTGCTCTTGTACAGCCCGCTGCCGCGGGCGGGCTTGTACCGGGCGAGGCGCTTGCCGCCGCAGAGGGCGTACAGCGTGCCGTCGGCGCAGCGCTTGACGTCGGTGAAGTGGTCGTTCCGCTTGACGTTCAGCCCCTTGTTGACGGGCTTCCAGGTCTTGCCCCCGTCGGCGGTCTTGAAGACCCCGCCGCCGTAGAAGCTGCAGTAGAGGACGCGCGCGTGGGCGGGGCTGGCCGGGTCGATGGCCACGGCGGTGCAGGCGCCGAGCTTGGGCAGGCCGTCGGAGATCGGCCGCCAGGTCGCGCCGTGGTCGGTGCTGAGGCAGACGCCGCCGCCGCCGTAGACCTTCCCGGCCATCTTCCAGGAGGGGATGTCGTGCTCGTAGGCGCAGGCGGCGTAGAGGACGTTGGGCCGGTCGGGATCGAAGGCGACGTCGTAGAAGGTGTTGGTCCACGGGCTGCCGTGGGCGGCGTAGCGCCACGTCCGCCCGCGGTCCTCGCTGCGGGCGAAGCCGATGTCGGTGTAGCAGATGTAGCAGCGCTTCGGGTCGCGGGGGTGGAACTCGAAGCGCCAGACGCTGGTCATCTCCAGGCCGATGCCGGCCCAGCGCTTCCCGGGGGCGGGCTCGCCGTCGGCGCAGCGGGTGTAGACCTGCCGCCAGCGGCGGCCGCCGTCGTCGGTGCGGAAGATCTGCATCATGTCGGTCCAGGCGACGACGTCGCCGTCGCGCGCGTTGACGGAGAAGCCCAGGATGCGCCCCCCGTGCCCGCGATCGAGGACGATCCAGGGCAGGTCGACGTTCCGGCGTTTCATGCCCGGCGGCATGAACATGACCGCCCGCCAGTGCTTCCCGCCGTCGTCGGTGCGGTAGACGGTGCGGTGGTTGGGCGGGTGCCGGCCGGTGCCGTAGCAGAAGACGTACACCCGCTCGGTCTGGTTGGCGGCCATGGCGATGGCCGGGTACTGCGCGAAGGCCTGACGGCCCCCGGCGGCGGGGCCGACGACGTTCGTGTTGATCCCCTCGCCCATGGCGCGCCGCCAGGTCGCCCCGCCGTCGTCGCTGCGGAAGACCCCGCCGGTCAGCTTCCCGCCCACGGGGCGGGTGGGCACGAGGACGTACAGCGCGACCCGGCCGGTGCGGGGGTCCTTGCCCCCGATCAGGTCCCAGATGCCCCCGCTCAGCCCCTGGCCCGCCGCGGGCCGCCAGGACCGGCCCTCATCGCGGGAGCGGAGGACCGCCTCGGCGGTCGCGGCGTACCACGGCGCACCCGCCGCCGGGTCGATGAAGAAGTTCGCCGCCCGCCCGTCGATGCCCTTGCACGTCGTCCACGTCCTGCCCCCGTCGTCGCTGCGGAAGGTGCCGGCCTCCGAGCTGACCAGCAGCACCTTCCCCCGCGGGCCGATCGCCAGGTGGGTCGACTGCGGCGTCTGCTCGTGCCACGGCATGGCCTCGCAGAGGGCCCGCCAGGTGACGCCGGCGTCGCGGCTGACCTTCAGGACGGGCGGGTTGTACCCGCTGGGGATGCAGTAGAGGACCTTCGGGTCGGTGGGGTGGAAGACGACCGGCCAGCCGATCGCGCCGGAGAGGTCGCGGAAGTGGATCATCCGCCACGACCGCCCGCCGTCCGTGCTGCGGTAGACCCCGGACATGTCCGACGCGCAGAACATCAGGTCGGGGTCGTGGGGGCTGGTGGCGGGGACGAAGATGCCCCCGCCCCCGCCGAGGCCGACCGACTGCCAGGCCCACGGCCCGTCCGCCGGGGCGCAGGCGCCGAGTGCGAGTGCGCCGCAGGTCAGGCACGCGAGGACCGCCGTCCGCATGGTCATGATGGCTCCTTTCGTTCGCGGCCCGCGCGGGGGCCGGGACGGGGCCATTATACGGGCCGGGCGGGGCGCGGTCAGCGTGCGGCGGCGGCGGGGGCCGGCGCGGCCCGGGCGGCGCGGGCCGGGGGCAGGGAGGCGCGCATGACCTTGAAGACGTCGGTGTTGTCGACGAAGGGCCCGTACTTCGGGTCGCGTCCGCGGACGTGGTCGCGGAAGCGGGCGGCGCCGGCGCCGACGGCGTAGAGCGGGACGGGGGCGTTGGTGTGCCCGCCGGAGAAGTACTTCGCCAGGGGCAGCCGGCCCTTGCCGCGATTGACGGGGGGCTGGAAGTTGGCCGGCCCGCCGGCCTCCGGGCCCCACAGCCAGCCGCACTCGTGGTCGGAGGTGACGATCAGCAGCGTCTCGTCCCAACTGCCGTGGGCCTCGACCCAGCCGACGACGGCCTCCACGGCGCGATTGAAGTCGATCATCTCGGTGACCATCCGCCCCAGCCGGTTGGCGTGGTTGGCCCAGTCGACGGCGCCGCCCTCGATCATGAGGACGAAGCCGCCGGGCTTGCGCGCCAGCACGTTCAACGCCGCGAGCGAGAGCGTGGGCAGGTCGGGCACGTGGTCGTTGAGCCCGCCCATGCCCGGGTCGGGGCGGTCGTACTGCAGCGTCCGGTTGCAGCGGGCGACGCCCAGCAGGCGCCGCGGCGCCTCGTCGGGGTCGGAGGCGATCCGCTCGAAGTCCTCGCGCGCGTCGACGAAGGTCCACCCGCCGGGGACCTTCCCGGCCTTGATGTCCCCCCACAGGTCCTCGCCGCCGACGTAGGCGTAGTTGCGTCCCCAGCGGCCGTCGTCGCCCAGCCCGTCGCCGAAGTACTCCGGGTGCCCGCAGCCGCAGATCACGTCCAGGCCGCTGTCGAGGATCATCTCGCGGGCGATCGCCCGGTAGCGGTTTCGGGACTCGTTGTGGGCCCAGAAGCAGGCGGGTGTTGCGTGGCTGATCTGGACGGAGGTGACCACCCCGGCGCCCATGCCGCGGCCGTGGGCGTATTCGGCGATGGTCTTGAGCCGGCGGAGGTCGCCGTCCTCGGTCTCGACGACGCAGCAGCGGCCGCCCTGGGTCTTCACGCCGGTGTACAGGGCGGTGGCGGCCGCCGCCGAGTCGGTCGTCGGCTGGTCGGATTCGCTGCCCCGGCAGTGGTCGAAGTCGCGCCAGGCGCGTCGGGGGTCGTAGCCCGGGCCGTCGCCCATGGCGCGGAGCATGTAGGTGGTGCAGGCCACGCGGACGGGGAAGCGGTCGTACACCTGCCGGCCGAGGCGCCCGTGCTCGTAGTAGGCGGCGCAGTCGAAGGCGTTGAAGCCGGCGCCGTCGGCGATCATGAGGATGATGTTCCGGGCCGGGCGCCGGGTGGCCGGGCCGACCGGGCCGGCCCCCTCCCCGCACCCGTGCGACAGCAGGCCCGCCAGAAACAGCGGCGCCGAAAGGCACGCCGCGACGATGGCTCTCCGCGTCGAACGCATCACTCCGTCCTCCGGCTCGCATGCGGCAACCTGGCCGCGCCCTCCATCCTATACCACCCGGGCGGACCTGACACAAAGGTTGCGCTAAGAGCACGTGAGGCCGCCGGCCGCCTCAGGGCTTCGCCGGCGGCGACGGGCGGGTGGAGGGCTTGCGGTAGCTGGGCGTGCGCGGGCGGGCCTCCGGCAGCGGCTTCGTCCGGCGCGGGTCGGCGTACAGGTGCACGTCGTCGAAGAGGAACGCCCCCGGGGGCCAGTAGGCGTAGACCTCGATGCGGAGCCAGCGGACGTTGTCCGGCAGCCCGCCGCGCGGGGGAAAGGGCGCGGCGTAGTGCTTCCAGACGTCCTCCTCGTTGCGGCAGGCGAGGTACCAGCGGTAAACCTCGCGTCGGTAGCGCTGGGGATGGCGCTTCGCGTCGGCGGCGATCAGGGCCTTGCGCTTCGCCGGCGGGAGCTTCGCGAAGTCGTCCGGGGACAGCTTCATCTCCTTCAGGCTGACCTCGCTGAGGGCGTCGGCGACGGCGGAGAAGTCCGCGAAGCCCTTCACGAAGATCTTGGGGAAGAAGATGCCGGCCGTCCTGCCCTTCATGTCGGCGACGAGCCAGTAGCGCCGGCCCGCCTCGGCGCCGACCCAGGCGCTGCGGAAGTGCACGCCCTCCAGCCCGGCGACGGTGGCGTACTTGTTGGCCACCGTGCCGATGGCGGGCGGGTCGTCGGGGTCGGCCCGGCCCATGCGGATGTCCCGCTGGTACTTCAGCCACGCCTCCCGATCGAGGTCGGTGAACAGGCGGAGGACGCTGCCCCGGCGGCCCGGGCGGGGGTCGGGGACGATCTTCATGGACACGTTGTCCGGGCGCTGCCAGCCGGCGGCGGCCTTCTCGAAGTCGCCTGCGGCGTTGAGCGGGTCGGCGAAGTCGTCGGGCTCGTCCTCGTCGCCGTACTCCGGCGGCCGCCACTCCTGTCGCCCGCGGACGGCCTCGACGATCGCCCGGGCGATCACCCCCCGGGCCCGCTCGGTGTCGTCGGAGAAGGCCTTGGCCCATCGGTCCCCGGCGGCGACGTCCACGCAGCGGACCTCCGCCCGGACGCCCCGGCCGGCCTTCCGCACCACGCCGAGGACGGCCACGTGCGCGCCGACGCGCTCCTCCAGCAGGCGGACGATCTCCGCGTGGGGGGTCTTCGCCGAGACCCCGCCGGCGGGGGTCAGCTCGGACGTGCTCAGGCGGTCGATGACCTTGTAGCCGTCGTGGCGCCGCAGGCGGATGCGGACGGAGTCGGCCAACTGCCGGCCGAGGGAGGCGTCGGACGCGCAGGCGAAGTCGAAGACCACCACGAACTTGACCTTGGGGGCCTTCGCCTCCGGCGGGGGGGCCGCCGCCGCGGCCGCCAGGAGCAGGCAGCATGCCGGAATGTTCATCGAATCTCCTCCCGCCGGGGCGCCCGGGCGCCCGTACAATAGGATAGGCCCTCGGGCCCGTCGGCCCCAAGTCTTTTCGCCCCGCCGGCCGGGGAATCGGCGGCAACAATCGCGGCCGGGCGGCGTTTTGACCCGTATCGGGGCGGCGGAACCCCCGTGCGCCCGCCGGGTTCAACAGGGATGGAAACCCGGGCGCCAGCGGTGCGTCCAAATCCGGGGCACCGGCATGAGTATCGGCGAGCTGCTGCTTGAGAAGGGCCTGATCACGGCGAGCCACCTCGCCGACGCCGTCGCCGCGCGCAAGCGCACCGGCCAGCGGCTGGACAAGGCGCTGATCGAGATGGGGTGCATCAGCGAGGAGCAGGTGCTGCGGGTGGTCTCCGAGCAGCTCGGGGTGCCGATGGTGGACCTGACGGACGTGAAGATCGACGTGGAGACGCTCCGCGCCCTGCCGGCCAAGCTTATCTACCGCCGACACCTGGTGCCGTTGCGGAAGGAGAACGGCACGCTGCGGGTGGCCACGAGCGACCCGTTCGACCTGTACAGCTTCGACGAGGTGCGGATGCTGACCGGGCTGGAGATCCAGCCCGTGCTGGCCCCGTCGGAGGAGATCGCCAAGGTCATCAAGAGCTACTACGGGGTCGGGGGCGACACGGTCGACGAGATGATGGACTCGGCGGACCTGGAGGTCATCGGGCAGCCCGACGCCGACAGCGAGGACCTGCTGGAGATGGCGCAGGAGGCCTCGGTGATCAAGCTGGTCAACGAGGTCTTCGTGGAGGCGATCAAGGAGCGGGCGACGGACATTCACATCGAGCCGTACGAGCGCGAGCTGAAGATCCGCTACCGCATCGACGGGGTGCTGCACGAGACGACGATGCCGACGCAGGTCCGCCGGTTCCAGGCGGCGATCATCAGCCGGATCAAGATCATGGCCCGTCTGAACATCGCGGAGAAGCGGCTGCCGCAGGACGGGCGGATCCAGCTCCAGGTGGGCGGCAGCCGGTTCGACGTCCGGGTCAGCGTCATCCCCATGCTCTTCGGCGAGGGGGTGGTCATGCGGCTGCTGGACCACTCGACGATCACCTACACCCTGCCCGAGCTGGGCATGGCGCAGGACACGCTGGAAGTCTTCCACGAGATCATCCGGCGCCCGCACGGGATCATGCTGGTCACCGGCCCGACGGGGTCGGGCAAGACGACCACGCTGTACGCGGCCCTGTCGGAGATCGTCTCGCCCACCATCAAGGTCCTCACCGTGGAGGACCCCGTGGAGTACCACCTGGACGGGGTCAACCAGATCCAGGTCTCGCCCAAGGTGGGCCTGACGTTCGCGCGCGGGCTGCGGCACATCCTTCGGCACGACCCGGACGTGGTGATGATCGGGGAGATCCGCGACCTGGAGACCGCCGAGGCCGCCGTCCAGTCGGCCCTGACCGGGCACCTGGTGTTCTCCACGCTGCACACGAACGACGCGAGCAGCTCGGCGACCCGCCTGCTGGACATGGGCGTCGAGCCGTTCCTGGTCACCAGCACGCTGGAGGCGGCGATGGCCCAGCGGCTGGTGCGGACGCTCTGCCCGGAGTGCAAGGAGACCTACGAGCCCGACCCGTCCACGCTGCCGGCGGACTTCCGGTATCGGCCCGGTGAGACGCTGTGGCGCGGCCGGGGCTGCCGGCAGTGCCGGTCCACCGGGTACTACGGGCGGACCGGGCTGTTCGAGCTCATGCCGGCCACCGACCGCATCCGGGAGAAGGTCATGTCCCGCGCCCCGGCCGGGGAGGTCCTGGCCGCCGCGCGCGACGACGGGCTGCGCCTCCTGCGCGAGGACGGGTGGGCGAAGGTCCGCCAGGGTCTGACCACGGTGGAAGAGGTCATCCGGGCCACGAAGGCCTGAGCCGGCCGCCCCCGGCCGGGCGGGCCGCCAATCAATCGATCGCGATGCCCACGTTCACATACACCGCCCGGGACGCCGCCGGCGAGGAGCGCACCGGCGTCATTCAGGCCGACAGCGAGGCCTCCGTGGTCCGCACGCTCGACCAGCGGGCGCTGTTCCCGGTGTCGATCGCCCGCGACGTCGCGTCGCGGGGCCGTCGGGGCGGGCGGGTCCGGCTGCGTCACCTGAGCGCGGCGTACGGGCAGCTTTCCGACCTGCTGGCCGCCGGGGTGCCGGCGCTGCAGGCCCTGGACATCCTATCGCGGACGACGGTGAGCCCGGCGTTGGGGCGTGTCTTCGCCGCCGTCCGTGAGGACGTCTCCGCCGGGCAGACCCTCGCCGACGCGATGGCCCGCCGCCCGGAGACCTTCCGCGAGCTGCACGCGGCGATGGTCCGCGCCGGGGAGCACGCCGGGTTCCTCGAGGACGCCCTGGCAAACCTCTCGGCGTTCCTGGACCGCCAGGACGACCTGCGGAGCAAGGTGCGGGGGGCGATGATCTACCCGGTGGTGCTGGCGACGTTCGCGGTGGTGGTGGTGACGCTGGTGCTGGTGCTGCTGGTGCCGAAGTTCCAGGAGTTCCTGGCGGACGTTCCGCTGCCGCTGCCGTCGCGGATCCTGTTCGCGACGTCGGACCTGCTGCGGGGGCAGGCGCTGCCGATCGCGGGCCTGCTGCTGGCCGCGGCGCTGGCGGCCTGGGGCGTGCTGCGGGGCCAGACGGGCCGGCGGCTGTGGGCGCGCTGGCAGCTCCGCATCCCCCTGGCCGGGCGGGCCATCCGCATGGTGGCCGTCACCCGCTTCTGCCGGGTGCTCGGCACGATGCTGGCCAACGGGGTGTCGATCCTCCAGGCCCTGGAGATCGCCCGGGCGGCGGCGGGCAACCCGCTGCTGGCCGAGGCGATCCATCAGGCCACCGAGAGCGTCCGCGCCGGGGAGACGCTCGCCGAGCCCCTCCGCCGCAGCGGGTTGTTTCCCGAGGAGGTCGTCGAGATGATCGCCGTGGGCGAGGAGTCCAATCAGCTCGATCGGGTGCTGGTGCAGACCGCCGACGCGGTGGAGCGGCGGACGAACCGCCAGGTCGACGCCGCCGTGCGCTTGATCGAGCCCCTGCTGCTGATGATCATGGCGGCCGTCATCGGGTTCATCGCGGTCGGGCTGCTGTACCCGATCTTCAGCCTGGCCCGCACCATGAGATAGCGCCGCCGGTCCCTCCGGGCCGGTCGGGCGCCGAAGACGGAAAGGAGCAGAGCGTTGGCGAACCACGCGACGAGCAAGCGCGGCTTCACGCTGATCGAGGTCCTGCTGGTCATCCTCATCCTGGGCATGCTGGCGGCGGTGGGCATCTTCGCCCTGCGGGGCACGCGCGAAGGGGCCCGGATCGACACCACCCGCCTGATGCTCGGGGAGATCGAGGGCGCCCTGGAGACGTTCAACATGCACATGAACCGCTACCCCACCGAGGACGAGGGCCTCGGCGTGCTGCGGACCAAGCCCGAGGAGACGGGGGAGGAGGGCACGGGCGGGGAGTGGCGGGGCCCGTACCTCAAGCGGGAGCCGAAGGACGCCTGGGGCAACCCGATCAACTACCGGCCGGTCGAGCCCGGCAGCGAGGAGGCCAACCAGGGACTCCGGTTCAAGCTCTGGTCCAACGGCCCGGACAAGCAGAGCGAAACCGAAGATGACATCCGCAACTGGTCGGAAGAGAAGGCGGTGTAGCCGGCGGCCGGGGACGGACGGCCCGACCCGCGGCGGCGCGCCGCCGCGACGGGGGGGCTTCACCCTCGTGGAGGTGGTCCTGGCCGCGGCCCTGCTGGTGCTGCTGTCGGGGCTGGTGATCGGGACGTTCTACAGCACGCTGGCGTCCACGCGCATCCGCGAGAACGCCGGGCGCATGAGCTCCCTGCTGCGGGCGCTGCGGGCGGAGGCGGCGATCGAGGGGAGGCGTTACCGGCTGGGCTTCGACCCCGAGACGCGCCAGCCGCGGGTGACCTTCGAGCCCGAGCCCCTCGCCGAGCCCAACACGTTCGTGCCCCGCCGGTCGTGGTGGTCCGACCAGGCGGAGCTGACCGGGGGGGTGCGGGTGCTGGCGTGCGAGCTGACGGGTCCGGCGGCCCCGCCGGCGCCGGCGGCGGAGGGGGCCCCGGCGGCCCTGGCGGCGATCACCTTCACCCCCGACGGCGGGAGCGACTCGGCGCGCCTGGTCCTGGGCACCGAGGACGAGGATGAGCCGTGGATCGCCGAAATCACCCTCAACGGCGCCGACGGCACCATCGAGGTCCGGCAACTGGACCTCGAAGAGGAGGCGGTCACCCTCGAATGACCCCCCGCCCCACATCCCGCCGCGCCGACGCCGCCGCGCGCCGCGAGGTCTCGCCGGGCCCCGCGCGAGCAAATCGTCCATCGACGATCAAAAAGCGGAAAGCGAAAGGCGCCGCCCTCCTGGAGGTCGTGTTGGCCCTGACGCTGTTCGTCATGTCCGCCGCGGTGGTGGGCTCCTGCCTCCGCGGGGCGCTGGGGACCGCCAACGACCTGCGCGCGCAGGGCGAGGCGCTGAACCTGGCCGAGACCGTCCTGACGGAGTTGAACGCCGGCGTGCTCGCCCTCGACGCCGTCCCCGCCACGCCTTTCGACGAGGACGACCCGTCGCGGACCTACGAGATCGCCGTCGAGCCGATCGCCGACGACCCGTCGCTGAAGCGGGTGACGGTGACGGTCCGACTGACCGACGCGCTGCGCCCGACGAGCTGCCGGCTGACCCAGTGGATGCTCGACGCCGGGCCCGCGACCGCGGGGGAGTTCGTCCCATGACGCCCCGACGGCGGACAGCGCCGGCGGCCTTCACACTGCTGGAGGTCATCCTCGCCGTGTCCCTGACGGTGCTGCTGATGGGCTCGGCGTACGCGTTCTACGCCTACGCGCTGGCCGCCCGCGACGCCCTGCGCGACGAGGCCGACACCCGCTTCGCACAGCGCCGCATCCTCGACCTGATCGCCGCCGACCTGACGGCCGCCGTCGACGCCGGGAGCGGCTTCGGACTCAGCGGCTCGTCCCGGGAGCTGTCGCTGGTCCGCGCGGGCCTGCCGCCGGCGTCGGTGTACGCGGAGCCCTCGGCCGTCCGCGCCCGCGACGACGAGGAGGTTTCCGCGGCGGTCTTCGGCCTGCGGCACGACCTGCAGCTCGTCCGTTACGTGCTGGAGACCGACGAGGAAGGCGAGGTCGGCCCCCTGAGGCGCGCCACCCTCGAGGCCGCCATCCGCGGCAGCGACGACGCCGGCAGGTCGGTCGTCACCATGGTCGAGTCGGAAACCCCTCCCGTCAGCAACCGCATCAAGTTCCTGCGATTCGAGTACCTCGGCGACGGGACGTGGGCCGATTCGTGGAGCCGCGGCGGGCTGCCGCGGGCGGTCCGCGTCACCCTGGGCGTCCGGCCCCTGCCGGAGGACGTCGCCATCGAGGAGTATCCCTACGAGACGGTCTCGCGCGCGGTGCTCGTCCCCTGCGCCGCCGGGGCGGGCGAGGCGGCGCCGGCGGCGCGATCGAGGAGGCCCGGGCGATGACGGCGACGGGCCGGACAACCCGCGGCACGGTCACCGTGCTGGTGCTGGTCATGGTGGCGATCCTGGCGATCGTCGCCGCCGGGACGCTGCTGATGGCCCGCGCCGAGCTGGGCGCCTCCGCGGCCGCCCGGCGGTCGCGGCAGGCCCGGGCGGCGGCGATGAGCGGCATCCACCGCGCGATCTCCGTGATCCTCAACCCGCCCGCCGACGGGCGCGACATCCGCGACAACCCCGCCCTGTTCCAGGCCCAGCCCCTCGACGAGGAGGACCCGGAGGGATGGCGCTTCACCGTCTTCGCCGTCAACCTGACCGACCCGTCCAGCCCCCGCTACGGGCCGTCCGACGAGGCGGCCCGCCTCGACGTCAACACGGCGACCGAGGCGATGCTCCTGAAGCTCCCGGGGATGACCGAGGAGCGGGTCCACTGCCTGCTGGACTATCGCGACGCCGACAGCACCCCCCGCGCCCAGGGCCTGGAGAGCGATCCCGCCGGAGGCGGCGCGACGTACGTGGTCAAGAACGCCCCGCTGTACACCCCCGAGGAGCTGCTGCTGGTCTCGGGCTTCACCGGGCGGGTCGTCTACGGCGACGACGCCAACTTCAACGGCATGCTGGAGGCCAACGAGGACGACGGGGAGGAGTCGTTCCCGCCCGATGACGGCGACGGGGAACTGAGCTGCGGCCTGCGGCCCCTCGTGACCACCTTCAGCTACGACCCCGACCTCGACCGCGACGGGCAGCCGCGCATCGACATCAACAAGACCGACCCCGCCGAGCTGCGCGAGCGGCTGCACGGCGCCGGGATCGCCCGCGCCACCGTCGAGTTCATCGCCGAGGCCCGCAAGGCCGGCAGGAAGTTCACCGACCCCTCCGAGCTGCTGGAAGCGAGCCTCGAGATCGACGACCCCGATCGGAAGGGCAGGAAGAAGACCATCCGCAGCGAGGTCGGACGGGAGGAGCTGCCGGTGGTCATGGACAAGCTGACCTGCGGCGCGACGGCGCGGTACCGCGGGCGGGCCGTCCTGCGGGGGCGGATCAACGTCAACACCGCGCCGCCGGAGGTCCTCCGCACGCTGGACGGCCTCGGCGAGAGCGCCGCCGGGTGGATCGTCCGGCGCCGGGGCGACCTCGACGCCGACGCGCGGGCGACGACGGCCTGGCTGTACACCGACGACGTGGTCTCGGCCGAGGAGTTCAAGCGGCTGGCCCCGCGGCTGACGGCGCGGAGTTACCAGTTTCGCGTGCGATCGTTCGGCTATAGCATGGCCCACGGCGCGTACTGCGTGCTGGAGGCGGTAATCGACGTGGCCTCGGGCCGCCCGGAGTTGATGTACCTCCGCGACCTGACGGCCCTGGGCCCGCCCGTGCCGGTGACGGGGATCGAGCGCTAGCGATGCTCGGGCTGAAGCGAAAAAAATGGGTCGCCATCGACTACGACCGGCGGGAGGTCCGCCTGGTGGTCTTCGAGCGCGCCCGCAGGCAGCCGGAGATCGTCTCGCTGCACACGGCGGCGATCCCCCCGGACGTCGACGCCGCCGACGCCGCCGCCCTCGGCGCGTTCCTCAAGCCCGTGGTGGAGAAGCTCCACCTCCGCGGGGCCCGCGCCGTCATGTGCGTCGAGCGCGCCAACGCCGTCCTCAAGAGCCTCACCCTGCCCCCGTCCGAGCAGACCGGCGACCTCGCCGCCATGGTCCAGTACCAGGTCTCCAAGGACCTGCCCTTCAGCGCCGAGGAGGCGGTGGTGGACTACACCCGCGGCGCGCACTGGGACACGGACCAGCAGGAGGCGCCGGAGGGGACGATGGTGCTGGCGGCGGCGGTGCGCCTGCCGGTGGTGGACGCGGGGCGGATCGTCTGCACGACGGCGGGCCTGCGGCTCCAGCGCCTGGGGCTGCGCCCCTGCGCCAACCTCCGGGCCGTCTATCGCTGCGTCCGCGCCGCCGGCGGGCAGCGCCTGCTGCTGGTCAACGTCACCGCCGACGAGGCCGAGATCGACGTCATGCGCGACGGGATGCTCGAGTTCTCGCGCGCGGCGACGCTGGCGCTGTCGGGCGACGCCGCCGGCGGCCCGCCCGACTCGACCACGCGCGCGGAGACCGTCGCCCGCATCGTCTCGGAGGTCACCCGCTCGCTGCACAGCTTCCACGCCGTCCAGCGCGGCGCGCGCCTCGACGGCTGTCTGCTGGCCGGCGCCACCGGGCTGGAGCGCGACCTCGCCGACGCCCTGACCCGGCGGCTTGGGGTGGAGTGCCGGCTGCTGGACCTCACGCGGGGGTTCGCGGTCCGACGGCAGGAGGCGGTCTCGGCGTTTGCCGCGGCGCTGGGCCTGGCCGCCGACACCGCCGCCGAGGCCCCGCCGTTCGACTTTCTCAACCCCAAGCGCCCCGCCGTGCCCGCCGATCGCCGGCGCGTTCGCGGCCTGGCGATCGCCGCCGCCGCCGTCTTCGTCCTCGCCCTCGGCGTCCTGCTGACCCGGATGCACCTGGCCGACCGACGGCGCGGGCTCGATCAATTGCGCGATCGACACGCCGACCTCAAGACCGCCAACAAGGACCTCAAGGCGATCCGGAAGCGCGTCATCGACCTGCGCGGCTGGCTGGATGAGGAGACGGACTGGCTGGAGCAGATCGCGCGGCTGTCGCGCACGCTGCCGGAGGCGCGGGAGATCTATTTGAGCTCGCTGGACTGCGGTCCCGGGCCGGCGCGCCGTCGGGGCGGGACGCGACCGGGCCGCATCGCCCTCGTCGGACGCGTTCGCAACAGCCGCACCGTCGGACGCTTCGAGGAGAAGCTCGCCGACCGCCCGGGCTACACCGTCAGCCACAAGGGCACGAGCCCGGCGCCCGGGGACGCCTACGGGGTGAACTTCTCCGTGGACGTGCTGATCTCCGGACGGGCGCGCGCGACGACCCGGCCGGCGCGACCGCCCGCCGGCGCCCGCACGAGGAGGGCCCCATGAGCCGCCGCGACAAGATCGTGGCCGCCGTCGTCGCCGCCGCCGCGGCCCTGGCCCTGCTCTACGCCCTCGCCGACCGCCTCATCCTCGGACCCATCGAGAAGCTCGATCGGCAGGAGCGGGCCCTCGTCACCGGCAGCAACGAGCTGCGGGTCGAGAACGCCCGACTGCGGCGCCACGTCCACGAGTACGTCGCCCTGCGCAAGCGGACCTTCGCCGACACGACCCTGCGCGCCGGGGTGCTGGTGGGCCGGCGGATCAACGAGCTGGCCCGCCGCGCCGGGCTGGAGCAGGGCGAGCTGACGGTGCAGACGTTCACGCGCGGCGGGGGCGCGGGCTCGTTCAGCCAGGTCGGCTGCCGGCTGCACGGGACCATGAGCCTGCGCCGGCTGACCAACCTGCTGTACCTGCTGCGGGAGGATGCCTACCTCCACCGGATCACCACGCTGAAGCTCCAGCCCCAGAAGGACCGGGACCAGGTGGCGGTGGCGCTGCTGTACGCCACCCCGGTCCTGGACGGGAAGCTGCCCGGGCGCGTCGTCGACCGCCGGCAGGCGGCGACGCGCCCGGCCGAGCCGGCCAGCCTCACCAGCGCGGGGCGGAGCGCCTACGACGTCATCCCCGAGCGGAACCTCTTCAAGCCGTACGTGCCCCGAACCGTCCGACGACCGCCCCCGCGCCGCCCCGAACGACGGCCCTCCCGGCCCGACCCCCCGGCGCCGGCGCCGCGCGCCCCGCGCGTCGTGGTCACCGGCCTGCCCGCACGGGACGGGCACCCCGAGGTCCACCTCACTCGCCCGAACCGCCCGGAGGCCAAGGTCTACAAGGTCGGCGACAAGCTGCCCGTCGGGCGGATCGTCATGGTCGACTATCGCGTGCTGCCCCACCCCTCGGACCCGAAGCGGCGGTCCAGCGGGCGGGTCATCCTCCGCGTCGGCAAGGACTACTGGGCCGTGGAACGCGGACAGTCGCTGGACCAGCGCCGGCTGCTGCGGCCGGAGGAGCTGCCGGAGGCGCTTCGGCCCCGCCCGTCGGCGACGGCCCCCGCCGGGCGGCCGGCGAGCGGAAACTAGCGGTGCGGCGGCGGGCGCAGATAATGGCAGTCGTCGCAGCCTTTCGCGCCGGCCCCGGCGCGTAGAACGGAGCGAACCATGTTCGGACGGAGAACGTTCGCACGGACGGCGGTATCCCTCGTCGCGATCCTGTCCGGCTCACTCATCGCGGCCGCCGCGCCGGCGCCGCCGCCGGCGGCGACCCGCCCGGCCGGGGGGGCGCCCGATGTCGCCGGGCCCGATGTCGCTGGCCCCGCCGAGGCGCCCGAGGCCGGCGAGGTCCGCTTCCAGTTCGAGCGGGCCAGCTACCGCGACCTGATCGGCTTCGCCTCCCGCATGATGGACAAGCCCCTCATGGGCGAGCGGGAGGGCCTCAGCGGCACGCTGACCTACTTCGACGCCAAGCCCTACACCCGTCGGGAGGCGATGAGCATCATCAACGAGCTGCTCCGCCTGAAGGGCTACACCCTCATCGACGCCGGACGCTACCTCAAGCTCGTCCCCCTGGCCAAGATCGCCCAGCAGGAGGACCTGCCCGTCATCCAGCGGGGCCTGGACGAGCAGCCCGCCCCGGCTGACGAGGAGATCGTCACCACCATCCTCCAACTGCAGTACCTCGACGCCAGTCAGGCCACCGCCCTGGTCGCCCGGATGGTCCACTCCTTCGGCACGCTGAGCACGATGGGCCAGGGCAAGGGCATCATCGTGACGGACACGGCGGGGAACATCCGGCGGATCCAGCGGCTGCTGCAGGCGATCGACACGGGGACGTCGGCCAAGCAGCAGCTCAAGTACTACCCGCTGAAGCAGGCGCCGGCGTCGTCGGTGGCCAAGCTGATCGACCAGCTCTTCGGCGCGCCCCAGCGGGGCAAGCGGAAGTACGTGTTCAACTCCGCCAGCGGCCGGTACGAGCCCGTCCCCGTCCAGCCCGTGGACACCGTCACCGTCAGCACCGATCAGCGCTCCAACACCGTGGTGGTCATCGCCTCACCCGAGAAGCACATCATGATCGAGGAGCTGATCGCCAAGATCGACGTCCCCGAGAAGGCCGAGGCCGGCACCGTCCGCGCCTTCGAGCTCAAGAACGCCAACGCCGAGGAGATCGCCAAGAGCCTCAACGCCGCCGTCGGCACCAAGACCATCACCGTCTTCGACGCCCGGGGCCGCAAGCGCACCCGCCAGGAGCAGGTCGCCCGCATCGTCGCCGACGCGTCCACCAATCGCGTGATCGTCTCCGGCGACCTGGACATCCTCAAACGGGTCGAGCAGCTCATCGAGGAGCTCGACGCGGCCGCCGCCGCCGGGTCCGGCATGCGCATCTTCCCGCTCAAGGTCGCCGGCGCCTCGTCCCTCGCCACGGTCCTGCAGAACACCTTCACCCGTCGGGACCGGCGCGGGCGCCCGGTGCAGACCTTCTCCGTCGTCGCCGATCAGCGGACGAACAGCCTGGTCGTGCGCGCCCCGGCGGCGGAGATGGAGGAGATCGCCCGGCTGATCGAGCAGCTCGACGGGAAGGCGACGACCCAGCGCGAGTTTCACGTCGTCCGCCTGCCGGCGGGCGACGCGCGCCAGGTGGCCCAGGGGCTCACCCGGCTGCTGTCGCGTCAGACGG
>Ga0180432_10005724_pt1 | contig 16410 bp, 18 predicted proteins | sample SS_ome_10_FD_132414 | JGI IMG/M metagenome (GOLD analysis project Ga0180432, IMG submission 132414) | Hypersaline lake sediment archaeal communities from the Salton Sea, California, USA - SS_1_MS_2 metaG | ecosystem: Environmental > Aquatic > Non-marine Saline and Alkaline > Hypersaline >... | reverse complement strand
GGAGACACGGAGAGCACAGAGAATTTAACATTGAGGTTGAGAAATTTACTTGTTCAACACAGTTTTCTCAAAAATATCAACGAGTATCTCAATTTCTCTCCGTGTTCTCTGTGCCTCTGTGGTGAAAAAACGATCACCTCGAATAGACATCTGCATACTTGTGGGTAATCAAGTTCTCTGCGGTAAACAGATACACCAGGTTTTCTATGAGCAAGGCGACAAAATCTGGTTTCTCGTGGGGTAACGCAAAAAGCCAGCCGGTACGTCCAGCGGGTTTTTAGGAACACACGGGGGTGAGTGCTCTACATCAATCGTCGGGCGGAACCAGGCGGTAGCCCACGCCACGCACGTTTTCGATGCACCCCACCTCTCCGACCGGGTATCCCAATTTGCGGCGCAGGGTGCGGATCAGTGGGCGCAGCAGTGAGCCTGCTTCTGTGTAATCCGTGTCCAGATCGTGGGTTACCCGAACCAGTTCTTGTGGGGAAATCACCTGGTTCACCCGTTGGGCCAGACATTTCAACAGTGTGAATTCCCTGGCGGAGAGTTTGACCGGCTCTTGGCCCATCCAGACGCGGTGTTGGGCAGGGTCAATCCGCAACTCTCCAACGGTGAGAGTGCGTGGCTGCGATGCCGGTGGAACTGCGTGCTGGGTCAGTTGTTGGGCGCGTCGCAGCTTGCCTCGAACGACTGCGAGAAGATCATCGGCCTCGAAAGGTTTAGTCAGATAATCGTCGGCTCCCAACTCTTTGCCGTAGCGGATGTCGCTGTCCATCGCGCGGGCGGTCAGGAATATAAAGGGAATCGGCACCCATTGCGGGTTCTCGCGCACACTCTTGTAAAGTTGGTAGCCATTCATGCGCGGCATTGCAATGTCCGCCACTATCAGGTCTACTGGCTGCGTTTGCAGAGCATCGAGTGCTTCGATGCCATCCGCGACCGCTAACACCTCGTACCCGGCCGCCTCTAGGGTTAAGCGAATGCCATCCAGCAAGCAGGGTTCGTCGTCAGCTACGAGGATGGATGCATAGGGTTTCATAATTTCACTTCTCGCGTGTGTGCGCTACGTAAGCGAATTCTTTTTCTGCTAGGATCAATCTCTCGCGCCCCCAAGGCCCAGCCCATACACTTCCTGACGACGCCACCCCGAGGCCGCAGCGATGCGCCGCGCAGCAGCCGAACGACGCACTCCCTGCGCCAGCAACTCGTCCAGCGCGGCTTGCACCCGGCCCTCGTCCCAGCGCTCACATTCCTCCGGCGCGCCGCCGATGACGAGGGTGAATTCGCCCCGTGGCTCGACCTGGTCAAAGTGCTCCCGCGCCTCGGCGACGCTGCCCCGCCACACCTCCTCGTGCAGCTTGGTCAACTCGCGGCAGACGGCCAGCGGTCGGTCGCTGCCCAGCGCTGTCTCGAGGTCAGTCAGGCTCCTGCGCAAGCGATGAGGGGCCTCGAAGGCGATCAACGTGCGACGCTCGCCCGCTACCTCGGCCAGCAGCGCGCGCCGTTCCTTCCCCCGCCGGGGCAAAAAGCCCAGATAGAGAAAGTTATCGCTGGGCAGGCCGGAGGCGACCAGCGCAGTCACCGGAGCCGAGGGGCCGGGAATGGGCACGACCGGGTAGCCGCGCTCAATGGCGGCGCAGACGAGCTCGTAGCCGGGGTCCGAAAGCCCCGGCATCCCGGCCTCGGAGATGAGGGCCACGTCGCCGGCATCCAGCGCCCCCAGCACTATCTCCAGTTTCGCCAGTTTGTTGCCCTCAAAGTAGCTGGTGACGGGGGTCTCGATCTCATAGTGCTGGGTGAGGATGCGAGCGCGACGGGTGTCCTCGGCTGCGATGAGGTCAACTTCCCCGAGAACGCGCAGTGCGCGGAGGGTGATGTCCTCCAGGTTGCCGATGGGGGTTCCAACCAGGTAAAGAGTGGCCATGGCAATTAACAATGAACAACGAGCAATTAAAGAATAGACGGAACCGTTAACCGCTGGCGGCTAATTGCTCACTACGGCAGCGACCGGTGTGGAGCGCCGCTGAGCAAGCCTTCACGCCCCTCGAATGAGTCCAAGATCGTCAATCCTCCCGAGCTAATCTCGTAGCGGCGAATCTCTTTGGCGTGGTTGGAGCCGCGCATTTTTAACACCACGATGGCGCGTTGCATGGCGCTCTCTATTTCCACGTAACGCAGCACAATGATCGCGTCCACGATGAACGAGAGACCACCTTTGGATGTGCGCTGGTACTGGGAGCGCCCCTCCTCCCCCAACAACAGAGAGGTAGTCCCCTCGCGTCGCAGGCCGTTCACCACAGAGGTATAGATGTGCCGCAGGTCATACACGTCGTCGGTCAGGCGGTCGAAATGGGAAACGCTATCTAGCACCAGACGCCGGATGTTTGCGTCGAAAATCAACTGGTTGAGCCGGCTATCGGGAGACTCCAGGCTGGCCAGGAAAACCTCCGGGGAAGTGAACATCAAGTGCAGCTTGCCGCTCGACTCTAGATCTCTGAGGCTCCAGCCCAGGGATTCGGCGTCACGGTGGAGAGAGCTGGGAAATTCCTCGAAGGATATGAGCAGCCCCGGCTCGTTGTGTTTCGTCGCGCCGTGGAGGAGGAACTGGAGCGCCAGCGAGGTCTTGCCCGTTCCCGGAGCGCCGCGCACCAGCACCGTCGAGTTGGGCAGAAAGCCCCCGTCGAGCATCTCGTCGAGGTTCTTGATTCCGGTACCCACACGTTCATTCGCCATAGTTCCACCTCTCGTCGCTTCCAGTGATTTGGGTGTGTTTCAAATGAGCTGGGCAAGACCTCCGAGGTCTAGGGTCTCTACTGAAATGAAACACACCCTAGTGATTTTGAGTAAACACGACATAGCCCATGGCCGCGCCGCAGTATCCGGGGAACTTTATCACAATTTCCTCCGAGATCGGAAGGTGATTTTCCCCATAAGGGTCGTGGAGTTGCACCCGCACTTCCATCGGTTTGGGGCTAGAGTCGAAAAACTGTTCCCACGCAGCCTGGTTGGCATAGATCGTGTTGAGGTCTGTTCTAGAACCAGAGGAAACGACTTCGTCAATGCCGCCGCCCCAGACGTGCACCGGGTAGCCGATGAGCGGATTGCCGTCCAGATCCTCCACGTGGCCCGCTACGCCGGTCCAATTGCAGCCGTACTGGGGTGAAGTAGTACTCACGTCGTAGGTAAAGGGCCACGGCGAGCGCGTGACCCGTGGAGTGGGCGTGCGGGTAGGTGGGAACGTGGGGGTAGCCGACGGGGTCAGCGTGGGTGTGCGAGTGTTCGTCGGGCTTGGAATAGGCGTGATGGTAGGCGTGTTCGTCGGCGTCCACTTGGCCGGGTCGGTCGGGCCGGCGGGAGAGGGAGACCCGGTCGGCAATTCCGCCACGGGGACGAACGCGGAAGGTGGAAAGGGGTTGTACACGTTGAGTCCAACGAGCGTGTAGAATATCACCAGGCAGCCCGTGGCTCCGAGCATCACGTAGGTCAAAAAGTTGAAAAGTGCGGCTCTTTTGTTGTTTCCCATTGACTATCTCCTTGCGCCGCCCTCGTGTCAGGGGGTCGTTTCCACGAAACGCTGCACCGTGGCCCGGGCCCACAACCCCTCGACCCATTCCTGCACTGCCCGGTCTTGGAGAAACCGCAGGCTTTCTGGGTCAACGGGCCGGGCCGGGTCACGCTCGACGACCTGCACGATGTGATAACCCAACTCGCTGCTCACAACTTGGCTGAATTGACCTGGCTGCAAGGCAAAAGCAGCCTCCTCCAGCTCGGGGGCCACGAGGATGCCTCTTGGGAAAAAGCCCAGGTCTCCCCCGCTTGCTCTGGTGTTGTTGTCCTGGGAATGGGCGCTGGCCAGAGCCGCAAAGTCAGCTCCGGCCTCGAGCCGCGCCAGGATACTCTCAGCCTCTTGGATGGTGTCCACCTGGATGTGGCGAGCGTGGACGTGCTCGGTCGTCGTAGGCACGGCATCTACTATACGCTGCGTCATGGCCATTCCAATCAATCCTATTCGCACATCTTGCCAAAAGTCATCGTAGGTTTGTCCCCATTCTGCCAGCGTAGCCTTGAGCGCATCCTCTCCTCCCGCAACTTGGATCATTGCCTGCATCTCGGCTTCCACCGTGGCGTCGGAAATGGCAATGCCCGCCTCGGCCGCCGCTTGCTCGGTCAATACCTGCTCGATCATCACGTTGAGGACTCGCTCACGAGCGTAGGCTTGCTCCTCCGGGCTGCTGGGGTCAATCCCCTGCGCCAGCAAAGATGCCTCGTATTGCGCCAGTTTGCGGTCGTAATTGGCCAGGTAGATGGGTTGGCCGTTGACCAATGCGGCCAGGGGCGGCTCCGGCGTGGGTGTGGCGAGTGCAGCCGTGGGATCGGCCAGGGCTGTGGCAACGGTAGGGCTGGGCGGCACAGACGTGGGTGGAATGGACGTAGCCATCGCCGGGCCGCAGGCCGTACAGATTAACAGCGGCAACACCACCGCCATTCTCTTTACAATGTCTGAACTCATAGCAAACTCCACTCCAGCCAGCGACGATGGATCGCCAATTCGACAGCCGAATATCTAGCAGATGAGAGCCATTATACCCACAGCGCAGGTTTTGTGCAACTTGTCAAAGATCCCGCCCCCTGTTACAATCCACCCCGATTATAGAATCATCTGTGGCTTTGCTGCGCTCATGGGATACGATCAAATGGCGGATCGTCACAAGCTGGTCGAATATGTCAGGGGCTTTTTCGGGTGGACCGGCCGCCGCTGGGTACTGGCGCTGCTGCTGTTCGCGCTGCTGCTGGGATTGGCCGCCGAAGGGCCTCCGCCTGCCAAACTCGATACCCGCGTCAACCGGCTGTTGGCCGGAGAACGGTTCGATTTTATCGGCTGGGAGGTGGAGGCTGTGCTAGGCAAGCTGGCCCACAGCTTGGTCGCGCCGCAACGTTATATGAGTGAGACCGCCCGCCACGATTTCTTCCTCGCATACCTGGGGCTGGTGGCCGACATTCAACGTCTGGAGTGGGAGATTGGCCGCGCCTACACCGATCCAGAGATTCAAGATCCAGGAGCCGCGACGGTCGAACTGCGCGCTCGCTTGGTCGAGCTGCGCGCGGCGGAAGACGCCCGCCAGCCGCTGGCCGAAGCTATCTTGGAGGAACAGACCGCCTCCATCCTGGCCGATGAGGGATTCAGCCTGTTGGGTCAAGAGTTCCCGCCCGTCGGCGCTCACTTTACCCCGCTGCCCTCGCTGCTCGTCGTCTCTCCCCGCGATCACATCGAGAATATCTTTGATCTCAGCCTGCGTCATGGGCTAGGCGTGGCCCGGCAGGAGGCCATCGAGGGGAAGGTGGACGGCAGTTTTGGCGTCTCATCGCTGGTCACCGGGATCGGCGGGATGGCTGCCTATCCGGCCATGCTGCTAGAGAGCAGTTCGCTCACCTGGCTGGCGGACGTGACCGCTCACGAGTGGATGCATCACTACCTCACACCGCGACCGTTGGGCGTTAATTACTCCGCCTCTCCAGAAGCGCGCACGATCAACGAGACTGTAGCCTCCATAGTGGGAGGGGAAGCCGGGCGCAAGATGGTGGCCCGCTATTATCCCGAGTTCCTGCCGCCAGAGCCGGAGCCTGGGCCGGAGGGAGCGGACGAGGAAGCCGTCCCAGTCGAGCCGCCACCCTTTGATTTCCGCGCCGAGATGCGAGAGACGCGCATCCGGGTAGACGAGTTACTGGCGCAGGGCCAGATCGAGGAAGCGGAGACGTACATGGAGAAGCGGCGGCTAGAGTTCGTCGCCCAGGGCTATTCCATCCGCAAACTGAACCAGGCCTACTTTGCCTTCCACGGTGCCTACGCCGATCAACCCGGCGCGGCGGGGGCGGATCCCACCGGCCCGGCGGTGCGCGAGTTGCGCCAGCGTAGCCCCGACCTGCACACCTTTGTGACCCAGATCGCCCGCGTCACGACGCTGGCCGAGCTGCAAGCGCTGCTGGCAGGGGAGGGTAAATAACCTCCGGCGTCGCCCTGCGAGGCCACATTTTACCGCAGAGACACGGAGGGTACAAAGAATGAGAAAAAAGGGCCTAACTCGGCGCTCCCTGCGTCTCTGCGGTGGGTGTAATTGGTGATTTGAGTGGTCCCCACCCAACACACGGGTAATCACCAGCGCCGCTTCGCTTGACGCCAGTGCGCTATTGTGGTACTATCCAAGTATCCGGCAGTTTGAATGGTGGGGTACACAAAAAGGAGGAAAGCCCGATGAATTACCATCGAATCTTTTTGTTCCTGGGTATGTTGCTCGCGTTGAGCTTGATGACCGGATGTTACAGGGAGGCGGCCCCAGATGTGACGCCAACCTCAGCAGGAGGGGCGCAGGTCGCCCCAGTGGAGGGGGGCACCCCCGATCCCACGGAGATGGCAGCCACGGCTGAGGCCAATTCCGCTTCGGCGACGCAGGCGGCTCAAGAGGGAGAAGGTGAAGCGCCGGAAGAAACCCCAGCGACGGAAACCCCTATTCCCCCGTCACCCACACCGACCACCGCTCCTGCCGAAACTCCTACCCCCACCACCGCCTCCGCCGCTACTCCAGCGCCTACCTCGCCACCCTCCCCTTCTGGTCAGGTCACGCACGTGATCCAGCGAGGCGAGAACCTGTTCCGTATCGCGCTGCGTTACGGCACTTCGGTGGAGGCTATCGCCAGCGCCAACGGCATCGCCAACCCGGCCCTGATCTATGTTGGGCAAAGGTTGACCGTCTCGCCTCAGGGCGCGCAGCCCCCCGCTCCCTCTGCCGGCGCGACCACTTATGTGGTGCAGCGCGGCGACAACCTGTTCCGCATCGCGCTGCGTTACAATATGAGCTATTTGTACCTGGCGCAGTACAATGGCATCGCCAACCCCTCCAGCATCTACGCTGGACAGGTTCTGAGCATCCCGCCGCGTTAGCCGTCCGGTGAAGAATCTGAGAATAAGGGCCGTGGGATAACCCGCGGCCCTTTGCGTATCAAGTAGATGATCACCAGCCTGAAGAACGACAAGGTCAAACAGGTGCGGGCGTTGCAGAGCCGCAAGCGAGTCCGCCAGCGAGAAAGGCTGTTTGTCTTTGAAGGCGTGCGGCTGGTCGAGGAGACCGTCCGCGCTGGCGTCCACCCCGCTTACGTGTTCTACACCGAACCGGCGCAGCGCGATGAGCGGGGCGACGAGCTGCTGGAATCGTTCCGCGAGGCGAGCGTCCCCTGCTACGGCGTGAGCGAGCCGGTGATGGCCGCCTGCTCCGATACCGAGACCCCCCAGGGCATCCTGGCCGTGATCCCCATCCCCGACCTCCCGCGCCCTGAGCCTATCACCTTTGCGCTGATCCTGGACCGGGTACGCGACCCCGGCAACCTGGGCACCATCCTGCGCACGGCGCTCGCGGCGGGGGTCGAGCAGGTGCTGCTGACGCCCGGCACCGTGGACGCCACCAATCCCAAAGTGGTGCGGGCGGCGATGGGGGCGCACCTGCGCCTGCCGGTGGTTGCCCTTCGCTGGCAGGCTGTCGCCGAGGCGGTGGCCGGCTGCGACGTGTGGTTGGCCGCACCCGGCGGCGAGACAATCTACACTGCGGCTGATTGGACCCGTCCCGTGGCCCTCATCGTGGGGGGCGAGGCCAGCGGGGCGGGGGAGCAGGCCAGGGCGCTGGCGAGCGGGCAGGTCACCATCCCGATGGCGGCGGGGGTCGAATCGTTGAACACGGCGGTGGCGACGGCGGTGATCCTGTTTGAGGCGATGCAGCAGAGGATGGCGCGAGGGTAAAGGGGGCCACACCGTCGTAAACAGGCGATGCTGGCATGCGCATCTATGCGGCGCAACTTGACAAAAATCGGCTTCCGCGGCATAATGCGCCCCACAAACACAAAGGCTGTGACGGAGAAGAGTAGGCGGAGGGAACCCGCCAGGGAGGTGGGGTCGTGGACTGAGAGCTCCACCCGGAGGAAGCCCGCCCAAGTTCGCTCCCGAGCCGACTCCTGAACGAGCAACCATCTCAAGTAGGGAGCTCCGCAGGCCCAGCGTTAACGGGGCAGCCGATCGCGCTCGCAGGCGAAAGCGCCGTCGGTGATAATGAGAGGGCTCCATCAGAAGCCAAACGGGGTGGTACCGCGGGAGTGAAGGCGCTCTCGTCCCTGGGGACGAGGGTGTTTTTTGTTTGGGATGCTACCGTAAATGGCGATAGGTGCGTTCGCTGCGTCTGGCGACTTTGGTGATTACGACCAAGTGCTCCTTGTCTTCAATGGAATAGACAACCAGCGAGGTAGGCTTGAAGCGAGCGCCCCTGTCCAGCTTTGTACTCGGTCAAAGCGATGCGAGAGTCAATGATGTCTTCCAGTTCCTCGAGCCGGTCTAGTAGAGCCTCGTATTCATCTAGGGGCAGCAACACAGCTTTTCGCGTACCCAAGTCGGCCAGTGTTTCCGATGACCCACTAATAGTGATGGTAAAAGTTGAGGGCATTTTGACACTCCCTGAGATCAAGCTTTGAGCAGTGATATTACACCACATTCACACGGTTTTCCCCACTTTATTGAGAGGAGGATATTGATGCTCGATCAATTGCACCTAATGGAAAAAGAAGCCCTGGCTGCGCTGGAAGCGGTCCAGGATAGCGATGCGCTGGCCGACTGGAACAGGCGCTACCTGGGCAAGAAGGGCGCGCTGACACTGCTGCTGCGCTCCGTCGGGGAGCTGCCCCAGGAGGAACGCCCGGCCTTGGGTCGCGCTGCCAATGAGGTCAAGAACGCGCTGGAAGCGGCCTACGAGGCGCGGGAACAGGCCCTGCGTCAGGCAGAGTTGGAGCGGGAACTGGAGCGGGGCGCGCTGGACGTCACGCTGCCGGGCCGCCCTGTTGGACCGGGACACCTGCACATCACCACCCAGACGCTGCGCCAGATTTACGCCATCTTTGCCGAGATGGGATTCCAGGTCTACGAAGCGCCCCAAGTCGAGACCGACGAGCTGAACTTTGGGCTGCTCAATATGCCGCCCCACCATCCGGCCCGCGATATGTGGGACACCTTTTGGGTCGGCGAGGAGACGTTGCTGCGCACGCACACTTCGCCGGGTCAGATCCGCGTGATGCGCGAGCGCGCGAACACTGCGTGTTCGGGCCCCGAGCCGATCCGCGTCATCCTGCCTGGCAAATGCTACCGCTACGAGCAGATCACCGCTCGCTCCGAGCACCAATTCTACCAGGTGGAGGGGTTGGCGGTGGGGCACGGTATTGCGCTGACCGATCTGATCGGCACGCTGACCGAGTTCGCGCGGCGGCTCTACGGGCCGGAACGGAAAATCCGCATCCGTGGCTCTTACTTTCCCTTCACCGAGCCTTCCATTGAGGCCGACATGGACTGTATCCTGTGCAGCGGGGAGGGATGCCGGGTCTGCAAGTACAGCGGCTGGTTGGAGGTGGGCGGAGCGGGGATGGTGCACCCGGTGGTGCTGGAGAACGGCGGCTACGACCCCGCCGAGTGGAGCGGCTTTGCCTTTGGCCTGGGAGTCGAGCGGCCCGCCATGCTCAAGTACAACATTGACGACATCCGCCTGTTCTATGGGAACGATTTGCGGTTCCTGAGGCAGTTCTAACCAAAGGAGATAAACCGATGAGAGTACCATTATCCTGGCTCAAAGAATACGTAGACATCACCGTCCCCATCCCCATCCCCCAACTGGCCGAGCGGCTGACGCTGGCCGGCCTGGAGGTGGAGACCATCGAGTATATCGGCCTGCCGGGAGCCGAGCTGCCCTGGGACCCGGAAAAGATCGTCGTGGGCGAGCTTCTCTCTGTGCGTCCTCACCCCAACGCCGACCGGCTGGTGCTGGTCGAGGTCGAGTACGGCGGCCCGGAACCAGAGATCATGGTCACCGGGGCCCCCAGCCTGCTGGAGCGCCGAGGCCAGAGCGGCCTGCATCTCAAGGTCGCCTTTGCGATGGAGGGCGTCAGCCTGTACGATGGTCACGCCGAGGGCAAGCGGGTGATGAAACTCAAACGGACCAAGATTCGCGGCGTCCCGTCGCGGGCCATGGTCTGCTCGGAGAAAGAGCTGGGTCTCTCCGACGAGCACGTGGACATCATCTACCTGCCCGACGACGCGCCGGTCGGTACGCCGCTGGCCGACTATATGGGCGACGCCGTGCTAGAGTTCGACATCAAGGGGCCGTTCGGCCACCTGCAATCCATCTTTGGCATCGCCCGCGAGGCGGCGGCGCTGTTCGACTTGCCGCTCAAGAGAGACGTCGTGGAGGTACTTGAGCTCCATCCGGCCGAACTGACCTCCACGCCGGATTTCCTGACGCTGGAAATCGCCGACCCCGACCTGTGCCCGCGTTACTCGGCGTTCCTGATTCAGGGTATCAAAATGGGCCCTTCACCTTTCTGGATGCAGCAACGCTTGCTCCGCGCCGGTATGCGCCCCATCAACAACGTCGTGGATACCACCAACTATGTGATGCTGGAACTGGGGCAACCGCTGCACGCCTTCGATTATCACGTCCTGCGCGCCAAGCCTGACGAGGAGCAGCCGGCCATCGCCGTGCGCCGCGCCAAACCTGGCGAGCAGATGAAGACGCTCGATGGAGAACTGCGCACCTTTGACGAGGAGATGTTGCTCATCACCGACGGCGGCGGCCCGGTGGCGGTGGCCGGCGTGATGGGTGGATTGGATAGCGAGGTCACCGAGGCGACGACCGACATCCTCCTGGAATCGGCCAATTTCAACTTTCTCAACGTCCGGCGTACCTCTCGCCTGCTGGGGCTGACGAGCGAGGCCAGCCAGCGGTTCGGGCGGCGCGTGGACCCAGAGTTGACGGTGAAGGCGGGCGCCCGCGCGGCTCATCTGATGGCGGAACTGGGAGGCGGGACAGCCGCACCGGTCATCGGTGATCTGTACCCTGGTCGCCAACCGCAGCGGGTCGTCGTCTTCGATCCGGCCTACGCCAACGCCATTCTGGGCGTCGAGATAGCGACCGAGGAAATGATACGCATCCTCACCTCACTCGAATTCCAGGTCTCCAACCTCCAAATCACCATTCCCTCCCACCGCCTCGACGTCACGCGGCCCATAGACCTGGTCGAGGAGATAGGGCGCGTCTGGGGCTACGATCGCTTCCCCACGACCCTCATACGGGACGAGCTGCCTCCCCAGCGGGCCAACCCCCGTCTGGAAGGGGCCGAGCGCGTGCGCGACATCCTGACCGGCTGCGGGCTGGACGAGATCATCACTTACTCGATGGTAGATATTGAGGATGAGGGGAATCTTGAGGCCGGCGGAGCGAACGCAGAGGTTCGCTACCTGCGTGTGCGCAACCCCCTCTCGACGGAGCGGGCCTACTTGCGGCAGACGCTGCTCCCCTCCTCGCTCCACACCGTCCGCGAGAACCTGCGCTTCCTCGACCGCGTGATGACCTTTGAGATCGGCGCCGTCTACCTGCCGGTCGAGGGTCAAACTCTGCCCGACGAGCCGCGACGACTGGTCATCGTGATGACCGGCCCGCGAGAGGGTCAATCCTGGCTGGCGGGACAGGATCGCACGCCGCTGGATTTCTACGACCTCAAGGGCGTGGTGGAGACGTTGCTGGCGGGGCTGGGATTGGAGGGGACGTTCGAGCCGGGCGAGCACCCGGCCTTGCACCCCGGCCGGTGCGCGCAGTTGACCGTCGGCGGCGACGTGGTGGGCGCGATGGGGGAATTGCACCCCTCGGTGCGGGAGTCGTTCGAGCTACCGCGTCAGCCCGTCTGCGCGTTAGAGTTCGACCTGGACAAACTGTTGGAGACCTGGGGCGCGCCGCGCACGATGGCCCCCATCTCCGTCCACCCGCCGGTCTATGAGGATTTGGCGCTGGTGGTGGACGAGGACACGCCAGCGGCGCGCGTGCGCGAACTGATCGTCCAGACCGGGGGGACGCTGGTGCGCTCCGTCGTGCTGTTCGACCTCTACCGGGGGGAGCAGGTGGGGGCTAGCAAAAAGAGCCTGGCCTACCGCCTCATCTATCAGGCGGACAACCGCACGTTGACCGACCGGGAGGTCAGCAAACTGCGGGACAAGATCGTGCGTCGCCTGGAGCGGGAACTGGGCGCGACGCTGCGCAGTCAGTAGTCAGCAATCAGATGTTAGTAGGCAGTAGCCAGATATCTGCCTACTGACCACTGCCCAGCAACCTGGCGCGCATGTTGAGCAAAGCGCGCAATGTTTTCTGACTGACTGTCGGTTTCTGGAGAGTGCGCAGGCCGGTTTCGTAAACCGCCAGTCCGCCGCTGCGGTCCTTGGTTTTCCACATCTGCACGCCCAGCGACAGCAGCGTCTCTCCCTGGTGTTGGGCATCACCCAATTCGGCAAAGATGTCGGCTGCCTGGCGCAGACATTTCTTCGCCTCGTCCCGCTTGCCCCGGCTGGCGTACAGCCCGCCCAGATTGCCTAGCGTCTGTGCTTCGTGATTGCGCTCTCCCAACCGCACAAAGATCGCTTTGGTCTCCTCCAGGGTCGCAATCGCCTCGTCCCATTGGCCCTGTACGCGGTAGAGCACACCTCGATTGTTCATCATCTCGGCTGCTTTGACCTCGTTCCCTGCGGCGGCGAACTTTGCCCGCGCCTGTTCAAAAGCTTCGGCTGCCTCCTCGTACAGCCCTTCCTGGAACAGCCGCAGTCCTTCCTCTTCTATTTCCTGTGCAGGAGCCATCTGATTCATCATTGCACCTCCCGTCTGCGATCAGTAAGTAATGTCCAGCAATCCTTCAGCGATGTCGCGCAGTCCTCCGGCGGGCATCTCGGCCAGCTTCATCGCTACCTCCAGGTACTTGACGTTTATGGGCCGGCTGATGAAATCTTGCACCTCTTCGGGCAGCTCGCAGAAATACCTTACGGCCTCCTCACGCCGCTGCCACTCTCCCACCGGCCCCTCTTGAGCGTCGAGAAAGTGTTCCATTGGCAAGTTCAAGCGTTGCGCCAGCAGCTCCAGTTCTGCCAGTGGGATGGGGCGCGTCCCGTACTCGTAAGAGGATAGGCGGCCGGCCGAGCAGCCCACTACCTCGGCCAACTCCTTCTGAGAGAGATCCGCCTCCAGCCTGGCCTGGCGCAATAGCGCGCCCACGATGCGGTGACGCAAGGCGAGCACCTCCTGCAGGGGCAGCGGTTCTTCTTCGGCCGTGAGCTGTGGGTCGTGTCCCCAGAAATGCTCTACCGGTGTATCGAGCAAGTAGGCCAGCACCTCGAGCTCTGGCAGAGAGATGGACTTGCGCCCATCTTCGTACGCCGTGATAGCGCCGCTGGAAACGCCCAGTGCCTCTGCGCACTCGCGCTTGGTCTTTTCGGCCCGTTCCCGCGCATCGCGCAGCAGCAGGCCGATAATGCGGTTCCGTAAGATCAATTTCTCCTCAGTCACCACACCCTCCTTACAGTTACGTTCGTTCAGTGAGAAGTATCGTGAATTATAGCACAACCACGTGAGGGATACAAAACCGCGTCCGGTGAGCGTATCACGCTGGGGGCAGATGACACACTGCCCCCACTGGCGATGTGGAAGGGCTAGGGGAGAGGGGGACGGCCTGCGGCGAGGCGCACGCGGTCAAAAACAAGGCGACGGCCACCTCCAAACGACGCCACCATTTCATCACACTGCCTCCTCGACCTCAAGACACCGCCTTGCTTCAAGCAACGTCATCGGGTATACTCTCGGTATGCACATCGTAATGGTAGGCCCCTTTGGGCTGCACTCGCGGGGCACGATGAGCGTGCGCGCGCTGCCGCTGGCCAGGGCGCTGGTCGCCCGCGGGCACACTGTGACCATGCTCCTCCCTCCCTGGCGGAATCCGCAGGAGGCCGGACGCCGTTGGGAAAAAGACGGCGTCGCCCTCGAGAACATCCATCTGCCGCCCGGAATCCCCGGCCTCTTCCACCTGCTGGTCGCCCTCCGGCTGACCCGTCGGGCGCTTGCGCTCCGCCCCGACGTGGTACACCTCTTCAAACCCAAATCCTACAGCGGCCTGACTCACTGGCTGCTGGCCCATCTCCCTCGCACCCGCCGCCCGCGCCTGGTGGTGGATAGCGACGACTGGGAAGGCGCCGGCGGCTGGAACGAGATCGGCGGCTATACCCCGGCCCAGCGGCGATTCTTTGCCTGGCAGGAGCGCTGGGGGCTCACCCACGCCGACGCTCTCACTCTCGCCAGCCGCGCGCTGGAGGGGCTGGTGTGGGCGCTGGGCGTGCCGCGCGAACGGGTCTTTTACGTGCCTAATGGCGTTGCGCAGGAGGCGGGAGGCAAGGGACAAGAAGCAGGGGGCAGGAAGCAGGAGGGAAAAAAACAGCCGCCCGCATCCTGCATCTTGCTGTATACGAGGTTCTTTGAGTTTCCCGTCTCTCGCGTCATTGAGGTGCTACGGCGCGTGCGCGAGCAAATTCCAGCAGCGCGACTGCTCGTCGTGGGTAAAGGATTGTCCGGTGAAGAGAACGAGCTCTTCCAGTTAGCCGCCCAATCCGGCCTCACCGTCGCGTCCCACGCCTCACGTTCGACGCCCGACGTTTCACGTTTCACGGACAATATAATCTACTGCGGGTGGGTCCCCTCCGACGAGCTTCCCGCCTGTTTTGCCCAGGCGGACGTCGCCGTCTACCCTTTCGACGACACACTGGTCAACCGGACCAAGTGCTCCGTCAAGCTGACGGAACTGCTGGTCACCGGTGTGCCCGTCGTGGCCGAGGCGGTGGGCCAGAATCGAGAATACATCCGTCACGGTGAGACCGGCTGGCTGGTTCCCCCCGGCGACGCAGCGACCTTTGCCAACGCGGTGATCCGGCTGCTGAAGGATACGCCATTACGGCGGCGATTGAGCCAGGCGTCGGTACGCGACGTGCAGGAGCGGTTCGCGTGGGCGCGGCTGGTCGAGACGGTAGAACGAGCCTACGGAGCGGGCCGGTGAAACGCACTCTCTCCCACCGGCTACCCCCGCTGATTTGGATGGGGCTGATATTCTTCTTCTCCGCCCAACCGCACCTGCCCAGAGCCCCCGCGCCCTGGCTGGATACCCTGCTCAAAAAGCTGGGGCACGCGCTGGGCTATGGCGTCCTGGCCTGGCTCTACCTGCGGGCGCTGCGGGGACATTTGCACCCCCCGAACTCCTGCCGCGCGGTCAGCCTGGGGTTGGCGCTGCTTTACGGGCTGAGCGACGAATATCACCAGACCTTTGTGCCGGGGCGCAACGGCACGCTTTTGGACGTGGCGGTGGATGGGATGGGGGCCGGCGGAGCTATGCTGCTGGAGTGGTGGCTGCAACGGCGGCGGGAATCTGGCGCTCGATGATAATCTCCCCAAAGAGTTGCTCCTGCCGCACCCGCACCTGATCCTGCTTGATCAACTCTAGCACTGCCAGCAGGGTCACAATGATCCCGACGCGGGTGGCGACGCCGGAAAGAACATCGCGAAAACGGACGCGGGGCTGCTGCGTCAGGCGCTCCTCGATGAGAGCAATTTGCTCGCCAATCGTCACCGGCGGGATGGTGACGACCTCACCGACCGGCGGGACAGGCGCCGCGTCCAGCGCCTCCTGCACGAGAGCCACCAGGTCGTGGAACGTCACGCCGCCCAGATCGAGCTCCGGCTCCAGGTGGGGCAGAGGCGCAATGCGTACATAGCTGTGCAATCCCTGTTCCTCGCGCTCGTGCAGCAGTGCGGCGATCTGTTTGAAACGTTTGTATACCTGCAACTGGCGCACCAGTTCGTCGCCCGACTCTTCGGCTTCGGGTGTCATTTCCGAAGGGCTCGAGAGCAACGCCAGCGACTTGATGAGCAAGAGTTTCGCCGCCACGACGAGAAAATCAGCCAAATCTTTGACCTGCCGTTGCTCCAGCTCTTCCAGATAAGCCAGATATTGATCGGTCACTCTGGTCAGCGCGACCGTCGTGATGTCCAACTCCTCCCGCTCGATCAGTTGGAGGAGCAGATCCAGGGGGCCCTCGAACACGGGCAATCGAATTTGATGGTTCGATGACATCGCTTGACTTTTTGACCTTTTTGCGGGGACAAACTTTTCCACCTGCGCAATTAGCCCAGGAGGCTCCGTACTATCGCGCCATTTTCACCGCAGAGAACGCTGAGAAAATCAAAAGAATCTCTGCGCTCTCGGCGTGCTCTGCGGTGAATTAGAATCTAACTGCACAGGTCGAAACTTTTCGACCCGCGCAACTAGACCAGCCGCGTTCTATTTTTCCCATTGAGACACGGAGCCTCTTCTCAGGGCGGAATGCCATTCCGCCTTACATTACCCCGGTTTATTGAGAAAGTAGGGCGGAATGCCATTCCGCCTACATTACCCCGGTTTATTGAGAAAGTAGGGCGGAATGCCATTCCGCCTACATTACCCCGGTTTATTGAGAAAGTAGGGCGGAATGCCATTCCG
>Ga0180432_10005723_pt1 | contig 16410 bp, 19 predicted proteins | sample SS_ome_10_FD_132414 | JGI IMG/M metagenome (GOLD analysis project Ga0180432, IMG submission 132414) | Hypersaline lake sediment archaeal communities from the Salton Sea, California, USA - SS_1_MS_2 metaG | ecosystem: Environmental > Aquatic > Non-marine Saline and Alkaline > Hypersaline >... | reverse complement strand
TCTACGGTGGCGCCTCTTACGAAGCTCTCCATATGGACATCAGCTGGAACATTGTTTACTATCTCGCCGCCTTTGGTGATTATCGGGTGGAACCTGATGTGATCCTCGTCCCTGAATGTTTCACGGTTGGCGTGGGCACCCATTATTCCCAGCATAGCTGCGTTTAATGCGTTAACTCCTTCGTCTGGGTGATCGCCTGCATGGGCTTCCATCCCTTTGTATCGTACGAGTTTTGCGATGAACCCGTTCTCGCTTCCACCTGTTCCTAGTCTGGCTCCTTTGAGGTTTCCACTGCTATGGCTGCCTATGGTCATATCGATGTCGTCCATGGCGCCGATGTGGATGAATTCTTGTTTTCCCCCCATGAATGTGATCTTGCCTTCTTCCCTGAGACGGTTTCGGAAGTCCATCTGGATCAACTCCTCGGCTGGGACAGCAAGCAGTACGATATTTCCCTCTAATTCGTCTTTAACAGGGTCCAAGCCGATGCCGGTTCCAAGCATGGCTGCTATCTGTGCGTGGTGTCCACAGGCGTGTACCCAACCTGTTTTTGGGTCTGCTTCTGGGTGTGTGGGGATATCTAGGCTATCGAGTTCTCCAACTATTGCAACCGTTGGGGTGTGTTTTCCGTGTTTGAGATATGCCTTGCTACCGGTTAAGGCGAGTTTATTCTGGTACTCCCAGCCCATTTTGTTGTATTGAGATTCAACGTATTCTGCGGTCTTGTATTCTCTGTACCCTACTTCTGGTATCTTCCAGAGATAGTCGCCGATTTTTATTATTTGGTTTGCGTTTTCATCGATGGTTCTTAGTGCTTTTTGTTTGAGGGCTTCTTTGTTCATCTTATTCAGCTATAGGAGTTGTTTGTTGGAATAAGAATCTGTTAGAAAGAAAGGTTCATATTCTGGTGTTTTTTAGTGAGTGGATTAACATTTGAGTAATTTATATGGCGGGCATAATGCCACTTCTAGAGAGCCAATTACTGCAATTCTTGAGGATTTTGTGAAGCCTAGATTTTTAGGTCGTCACCAGAGATACAAGTGCGTTATTTCTAAGAATCACATAGTTTTCCTAAGAGTGAATAAGAGGTGGTTTTTTAGGAGAAAAAGTGTGGTTTCTGATGGTGAGATTAGAAAGTTGTCACCATTGGAGATTAAACATCTAAGCTTGGGTAGCTATATTCTGCAGATTGATAATATCTCGTCGATTAAAGTGCGTGAATCAATACCATTTGTATTGGTGCTTGATCCTAAAGAGGCGGCTAATTTCAACTTAACTGGGGCTGAGGATGATATTGTCAATGAGGTGCCATTGGTATTGAGACGTGATAAGGTAAATGGGTTTGATATTGTGGAGCGGCAATGGGAGATTAGTTTTGAAGATCCGAGAACTGTTACTTCGTTTATTGTGCCATATGATCCCCGATTAAAATTGCCGAAGAAACTTTTGGAGAAAATCACGTAAATTTCCCAGAACCAATATTAGCTTCTTGATATGTACCTCCTATACTAGGTGAAGATAATGAAGCTTCTAGAATACGAAGCTAAGGAGTATTTCAAGAAATTTGGGATCCCAACTCCGGAGGGGCGGATGGTGGAATCCTCTGAGGAATCAAGGGCTTATGTTGAGGCTCTTGGTAAGCCTGTGGTCATTAAGGTACAGCTCCCGGTGGGGGGTCGTGGAAAGGCTGGTGGAGTGAAATTTGCTGATAGTCCAAGTGAGGCTGCCGTTGTTGCGGAAGAGCTGCTTGGTATGACTATCAAGGGTCTCAAGGTTAAGAAGCTCTACGTTGAAGAAAAGATCGATATCGTGAATGAGATTTACCTCGGGGTCACTATCGATAGAAACAGGAAACAACATGTGGTTCTCGCTTCCAGTGAGGGAGGAATGGATATCGAAGAGGTGGCTGCGATGGCTCCAGATAAGATTGTGAGGTTTTACGTTGACCCTGTTATTGGGTTGAAGAGTTATCATGCTAACTTTATCGCTTCGAAGCTGGGGTATAGGGGTGGTATGATGAGAAGGTTCGCTGCATTTGTCTCCAAGCTCTTCTTGCTTGCCTTCGAGATGGATGCTGAGCTTACTGAGATCAATCTATTGGTCGAGGTTAAGGATGGTTTCCTCGCCGCTGATGCTAGGTTGAATGTAGATAATAACGCCTTGTACCGTCATAAAGAACTGGGAAAGAGACTTCTGGACAGTTATCAGGGCGAGCTTACTGAGAGGGAGATGGAGGCTCGAATACAGGACCTCACATATGTTGAACTGGATGGAGACATTGGGATAATCGGAAATGGGGCGGGTCTAACTATGGCTACCCTTGATACCGTTATGTTACATGGTGGGAAGGCTGCTAACTTTCTTGATCTTGGGGGGGGAGCAACTCCTGAGAGGATCGGGAAGGCTGTGAAGTTTATTCTCAGCGATATTCGAACCAAGGCGTTATTTGTAAATGTTCTTGGAGGGATTACTCGTTGTGATTATACCGCTGAGGGGATCGTTGCTGCTCGCAAGGAGCTGGGTATCAATAAGCCTATTGTTGTTCGTATGATGGGGACAAAAGAGGCGGAAGGAAAGGCGATCCTCAAGAAGAATGGGATTGATACACTGGATTCTATGGAAGAGGCGGCAGAGCAAGCCGTCATTCTTGCTGGAGGGGATCAATAATGGTGAGGTTCATTGATAAAGACACCCGGGTGGTTGTTCAAGGTATCACTGGGGATCAAGGGTTGTTCCATACTCGTCTCATGTTGAACTATGGGACAAGAATCGTTGCAGGGGTAACTCCGGGTAGGGGAGGACAGGAAGCCGAAGGTGTTCCTGTTTATGATACTATCCGGGAGGCTCAAGAGACCCATGGTATTGATGCTAGTATTATCTTTGTTCCGGCAGCTTTTGCTCTGGAGGCTGCGCTTGAGGCTATTGAGGCTGAGTTGGACCCCGTTGTTGTGATAACAGAGGGGGTTCCAGTGCGAGATAGTATCGAGTTAGTGGCTAAGGCTAATCTTAGGGGTATTACCGTTGTTGGTCCTAATTCTCCTGGGGTTATCAAGGCTGGTGAGTCCAAGATGGGGATAATGCCTGCAAAGGTCTTCAAAAAAGGAAATGTAGGTATAATCAGTCGTAGTGGTACCTTGTTTTACGAGATCGCTGCACATATTACTAAAGCTGGGCTTGGTCAGAGTACTTGTGTTGGGCTCGGTGGTGACCCCGTTGTTGGTCTCGATTACATAGACATGTTAGAATGGTTCCAAGAGGACCCTGAGACGGAGGCTGTTGCCCTTATTGGTGAGATTGGGGGAGACGCTGAGGAGAGAGCCGCCCAATTCATCAAAGAGGGGGGATTCACAAAGCCTGTGGCTGCGTATATCGCGGGACGCGCGGCCATACCGGGAAAAAGGATGGGGCACGCTGGGGCAATTATTCAAGGATCTACTGGTACCGCCAAGAGTAAGATGGATGCATTAAAGGATGCAGGCGTATCTGTTGGAGAGTTACCCGGTCAGGTAGCTACGGCTCTGAGAGACCTTCTCTAGCCTTCTAATAGTTTTAATATTTTTTCGAGCATACGGAAAGTCAATCCCCATACAGTTTCTCCTTGTACCATGTAGACTGGTCCTTCCCATCCTTTTATCGTTGCATTGGTTTTTCCCTGTCGTATCTCGCTGAGTGGCGCCCACATGAATTTGGTTAGTTCATAGTTTAATTTGACATCTGGATACTCATCGAATCGGTATACCACTGGTTGAACTGCGAGGCTTTTCCTGACAGCTGAATAGACAGGCTGCAAGAACCCTACTACTTTTTTTTCATTAAGATCTATGCTTGTCTCTTCCAAAACCTCACGTACAGCAGTATCAACAAGAGTTTCATCTTGAAGATTTTTCTTGCCACCTGGAAAAGCCATATCCCCGCTCCAGGGATCATCGTCTACCTCTGCACGTTTCACTAGAAAGAACTCTAGATCATTTTGTATTGGCTTGACGAGGATGGCTACCGCTGCCTGTGCATTGGTGCATGGCTCGGGAGACAGCTGTTTTGTGAGTTTTTCTATGAGGCTTTTGGGTGTCAAGCTTGTACCAGTTTCATCTGTTCTTTGTTTATCTAAAATGTTGCGTTTCCTAAGACGGAAAAAGGAAAGATTGGTTATTCAATGTCTAGCGAATAGGATTATATGGAACAAGTTTAATTAGAAGCCTTTATGTGTATGAGCACTCATATAACCTGATTTAAGCTAGACTAAAAGAGAGAAAAAACGTGACAGAGAACAAAGACGTACCAGATCCATGGGAACAAAAGGATCAACAGATGGATGCAATAAAGGAAAGAATGAGCAAAATCAAACACAAGATAGCAGTAATTAGCGGAAAAGGAGGAGTAGGAAAGAGCCTAGTGACCGCGAATTTAGCCATTTCCCTAGCGAAAGAAGGAAACAAAGTTGGTATCTTTGACGCTGACTTGACCGGTCCATGTATACCAAAAATGCTTGGATTAAAAGGAAACAGGCTAGAATCTGGACCAGCAGGCATAGGACCCGCAATAGGTCCAGAAGGAATTAGAGCGGTTTCAATGGATTTTCTGCTTCCGAGTGATGAGAGCCCAGTTATTTGGAGGGGACCTCTTAAGATGGGAGCGATAAGGCAGTTTCTAGGAGAGGTAAACTGGGGTCCATTAGATTATCTACTTGTGGATCTACCCCCGGGTACAGGCGATGAGAGCCTTAGCATACTCCAATTGTTGCCAGAAATGGATGGAGTGGTAATTGTTACTATTCCTAGTGAGGTTAGTCAAGGTGTTGTTAAGAAGGCTGTAACCTTTGCTCGTAAGATGAACGTTTCTATCTTTGGTATTGTCGAGAACATGGCTGGAATGGTTTGTCCTCACTGTGGTGAGACCATCGAGATATTCAGCAGGGGTGGCGGTGCACGGGTTAGTGAAGAGATGAACGTAGATCTTCTGGGTAGTATCCCTATGGATCCAAGGATATCTACAGATAGTGATCTCGGAACACCGTTCGTAGTCAGTCATCCAGATTCTCAAGCGGCAAAGATATTCTCTCAAATAGTAGCTGAGATCGAGAAGAGGATAATATAGATGAAGATTGCAGTAAGCTCAACAGGTAACAACCTAGACGCACAAGTAGACCCCCGATTTGGTAGATGCATGACCTTTATGATTGTAGACACCGAAACAATGAACGCGCAACCAGTTACAAATAGCAGCGTAAGCTCTGCCCATGGGGCAGGGATTGGAGCAGCTCAGAATGTTGCATCATTGGGTGTGAAAGCAGTTATCACTGGGCATGTTGGACCAAACGCTCATATGGCGTTATCAGGTGCAGGAGTCGATATCTACACAGTACCACAGGGAACAGTAAGAGAAGCGGTAGAACGATTCAAGAAAGGAGAACTAACAAAAGTAAGAAGCCCGACCGTGGGAGGCCACTTTGGGCAAGGTAGAAGTAGACGAAGTCGAGACTAATAATTGAGATGTGTGTAAGATGGTTAAGATAGTAATTCCTGTTACAGATCAGAGCGGAGAGTATGTTTCAGCGCATTTTGGTAGAGTTCCTTTCTATGCTTGGTTTGAGGTTAAATCCGGAAAGATCGTTGATAGAGGCGTGGCTCCAAATGATAGCAGTCACTTTGGTGGAACAGGACTTCCACCTGAGAGGATGATGGCTCTAGGCGCTGATGTGGTCATCTCGGCTGGTATGGGTATGAGGGCAATACAGATGTTCCAAGATAGTACTGTTGCAGTACTCCAAGCCATAAATGAGAGCACCGTACAAAGCATAGCCGACTACGTGGATGGAAAACTAGAGGAGCTCACAGAGGGCTGCCTACACGCTGAGGAACATGACCACGACTAATAATCCTTTGAAGATCGTAGTGGCTAGTGGTAAGGGTGGTACAGGTAAGACACTCGTAGCTGTTAATTTGGCTCTCTCAGTGAATGCGGATCAATTGCTTGACTGCGATGTTGAGGAGCCCAATGATCATATATTCCTTAACCCAGTTGAGACGAAAAACGAGAAGGTACAGATACTTGTACCGGAAATAGACGAGAATAAATGTACTTATTGCCGTAAATGCGCCGAGTTCTGTCAATTCAACGCCTTATTCATCGCAGGTGAGACAGCAATGGTATTCAAAGAGCTGTGTCATAGCTGTGGAGGATGTAAACTCATCTGCCCAGAGGATGCAATAACCGAGAAACCTAGAGCCATAGGCGAAATCACAGTAGGTAAGAGCGAGGGAATAGAACTCGTTTATGGAAAACTCAATATCGGAGAAGCCTTGGCGGTCCCAATTATTTCAGCCGTCAAGGAACACATTAACAAAGAGGGGCTAGTAGTCTTGGATTCTCCACCTGGAACAGCCTGTCCAGTGGTTGAATCAGTCGATGGGTCAGATTATTGCATCATGGTTACTGAACCCACGCCTTTTGGGTTGCATGACCTAGAGGTGGCTGCGGAAGTGGTGATGCAGCTAGGAATACCATTAGGTATCGTCGTCAACTTCGCTGGAATAGGGGATAGAGGGGTCTATGATTTCTGTGATAGAAGGAACATACCGGTGGTCATGGAGATACCCTATGACAGGCGAATCGCTGAGTTGTACTCAAAGGGGATATCATTCACAGCTGAAATGCCTGAATGGAAACCCAGATTCCAAGAATTATTAAACACAATAAGGGCGCAGATAAAATGAAGCAAATAACCATACTCAGTGGAAAAGGTGGAACAGGAAAAACCACCATCACAGCTTGCTTCGCTGCCCTAAGCGAGAACGCGTTATTCGCAGACTGCGATGTGGACGCTAGCAATCTACATCTTCTCCTCAACCCAACAGTGAAGGAAACCATGGACTTTAAGGGATTGAACGTAGCAAAGATCGATCCTACGAAATGCATAGAATGTGGAAAATGCGTAGAACTATGCAGATTCAACGCCATTGAAGACTTCAAGGTAGACCCAATTCACTGCGAAGGATGCAAAGTATGCGTAGTCAACTGCCCAGTAGAAGCAATCGAGTTCAACGAGCGTATCTGTGGTCATGCATACATTAGCGAAACAAAGTATGGTCCAATGAGCCACGCAAGATTAACCCCTGGAATGGAAAACAGTGGAAAACTTGTCACCCTTGTAAGGCAGAATGCGAGTAAACTCGCAGAGGAAATGGGGAAGGATTTGGTGCTTGTTGATGGTTCACCGGGTATTGGATGCCCAGTCATTGCGAGCATAGCTAATATCGAAGCAGCGGTGGTCGTGGTGGAACCGACATTAAGCGGTATCCACGATCTAAAACGTGCAGTAGAACTCTTGGATCACTTTGAGATCGCTCCATTCGTTATAGTTAACAAGTTCGATATTAACGAAGAGAACACGGTAGATATAGAGAAATATTGCACAGAAGACAATATTGTGTTATTAGGTAGGGTACCTTTCGATCCAACGGTAACTAGAGCCATGGTTCAAGGGCTCCCTGTAGTGGAATTTGAACCAAATGCTGTGTCATCAAAGGCAATAATTAAGATATGGAAGAGATTCAGCGACCATCTTCTTAATGACTAGAGATAGGCCGCTATTACCTCTTTCACAGTCTTTCCTTCCTCAACCAGATCGATCTCGATTTCTAGAGCTTCAAGTATGTTTCTAGCACCTGGACCAACCTCACTAGTCAATAGCACATCAACCTGATTTTCTTTGAGTAACCGTGCAGCCAGAGGCCCAGCTCCTCTATCAAGGGTCTCCCCCGGGTTATGAACTACATCGAGTGTCTTAATCTGATTATCTTCAATAGTTACAATAGTAAAATGTGGTGCCCTTGAAAAAGTATCTGCTACCTTATTCGTAAGTTTCCGTTTTCCCGTTGTTGGTATTGCGATCCTCATCATCATCACCTAAAAAGGGGGGAGAGATTATTGTGTTTCTGTTTTATTGATCTCTTCTAGCCGACCCCTAATCTGCTCGATTTCCTTGGCTAGATAACCTAGCTGGGTTTCAAGGAACTCTTTCTCAGATTCGGGTACTGCTTGAGGAACTTGTGGTACTGTTGGGTTTTCTATATCTGGGTTTGCCCACCACCATCTAGGCATCCATGGGAACCTAGCGCATTTTGTTGGGTCTGTTCCCGCGAATCCTCGTCCTCGACCTCCTCCGTAGAGGTATCCTGGGCGCTCGTATGGGGGCAGATCACTAAATGGGCCGTTTCCTGGGTATCGGTTTCTTCTTCCGTATCTCATTTCTTTTTTTCTCCTTTTTGTGCATTTGCACAGTTTGTTATTGTGTGTTATTGCACGGAATTATTTAAATATTGTGATAATGCACATAATAATAACATGATGCGTGGAAGAAGAAGACGAGGCAGATACGGCAGGATACCCCACCCAGTATACATCAACCATACATCTATAATCAAAGCCTTCAACCCAGAACCAGCGACAAACAGCGAGCCAATACAAATAGAGCCAGCGGAACTAGAAGCTATCAGACTAACAGACCTTGAAAACCTCAACCAAGAACAAGCTGGAGAGAAAATGGGGGTAAGCAGGGGAACCATCTGGAGGCTACTGCAGCGGGGGAGAACAAAGATAGCCCTTGCATTAATTGAGGGACGGAGAATAGAGATTAGGGAGCCCCCGGAGTAGCTCCGTTACTGTTAAAACAGTAAAAAATCAATTAATGTGAATTGAAACCCATCATCAATGAGTATTTTCCTGATCTTGAGAAGATTCCATGGATAAGTCTAGGGGAGTACCCAACTGATGTGGAGAAGCTTGAGAGGATGGGGGAAGCCAGAGGGTTCTCGAATCTCTTTATCAAAAGGGATGATCGCTGTAATCTGGTTTATGGGGGAAACAAGGTACGAAAACTCGAATATATGTTGGGAGATGCCCAGCGGAAAGAAAAGAAGACACTGATAACGCTAGGAGCGGTTGGGAGTAATCAGGTTCCAGCTATCGGAATATTTGGCTCTGAACTCGGGTTTGATGTGGTTGGAATTCTGATGGACCAGCCCAACGCGATGTATGTAAGAGAGAACCTGTTGCTGGACCAATATTACGGCATCAAAATCGTCTACGCTAAAAATGAAGTATCGGAGATAGGCGCTTTTCTCGTAGAGTATCTGCGGACGGAGATAGGGGGTGGAAAACCCTATTTTATTACACCTGGGGCTAGCAGCGAGTTGGGTAATATGGGGTTTGTAAATGCGTGTTTTGAGTTAAAACAGCAGATTGATAATGGGGAAGTTGTTGAGCCTGATTATATTATTGTACCTTCTGCCTCGATAGGCACATCTGCTGGGTTGTATCTGGGGTGCAAGCTCGCGGGGTTAAGAACAAGAGTAATAGGAGTCAGGGTTGCTATGGCGTGGCTCGTTACCAAGTGGCGTATGGCGAGAATGATCAGAGCCATTAACAATTATATGAGGAGATATGATTCCACGGTGCCACTTGTTGAAGTAAAAAGGGATGATTTGATTCTTCTTGAGGATTATCTGGGGAAGGATTATGCTTACTTCACTGATTGCGGCTCAGATTGCGTCAATGATATGTTTAATCTTGAAAATATCAAAATTGAAGCCACATACACGGGAAAAGCCCTAGGCGGGGGACTAGACTGGCTTAAGAAAAGAGAAGAAACCGAGGCAAACATACTCTTCTGGAACACATACAACTCGATAGACTTCTCAGAAAAGACAGTAACAATAGACTACAGGAGCCTACCAGAAAAATTCCATAAATACTTCACAGAACCAGTGCAAGAAGAAAAAATGAGAAGTTAGAGGTCTACCTCTTCCCTAGATTCTCCGGGTCTCCAACCTTTTATATGATCAAAAGCCGCGTTGACACCGTTTCTCAGATACGCTGTATCAGCGTTTACCGCACAGAAGAGGAATCCACGGTCTAAAGCCTCGTTGATGTTGGTTGGTCCAGGGGTCGTAAAGCAGTGCATACCGGGTGCAACTCCAGCGTCTCGCCCAGCCTCAACGATCCTGTCAAGTGTCTTGAGGAATACGGGATTCGTATAGTCTCTGTGGATGCCCATATCTAGGCTGAGGTCGCTTGGACCCACGAAACAAGCATCCACACCCTCGACGCTGAATATTTCTTCTATGTTCTCAACGCCTTTCGCTGTCTCGATCATAACCACACACAGGGTCTCATCGTTAGCAGTCTTGAAGTAATCTGGGTCTCGGAAGGCTGCTAATCTGGGTCCCGCTCCTCTCTCTCCCCATGGGGGGTACTTCATGAGCCTGACCATGTCCTCTGCTTGTTCCTTGGTCTCGATCCTTGGGCTGACAATGCCTGTGGCTCCTGCGTCCATCACCTTCTTTATCCATATGAGGTCGGTCCATGGGATGCGGCACATTGGCATGCATCGTTCCCTCGCATAAAGCATAGATTGGACCATGAAGTGATAGGTTTCGGGTCCAAAGGCGCTGTGCTCCATATCGCATACGAGCCAATCCCATCCCATATCGGCTAGGTACATGGTCATATCGGGATGTCCCACCGTGACCCATGTTCCGAGGGCTGGTTTTCCTGCTTTGAGTTTACGTTTAACTAGATTCTTCATAGCCATTACTGGGTGTTTTGTGGATAAAACGGTGTCGAGTGATCACAAGACTTGAATCCAATAGATGTATGAGATGTGCAGTGAATAAAATGGAAGGCTGGGTATATGCGCTGCTGGCTGTCATTTGCTGGGGTTTTGAGGCGATAATAGTAAAGGCTGCTGGGGACGGTGTTGATTCAATGACTGGTACAGGTATAGGGTGCATCACTGCTGGGATCTTATTTCTCATATATCTAGTCGGAACTGGAAGAGTAAATGGCTCCGTATTGAACAGGTCTGGACTTTTCTACGGTTTAGCTGGAATAATTAGTTTCGCGGTCGGCCACTATCTCTATTATACTGCTATCAACAAGTCTGGAGCAGCACTTAGCGCGGGCTTGGTGGCAACATACCCACTACTAACCGTTTTGATGGCAGCATTGTTCTTGGGAGAACCTCTTACAGTAAGAAGCGGGATCGGTACGCTACTCATTGTAATAGGCGGATTAGTACTGCTAGTCTAGAGGCGGGATAAGTCCTCCCAGACCCAGCCTATGCCTAGATTCTCAAGAGTCTCTCTGATGGGCACTCCTTCAGGGCTCCACCCCATCTTCTCATAATAATTATCCAGCATTTGATCCCAATGGGGCATTATACCTATACCCTCTGTTGGACCATCAACAGGAGTAGAACCATATCTATTGGAGGGTCTATCAGATTCTTTCCCTATACCTACTTGGAGATTGAAGGCTCTGAGAAGGTTTACAGCTCTTCGTCCAATATCCCAAGCCTCATCTGGACTCATATCCCAACCAGTAGCCGCCGAGATAGCGGCTGCTAATTGTATGTGATTCATTCTCGTGTTGAATCTGCAGGTTACTGCACTATCTTCTAGCTGCATTAATCCCTTGGTTCTCGCCACCTCGTCGCTGATGATCATGGGGTTGGCCGGTCCTTGAGCCTCGGGTACCATTACACTCATATGGGTCTCAATTGTGCTCGTGTTGCTGACTGTTGTATCAAACATTTCCGCCCACCTTGTTCTATGATCGTGACCTCTGGGAGTGTTTCCTTTCTGTGTGTAGATGGCGGCCTCGGCTGCCTTTCCCCCCAACTTTAATGAGACTCTCCTCACACCATCAGCCAGCAAATCACCGAAACCTTTCCTGTCTGCAATCATATGAAGTAACTTCTCCGTGCCCTCGATGTCTCCGAAACCAGTCTTAAATCCAACTTGTTCTTCTGTGAGCCAGCCATTCTCCATGCACTCCATAACCCATCCTACCAGCCAACCAGCCTCATTGTTATCAAACCCTAGACGATCCGTTAAACCACTCAGCATCATTGTAGCTTCTACATCAGTGATGCCTGTCGCTGGACCCCAAGCCGCCATTTGTTCATACTCCGGCTCCTCGACAACACACTTGTATGTTCCTTCTTTTATCTCGAACATGGTGGAGTGTAGGAGCCTGCAACCCCAGCAGGGAACCCTCTCTATCTGGTATTTATCTCGAAGAGTTTGCTCAACGAACTCATTAACCTCCGCAGAGGATGCACCCCATTCAAAGGTGGTATAGTTTTTCACAGGGAGAGCCCCACTTTGGCTCTTCCACATGTTGGCTACGCCTCCTATGGTTCCTCTGAAATATTCTACGTCCTCATACATCTCTTGGGAGATGCTGAATAGTTTCTGTTGGTCATGGACCTCGATTCGGCCATTGCCCCTGAAGGCTATAATGGCTTTGAGCCTCTTGGATCCGATTACCGCGCCTGTACCGTTATGGCTAGCACTGTGCCCGTGATCAAGGAAGGTCCCAGCCCATCTTACCTTTGCTTCTCCAGCGGGCCCAATGGAGAGGACGCTGGCAGAACGGTTTCTGGCATCATAGGTCTCGCGGAGTTTGTCCGTTACCTCATAGGTGTCCAGACCAGTGATCTCTGATGCATCAACGAGTTCAGCCTGACCATCTCTCAGAACAAGATATCGCCAATCCTTGGATCTACCAGTCAAGATAACGCCATCAAAGCCACTGAACTTCAAATAAGCGCCAAACAATCCATTAGCCTGACTGCTTGTAGCCCCATCTGTGAGTGCTCCCTTGGTAACGATACTTATGGAACCAGATCCACCGATGCTTGTGCCAGTTAAAGGTCCGGTTCCTATGAAAACTATGTTTCTTGGATCATCAAACTCGATATCACGAGGAACCATGTCATACAGGATCTTGGCTCCCAGCGCTGTACCTCCAAGGTACATTCGGAGTATCTCCTCGTCGTATCTAATCTTCTCGGTTGAACCCTTACTGAGGTTAACCATAAGGATAGTTCCAGCGTAACCACTAATACCAGCCATAAAACTCACATATTCCAGAGTATTTGATATTCAAAAAGGGTTTCAATAGAGTTGAAGATTACGGTAAGGTTCTACGGTATAGCATATGATTACTCAGAGATTAGAGAGTGGAGCCTTGAAATAAAGAATAATGCTGTAATATTGGATCTTCTAAAAGAAATCGTTGAAAAATTCCCTGTACTAAGAGACCTTGTCTATGATGAAAAAGGGGTGTACATGGAATACCTCATGGTTTCAATCAACAATGTTGATATTCTTGGGTTAGATGGAGTGGATACTGTTCTATCTGAGGGGGATATGGTCTTTGTTATGCCCCCTATTGGTGGTGGCTAGATAGCTAAAGTCAGAATATCGAAGTTAAAGATTAGTTTTACAAGGTACAGTATAACAACTGCCGCTACATTCTGAACCGCAAATCGATAATAATCTGGTTCTGTGCGAGAGAGATACAATGCGCCCGCGATTGGAGGAATTGTAAGAATAAACCAGAATGTCCAATAGAAAATAAAAACCGCATTTACTAGTGAAATCACTGTAAATTGAAGAAGACCTTGAGTGGATGGATATAGAGTTTGTGTTACGTATAAGATGATAGCTGAGACGACTGATAATATGGTTAATATTAGATTTATGAGTGTCCAACCCGGCAGTATTCTCTTGAATAGGAGTTGAAAGTCCATTAGGGCAAATACAAACTGGTAAGATAAAGGGGTTATTGAGGCTCTTGTTCAGGTTGCTCGGGGGCTATCCAGCTAAACTTCTTCACAAGTGTGTTACTGTAATAGTTGCGCCAATCATACTCCACCTTCTTTCCCCATTCAAGGTAAACACGAGGATCGACATAGCTCTTCAAACTGGTGCCCAAGTTATAGTCCTTAGTAAGCTCCTTTGCCTCAATCTGGAGCTCAGTCTTCTCGATGCGCTCTTTATCTTTTTGTTTCCGGTTCTCCATGCGGTCCTTGAGCTTGGCTATAGCATCTCTATGCTTTTCCTTGGTCTCCCTGATGCGTTTCCTACCATTACTGATGACCTTTTTCTTTGAAGCAACCCGATTCTGCACTCCCTTGGAGGCTCTTCCATCCCGCTCCCGCTCGGCAAGGTCCTGCTTGTACTCCTCAAGCTTTTCCTTATCGACCTTGAGTTTTTCCTCGTAATTTGCGATTCGTTGCTCATATCGGAGGTTGGTATCCTGTATACGCTGCTTATACTTGCGGATATTCTCACGCGCACGGACCCTCCTATCCTTGAGGCGTTCTTTCTGACGCTCTAGGCTTTGCTCCCATGAAGCCGAGATAGTTCTCTTATGATTACAGGTGACGGCTGCCTCAAGATTCGCTAGGGTAGCATAATGCTTCTTGACATATTCCGGTGCCTCAGGGTCTACCACGATATCTTTGAGTTTAGATTCAACCGCATCCGTAGCGTAGCAGGTTCTGAATACCTTTGCAGTGATTCCCTGCATCACCTCATCCAAGAACTCGCTAACCACGCTGCTATTTACTTCGTCGAAAAGCGTGTTTCCATCACTCTTCTCCATGAACTCTTTGAGGTTCTCTATCACTTTCGCATCAAGCTCAGCGGTAAGAAGTAACCTAACACTGTCCTTACCAAGAAAATCAAAGGTGACTGTTTTATCATCATTTATACAGATGTGTTCTGCTCTAAGGCTTGAGGCACCAACAGTGTCTGCTTCCTCGTCCTCATCTTTCTCGTCGCCAACCCTGAATTTCAGATTATCAATAAGGTAACAGACTGTAGCTGTCTTCCTGCGTCTCAATTCCCCATTTGTAAGATTTTCTTGTATGAACTGCTGGACCTTTGGCAGGTTTTCCTTGAGTTCGATGGCTTTATTGAATTTCTCTATCTCTTTCTTCTGTTTGATTGGGCTGCTATCATGGGGCCAGACATACTTTATCTTTCCAGAAAGCTTGTCTCTCCACCGTGCGATCCAGATACTCTCAGGGTCCCAGATAACTTCCTTCCAGTCGCCCGGAGGAGCCTCTGCGTCTGGGCTCAGGTTTAGTTCAATGTCTTTGTGTCTTGGACCTTCCTTCCATTTTCCCCTGAAGGGGTGCTCGCCTCTGCCCATGAAGATGCTGCTGGGCTCTACCATGTAGTTTCCTAGCTCGCATCTTTCCCCATCTATGGTCGCCCAGCCATATTTCTCCTTATTTTCCTCACGTATTACTTTCCTTTCTTCGCGGAGGCGTTTTTTCTCCTCTTTGTCGAGGTTTTTCTTGCGCTCCCGCTCGGTAACAACCAGCTCATAGATGGGAGTATAATCAATGTCACCTGGGAGCGCCTTGATCCCCATTAACTCACTGAGATCATCATGGAAATTCTCAGCAAAAACAGGGTCCTCAACATATGGGGTGCCTATTTTCTTAGCCCAAGCTACTATTCTCTCTTCTTCCTCTGGTTTTAGTTGATACGGTTCGCCCTTGATATTCACTGATAGCCCCTGTGACTCGTATCTGGGGGGCACCATGACGCCGTTGTGATGCATTGAATCCATGTCGTAGCCTCTATGACTTTGACATAATCCGTGGGTTTTTTTAAAGATTTACCAAAGTCCCCTGTGACAGACAACCATAATATCTCGCGGTGACTATCATTTTCTGATGTCAGGAGATAAACCCATACAAAGAGACGAGCTTATCGGTGCCTTGACACTGATTATCTTGTTTGTCTCAGTTGTGGGTGGTAGGGAAATCGGTAACTATTACGCGAGCTACCAGGAGATGACCCGGCTAAAGGTATTATTCGAGGTAACAGAGGAGGAGCTCTCAAGATACATCATTGGTCTTGTTCAGGGAGAGGAAACTGATCTCGAGGTTGGGTTGATTATTACCGCTCTTGGCGCAAATAATTCGGCTAATATAGTGATTGACACCCCGGATTATGTGGACAGGTGGCTTATTGGGCTCACGGTTAGCCCCATTGTTGTGAATCAGCCGGAGGCTTCCGAGGTGGAGCTTGAGATGTTGATCGAGGACAATGTGGTTGATGAGGCTTTGTATGACTTCCCTAAACAGAAGATCAGCTACATTAAATTCACAGATCGCACAATGAGCCTCGACATTGAGGACATAGATGAGTTTAGCAGAATAGTGGAGGAAGCCTCACAGGACTATGGTGGAGAGATCAAGATCACCTTCAGGGGAAGGGTCCATATGCACCTATTGTTCCTCGATACTTGGCTGCCATTTTCGGTTACGCGCTACCCTATTGTGAGGTCGACTCATCTGGAATACACGGATTCCAGTTGGAGGAGCTATACCGAGGGCAAAATAGAGAATTTGTCAGTTGATGAAGGGGGGTATGTTTTAGTGGAATTTAGGAACCCGACTAGGTTGCATAGCCTGAGAGAAGATGTGACATGCAATATCATTAAGGAAGATGAGGTTGTGCCTTTCTTGAATATCACGAAGAGTGTTCAGGTCCCACCGGATACTGATGGTCAGTACATATTCCAGTTTACTATATCAAAGCC
>Ga0180432_10005721_pt1 | contig 16412 bp, 15 predicted proteins | sample SS_ome_10_FD_132414 | JGI IMG/M metagenome (GOLD analysis project Ga0180432, IMG submission 132414) | Hypersaline lake sediment archaeal communities from the Salton Sea, California, USA - SS_1_MS_2 metaG | ecosystem: Environmental > Aquatic > Non-marine Saline and Alkaline > Hypersaline >... | reverse complement strand
TGCAAAAAGACCCGGAGCATAAATGCCATCATCATTTGTCAAAAGGATTTTCATTTTTCATATCACAAAACTTTGCTAAAGATGGATGTCTTTTCATTGCTTCTCACTTTGATCTTTTGTATATTGAGGGCGAGACGCGTCCCTTTCCAGTGATGGACAAATAATAGGTTTCAATAAACAAAATTGATGAACTCGTAAAAGGCCATCAAGATCGCTTTCTAATAATCCTATACGCAAAAGTCAAACCTTTTGCAAATATCCTGTCGCCAGATTCACCCAGAAAACATGATCCATAAGGACAAAATTTCAGCGCAGGTGGTCAAAGAGTCTATCACATTAAACCACTCCGAATTGAAAATGAAAGATCCTGGAGATAAACGCCGTAGGGAACTGGAAACCATTCTAAAGTTCACTGCCTTGATCAATTCCTCGTTAAAAATTGAGGACGTTCTGAATTGTGCCATGGCGTCGGCAGAGGAGTTCATGGATGCAGAGGCCAGCACTGTCTATGAACTGGATGAAGAGAACAGTGAATTGTTTATTTGGATTGCCAGAGGTGAAAAAAAGGATTCCGTCGAAAGAATCAAGTTTGAGTTGGGGCAGGGAATTTCCGGTCATGTGGTACAAAGTGGTCGACCCATGGTAATCCAGGATGTCCGTAAGGAAAAGCGGTTTAGTCGCAAATTTGATAGAATAACGGGTTTTCGTACGAGGTCAATGATCTGCGTGCCGCTCAACCTCAGAGGCAAGACAATTGGCGCCCTTCAGGTACTCAACAAAAAATCCGGGGAGTTGTTCACTCAAATAGATGTCGAACTGTTGACCACCCTATCACAGCAGATTGCCGTGGCCATGGAAAACGCAAAACTTTACCGCCGCTTGGAGAAAAGATTTGAGCTGAACGCCCAGGAGTTGAAGACCGCGCAAGACAAGCTGATCCGTTCTGAACGGTTAGTTGCCATGAGCCATCTTGTACAAGGGGTAGCCCATGAGATCCGAAATCCTGTTACAACTATAGGAGGATTTGCCCGGAGAATTAAAAAAACACTAAAAAAAGACCCTGGCATTGATAAATACATAAATGCTATACTTGAGGAATCACAAAGACTTGAGAGTCTCGTTAGACAGGTGCATAAATATACAAGTGTACTTGCGGCGACACCTACCCTGGATGACATCAGGGCAACCCTTCATGAGGTTATACATAAATTTGAACCCATTGCTCAAAAACAGGGCGTGAACTTTGTGACTAAAATAGATGAACGTCTTCCCCTGACCCGGATGGCCTCCTCTCAGATTATGACCGCATTATCAAATATTATGGAAAATGCCATGGAATCAATGCCTCAAGGCGGGGAATTGTTGTTGGAGGCAAAACAGAGGAAGGGTCAGTTAACCATCAAGATTCTTGATACTGGCTATGGGATCCGCCAGGAATATCTAAATTCGATTTATGACCCATTTTTTAGCTCCAAAACACACGGGGCTGGCTTGGGATTGGCCGTGGTCTACCAGATTGTAAAAAATCACGATGGGGACATCACTATTCAAAGTCAGGAAGGGAAGGGCACCTCTGTGACCATCCGTTTACCCGTGACGCGTTAATATAATAAAAATCCCGATCATCATGAGGAAGCGCGTATTATGCGAAAAAAGCAAAAAAGCCGTGCCTGGTTGTGGATACTGCTGGTCTTAGTCCTGACAGGCGTCATTGGCTACTTTATCCTTTCCAAAAATACTACCGGGTCAGACGCACCATTAATAAACGAAAAGCTTGCATCCTTCGAAACAAAAACTCCTGAAGAGGCCTCCCAGAGTATCCGTGCGGAAACAGAGGTTTTCACGACCGACTCAACCGACAAAACCCCTGCCCAAATATCTCACCAAAAAGAAGACCTCTGCGACGAAGTAGAGAAAAATATTACAGGGTTTTTCCGTTATCTCGATCAAAAAGAATATTTGCGAAATCCGGGTTCAAAAACAGACACCTATGCACGCTTTAAAAAAATACTTAACCGCCTGGCAGCACAGCCGCCTGTTCCGGCCGGAGAGGGGACGAACCCTAATATTCTTATCCAAAACATATATCACTTTTATCGCGTCTTGGATCGTAAAGATCTCGGGTTTATCAGGCAGATAATTAGCAAAGACAAGGAAACCTTAGAGATCAATTTGGAAATGTTTTTCAGATGGTTTGGCCTTAGAAACCGTTGTCCTGACCCCGATGGGGTGAGACCTTCCCTGGAGATGCTTTATAAATACGCAGGATTTTTAATAAATACAACCGGCGGGAGAGCTTGTTTGTTCCGCCGATCCTCAGATATCAGGCTGCTTATCAGTTACTATTGCCTTTTGATTATCAATGAGGCGGATAAAAAAGGAAGAAACAGTGATGGGATAGATATCTTGCCATACATCGAGCCCATAAGGGAAGAGATTCTCCTCCATTCTCACTTTCATTTCCAAAGTGAATACATCAACAAACTCGATACCCTTAAAATGTATTACCAGAGCAGACGAACGAGTTCTTGATATTTTATAGAGACCTCATAGTGACACAATGTGAAATATTGCGGCTTACCATTGCGCTTCCGTATTCGCTTCATTCGCCAAGGGGAGTTTCCCGTCAATATAGTCCTTTACGGCATCTTTTACCGCACCGCTTGCATCGTTAGCGACGTCTATATTTACGGCCTTTAGGGCCTTAAACGCATTCGGCCCACAAAATCCCGTGAGCAGCACATGAGCCCCTGTATCACTTACCATCCTGGCCGTCTGAATTCCTGCCCCTTTAAGGGCATTTACATTTTCTTTGTTGTCCAGCGCCTCAAAGGCAAGTGTTTCCGAATCAACGATAATGATATACGCCGCCCTTCCAAATCGAGGATCAACATCTGACTCCAGGTCCATACCGGTTGATGTAACGGCTATTTTCATCTATGCCTCCCTTGATGCTCATTTGCGGCCCTATCTCGATCTTTCCCCGCATATTGTTCCAGGGCCTTTTGAAGGGTTTTCACCGCCAGACGGGCGCAATGAATTTTTTGATCAGGTAATTTCTCAAGCTCCTTATAAAGTGCATCTAAGTCGATCTGACTCGCTTCTTCCAGCGTTTTTCCCTTTGCAAGATTCACCACCGCACAGGCAGACGCAATAGCACCAGGACAGCCAAGAACCTGTATTTTTGCATCACTTATTCTTTCATCCACAACATCCATGGAGATCTTTATGGTATCTCCACAGGGACCCGTGACATCCGTAATCTGATCCGCGTTTTCAATCACCCCAATATTCTCTTTCGCCTGAAAATATTGAATCGCCTTATCGGAATAGCCCGATTGCGAAAGCATTTGGTATACATCATCATGCGTTTGCTTCTCGTTCATCTAAGCAGCCCCCTTCATAATTTACACAATACAAATTCGACCCTTATTGTACAGCTCCACCACCGCCGCCACAAACCTGATCCTCTCCGATTGCAGGCAATTTGCCGGCAATCAGATCTTCCACCACTGGCCGAATCTGAGGCCTTTCTGCGTCATAATAGACATCAATACCAACTTGCCTGAATCCCATTAAGGGACGCATACCGATACCCCCAACAATAAGGGCATTCACATTGTGATCCGCCAAAAGATTAACCGGTACCATGCAACCCCCCTGAACATGACTCTGATTCTCGACAGTTGATACATTTTTGATCTCTGCATTTTCAACATCCACCATGGTAAACACATCGCAATGGCCAAAATGGCCCGATCTTTCGCCGTCAAGACCACCGGTCCCCATTGACGGAATAGCAATTCTTCCTTTTTCCATAGTTAATTCCTCCATTAAAGAAAAGGTTCCAATTTTCTACAGATGCGTGAAAAATAGTCACGCATTCAAAATCCTATTTACGATTTCTTCATATACTTTGTTGATTTCCAGATCTGACATCTCCGCAAGGGCGTCCAGTTTCCCTGTATCCCCCATTTCAACCATCTGCGGATCCAGGGGAATTTCTCCAAGAAAGGGAATGCCTATTTGGTCGGCCATTCCCTTTCCCCCTCCTTTGCCAAAAATGGGGATATTTTTGCCGCAATGGGGGCAGACAAAACCACTCATGTTTTCAACCACACCCATTATCTTCAAATTTACCTGCTTGCAGAAATTGATGGATTTCCTTACATCAGCCAGGCTTATTTCCTGCGGTGTGGTGACGATAAGGGCCTCTGCATCAGGAATGGTTTGAGCCACGGTAAGGGGTTCATCGCCTGTCCCGGGTGGGGAATCAACAATCAGATAATCCAGATCACCCCACTCTATGTCGGAGATAAATTGTCTTATGGCACTAATTTTAAGAGGGCCCCGCCAGATTACAGCCGTGTCCTTATCACCCAAAACCATTTCCAGCGAAACAATGGATAGACCATCAGAAAGACGATGAGGTCTGACCGCGCCCTCCCGGGGCATGTCCAGCCCCCCCTTGATATTCATAAGACGGGGGATGCTCGGCCCATGAAGATCCACATCCAAAAGGCCAACCTTTTTATCGTTTCTACTTAAAAGCAAAGACAAATAGCTTGCGACTGTACTTTTACCAACACCTCCCTTTCCGCTCATGACCAGAATCTTTCTTTTGATTCTGCCCAGGTTATCCTCAATCATCTTGTCCTGCGCAGCCCTTTCCAAGTCTCCAGGCGTGGCAGTGGCGGTAGTTGCTTCGCTCATGTTAATTTTTCTCCTCTTGATCCAGTGTCCTGTGTTTCCCCATTCGCCTAAAATGTCAATATACCCGCATTCAGCTGCACGGGTGTGTGACCTTTAACGGGTAAAACACGCAACCTGCTCCAATTCAAAATATCTCAAATGGTTCCATTTTCGCAATGTACTATAAAGAAGCACCAAAAAATTTGAGTATAATTTAACCACAAAAAAAAGATTTTCAAGGACTCCATACAATATGCGTCCGGTTTATGTCTCTCACTCAAAAACAGAGGAACCCCCTCACAACACCATACTTCGTGCTGCGAGGAGGCTCCAGATAGCACCAAATGCTTTTCAATCACCCCGACTTCTTATAAATTGAGCCAGGAATCCGAGTACAGGGATTTCCCCAAAATAACCCGGGTGGTCTTCACATAGTCAGACAACGTCCAACCATCATTGGCTTCTTCGGGGAGCGACTTTTCATCGACGGCCTCATCATCCATCACCTTATGGATCAGTTCCACAATATCAGGCCTTTTTCCGCGGGCAAGCGTAATTAACCCTTTATCATAAGGGTCTGCAATACAGGAATACATGCCCGCCCTCTCCAGCATCACCATATAGGTCTGGTTCAGGATGGGCCGAAGATTGTCCGGGGGGCCGTTGGAAATATTCGAGAGCCCACACGTGGATTTTGCGCCGGGTGCAATATCCTGCAGCATCTCCTGAAAGGCCATCAGGCTCATTAGCTGTGGCTGTTGGATGTTCAACGGCGTGACAATCCCGTCCACAAACATATCCTCATTGGGAACGCCTGCCTCATTGGCAGCATAAACAAGCTCAACGGCCAGGGCAGCCCTTTCGTTTTCATCTCTCGGGAGACCTTCCGGTCCCCACATCAATGCCACCATTGCGGCCTTGTATTTGACGGCAAGCGGGATCATCTTTTCATATCTCTCCGGCCTGACCATAATGGAGTTGATAATGGCCTTTCCCTTATGAACTGCCAGACCCGCCTCCATGGCCTCGATATTGGATGTATCCAGACAAAGAGGCGGGGTATCTCCGGTGGCTTCCTGGACGGTCTTTACCACAAACTCCATCAATTCAGGTCCCCCTTTCCTCGCGGGGCCCAGATTGATATCGATCCAGTCCATTCCCGCCTCCTTCTGCCGTTTGGCCTCCTCGGCAATGGGGCCCGGATCCTTTTCCTTAAATGCCTTTCCAATGACCTTACTTATTACATTCAAGCTTTCTCCAATTAATAACATGGGCACACTCCCTTTTAAAATAAATTTATTTGCATTTTTTCTTACATTCTCAATAGGTTACATCGTCCCCTCCCCCTGTCACGCAAGGGAAAGATTGCCAATGAGAAAAAAGCCTATGCCATGTCCTTCAGGAATTTAGGGAGCAGTGACGCATCCCTCGGACCGATCAGTATCTCCCAGTCTCCTAGCTCTTCTTCCATCTCACCGCTGATGGCCGCAGCATAACCCGGAATAATAATCTTCTTATGGGCAACTTTATCTGCAATACCACACTTTTTCACAAACATGCCCACGACATCTCCTGAAAACTTTCCGGCAGCCCAGGCCGTCATGACAGAAAGACCTTCGGTGTCCATAATCAGGAGCCAGCTCGGCACCCTGCTTCCTTCAATTTCACCACTCACAATGAAGTAGGTCAGGGAGAAATTGGTGGTTACGAGCACCGGGGAATTTTCATCCGGGGTACCGATCTCATAAATGCCTTCTGTTACCGTCATTGGTCGCTGTGGATCCGTAAAGATATTTAACCGTTCCAGCAACAAGGGGAAAAGGCTCTCTCCTTTGAAATCCGAAAGCACGACAATCCCTGCATACTTAGCAATCAGCAGTGAGGCGATAACCGTCTCCATATCTAAATTCCCTGCCATTTCACAGGGAAACGTGATGGTGGGAAACCCCAGCGCGCGATTTCCCGCCTTCAGGGCCGCCCTCCGGATGGCCACCTGATCCTGAAAGAGTTGTTTCATCTCTCGAGAGCTCGAATCCAACACAAGGTCCTTAACTCCCATGCCGGTCAGCTTATCACTCAGGCCAATCAGATCATCTATGTCATCCGCCTTTACAGCCAGGGGCAGACCCGCTTCATTGGCCAGATTTCCCATGTCTTCGGCATTATCATTCGTCGCCGCATAAATAAGGGGCTTTTTGAATGCACAGGCATCCACGGCTGCTTTCATTACGTCCACCTTGTCGCTCATCAAAACCAGCCCGAATTCACTCTCCTCTGCAATTTTTTTTGCAAGGGCCGCAAACGCCCCGCTGTCGCCATTGATATCTTTCAAGGCCACTAACTCAGGCCTTAAATTGAGACCTACCCGTTCATACTGGAGAGCATTCCACACCTTCAGCTTCTCGTCGAGTTCACCTGAATCCATATCTGAGGTCACCCGTACGGCCAGGGCTGTAGGGTTATAAAAGGTCTTCTCATGCCTGTACATGACTGTTTCACCGCCCACCTTAAAGGCCCTCACACCGGCACCCATGGCGACCGGCCGGATGGGGGGGGCAGATGCTTCAGCCAATTGTTCCCTTGCCTCATCAGACACATAAGGGCAGGCATCAAGTTCGGCCTTCCCTGAGGCCAGATTCATGGCAAAAGCCAAGCATGTGGGAACACCACACTCCCCACAGTTCGTTTTTGGCAACATTTTAAAAATCTGAATTCCAGTTAATCCCATGATATACTCCTAATCACATAATAGGACGCAGATTTTCGCAGATATGCACAGATTTTTTTAAATCTCAATAATCTGCATTTATCTGCGTCCGAAAATAAATTTATTTCGCTTCTTTATCCAACAATAGGATCCATTTTCAAGGCCGGATGATCTTTCTCCTTGAGAAAGGCCATAACCGAATCCTCGTCAGTCCCCACCGTCTCATCGGCGATCTTATCATACAGATCCGGCACCCCAAGCTCTTCTGCTCGCTTATCCAATCGCTCCTTGATCTCCTCCTTTAAGGACTTGGGCATCCAGACCATTCGAAGGAGACCCCCATCACCCGATAAAAACTTGCGCTGGGTGATGTTATACTTGCCATGACCCACAAAACCGGGACTGGAAATTCCACCCCCAGCTGTACCTGCCAGGGTCGAGAACTTCATGCCGCAAGGCGTCATACCGCTGTAATCCCTGTGGACTGTCATAACACCGTTACATCCGGGCAGAACCGCCGCAATGGCCTCACAGCAACCGCATGTCGTCATGGGATCATGGACAATACTGTAAAAATTGTAGTGGTCGATGGCCTGCCTGGACGCCTTGTATACGAAATCATTAACGCCCTTGAACTGTCCCAACACAGGGTCAAGCACCTCTCCCTTTTCAACGGGTTGATTAGGACCGGTGGGGTTGATCTGGTAAGAGGCCTTACAGTCCATCCAGTTGTAGGCCCCGCAAAGACCCGTCCTTTCCGGACTTACCACACAGACATGGCTCGGGGCAAAGGACTGGCAGAGTGTGCATGAATAGAATGTATCCGTTGTCTCATCGGTCATCGTTTCAACCCGCTCATCCCTCAGCTTGTATTCCTTCCTCGCCCTTTTTGTCAGGTCATCCACATCTTTTTTATTGGTATACAGGGTCACCTGCACCTTATCAAGGATACTCCCGAAGTCCTGGTGGAGCTTGGCATGCAGAATAGTGCCAATATCCTTGAGCGTAAAACCCTTTTCAACAGCATTCTCGCTCACCCGGATCCACGAAATATCTCTCTGGCCGATGTGCATGATATACTGGGCATAGTTAATGAGATGGTGGATCTGTCTTTCCAGAATCGGTTCAAAATCGGACTGCATCTCACGACCCGCTACCTGGACATAGATACCTAATGGCAGGGTGTCACCCTTTTTCATATCCGTCACATCCTTACCGATAACCTCCACCTTGCCATCATTAATTTCATTCATATCAGCCATCTTGCATAACTCAGTGCACTGGGTCTTGCTCCCTCCCATTTCAAGGAAGAGATCGTCCTTGCGGACCCGCTCACCTTCAAATGCCGGCCCATAGGAAAGGGGAATGTCTATTTCGCTAATCGTCACCTTAAGCCCCCGGACCTCGATGGATTTCTGAGTCATTTCATCGTAAGGGACTTGTGAAACAATGTGTTCATAGGTACAGATGCCGGTGGGCAATATCTCGGGAATATCCGTGTCCGCAATGGTCGGAAAACCCCAGTTAATGGCACCCGCTGCATTGGCTGCCCATTCCGCATTTACATCACCAAGGGCATTTACAAACGCAAAAATCCGGTTTTTCTGGTAGGCCAGCATCTTTTTGTAATCCCCTGCCTGTATACCACCAAAAGACATTCCCGCACGATTGGCAAAACCAAGGGCAAAAACCGCGGCCGATATGTCCGGTCCAAAAGAAACCAAACGCGTATTCCATCCGATCTGGACGCCCTCCTGGACCAGCTGTTCGGCAAATGTCGTGCCATTCTGGTTGGCCGCCATGAACACATATATGCTTTTTAACTGATATTCCTCGGCAATCTTTCTGGCCGTTGCCGAATCCGGCGCCGCCCCGACAATGGCGGCAAAACCGGGAGCCGAACCATCCACAAACTCCACACCCCGTTTTCTCATGATGGCGTCATCGGCCGCACCCAGCCAGATCTTGCCGTTTTCCACGTCAGGGTCTTCTACCTCTGGTTGGTAGAACTCCGGGTCTTCAACGTACCGGATGGCTTCTACAATCTCTTCAGCAAAAATCGCTCCCATCCCTGCATCCAATATAGGCCCGAGATAGGGCAGATTGCAATCATTCTTTATATGAGGGGGTAAAAGCGCCCTCGAGAAATCCATGACCTGTTTAGCGGAATCCAGGTCTGTAACCTTAATCCCGGTCAACGAATAGATAACCGGTAAATAATACGCTGTGTTGGGGAACTCCAGCTTCTGGGCTCCCCCATATTTTTCCAGGGCCTCCTTGTATTTGCCCTCTGCTTTGGACACAATATTATAGGCGCCCTGTACTACTGCAAATGCTACCATCTTTGACATAATGTTTGTCCTCCCTTCTTAAGAGGTATTTTTTTATTTTATGCTGCTTCCAGTTCCCGGCGGTCAGCCATATCCATGAGCACCCTCTCCCTGGCCTTGTCAATCCCCAAGGCCTTTCGCTTTTTGTCAATATGCGCAATCATCTTGTGGGCATGCTTGATGGGATCCACTTCGAGATCCCACATTCCGCCATATAAACCTTCCAGTTTGTTATACAGATAGTCTTCAAATATCGGTGATCCGCTTACGGGCATTGTAACTCCGAAGACCGTGTACACACCTGCTGTCACAAAATAGTGTCCTATACTGATGGCCTTTTCACTCATCCATTCCGGCGCTGATCCGGCCGCAGGGAGATCACTGATGTCATTTCCCAGACCTCCGGCTTTTACCACCTCAGTTGCTGCTAATAGGATTCGACTGTTGTCTACGCAGGAGCCCATATGCAGAACCGGCGGTATACCTACGGTCTCACAGACTTCCGCTAATCCCGGACCACAAAAGACCTTTGCAGACTCGGGCGTCAAAAGGCCCGCCTTGGCACAGGCAATGGCATTACATCCTGTGGTTAATACGATGACATCATTCTTGATCAGTTCCTTGACAACGGCGACATGCCCCGCATCCAGCGAGGTTCGTGCGTTGTTTCACCCAACCACGCCGCCTACTCCTCGTATGCGGCCGTTGATGATATTGTCATTAAGGGTATAATAAGAACCACGAAAGGTCCCGCCCAGGTGATACTCGATCGCCTCATAACTGAAACCAGCGATCAAATCATGCTTGTCATCAGGGATTATGACTTCTTTTTCTCTTTTCGGGAAATTCTCGATGGCGGTCTTTACAATCTTCTTTGCATCGTCAAACGCCGTATGCTCATCGAATTCGATATGGATGGTGTCACCCGATGCGATCCTTGCCCTGGGGTTTGTGGTAATTATCTTTGTATGAAAACATTGTGCCACGTTTGCAATGTTTTCCATGATGCACTGCACATCCACCACCATAGCGTCCACCGCCCCGGTGACAATTGCCAATTCCTGTTGCAAAAAGTCGCCGCAAAGCGGGATTCCGTGCCTCATAAGAAGCTCATTGGCTGTACAGCATATACCGCTCAGCTGAATACCCTTGGCCCCTTTCTGCTTAGCCAACTCTACCATTTCGGGAAGCTCTGCAGCCTGTACGATCATCTCGCTCAAAAGAGGCTCATGGCCATGAATCACAACATTGACATGGTCCTCCTTCAAAACGCCAAGATTTGCGGAACTTTTCACGGGATAAGGACATCCGAAAAGTACGTCCTGCAAGTCAGTAGCTATCATGGAACCGCCCCATCCATCTCCTATCGCCGCACGGCTGCACTGTTCAACTAGGTTTTCATAGTGCTGGTCCACGCCGATATGGGTCCTATGCATGATTTCCACGATCTCACGATCGATCCCCCGTGGAGCGACCCCCAATTTCTTCCACAATTCATACCGCGGTGCAGGCGCCCGCTTTATGGTACAAACCTCACCCGTCTGCTGGCCCCACTGGGCAAGTGCTCTCTCACCAACTTCCACTGCAATTTCGTCTATATCCCGGTCAAGGATCTCACCGTCTTTCCCTTCCACGGTAATATCCACACCAAAATCGGGGGCAATCTCAAGGAGTTTTTTGGTGTCCTTGATATGATAGTCGTCCGTTTCTTTCCTGGCCGCAGCCAAGAATGTCTCTGCCACGCCCCTGCCGTGGTCGGAATGAGCAGCTGCCCCACCAGCCACCATCCTGGCAAAGTTCCGGGCGGCAATGGTCTCCGGTGTGGCACCGCAAAGACCTTTCCGCGTATCCTCACCCTCAATACCACCCTTTGGCAAAGGCAATCTGCACGGCCCCTGGGCGCAATTCTTGCAGCATGTCCCCTGGGCGCCGATATTGCACGGCTTCATGGTCTGGGCCCGATCAAAGATGGTCTCGACCTCCATCTCCCTGGACCTCACAATCATTTGCTGGCTCGCCGTATCAAGCGCCAGGTCCTCCGGTCTCGGGGGGGTTTTCGCTTTTTTTGCAACAACTTTTTTGACTTCTTCCGTAGCCATTCTGAGGTTCCTCCTCTATTCTAGTTAAATTTGCACTTTCAATCATACCCGTTTGTGTATCCGGTTCACCTTATCCATCAACTTAGCTACCAGGTTCAGCTGCCTTTCGGCTGCCGTTTTGGGCATCTTTTTTCCCTTACGCGTCTTCACTTTTTCCGCCTGCCTGGTCATTTTATAACTCCTTCTTTTTTCCTCATCTCATCCGTTATCATAACCGTTTATGTATACGATCCAGATTCTGGGTCAGCTTCTCCACTAAACCCAATTGCTTCTCTGCAGCTGTCTTGGGTATCTGTTCCCCTTCACCGGCCGACATTTCTGCCTCATGCTTCTCTCTCTCCAAGGCCCTTTTGTATCGCAGCGCCTGTAGATCTTCTTTTTCCTTGGTCTTGGCGTCGGCCCTGGCTTTTGCTTCGGCCTCGCTTTTGGCCTTAACCTCTGTTGCGGCCTTGGCCTTGGCCTCTTCTTCGGCCTTGGCCTTGGCCTCTTCTTCGGCCTTGGCCTTGGCTTCGGCCTCTGCCTTAACCTTGGCGTCTGCCTCGGCCTTGGCTTTTAGAGCGGCCTCATCCTCAACCTCGGGTTTGGCCTCTTTCTTGGGTTTCATTTCGACGACCTTCTTTTCCGCTTTTGGAGCCGGTTTTTCCTCTTTCTTTTTAGGCGCTTTAGAAGGTTTCTCTTTCTTTTCCGGTTTTTTCACTTCTGGTTTCGGCACAACTGTTGTTTCCCCAAAGTCCAGATTCGGCTCGGGCGAAATGGACACGAGATCTACCGATTCGGCGTCAAAATTTTTAGAGATCTCTTCCACATCGCTGGCGACGCCGCCATTGATCATCAGATCAATAAATGCACGGGTTAAACGCACGGTTTCAGGATGCCTCAAAATGACCACATCAGAGCCACCCATGAGATAACAAACCGCCGCGACGGCCTCCATCAGGATTGGCCTTTTTTCAGCATCACCCAGGGTGGGCGCCTCCTCAATCCCTAAGCCAGCCTCCTTGCATTTCCAGACCTCGTTTCCGATATTGTTGATCATCGGTACCTGAAGTTTCTCATCTTCCTGTGTCAGGGCGGCCATGCTGATCCGTTCCATAACGGAATAACTGTATTCCATGCCATAGCCAAGTCCCCCTGTCGTTGGGTCTACTATTATTTTCCCACCCTGGACCCCGAGGTTACCCAGTAAGATATTTAGCTGTTTTGCCAGATTCACGTCAATAGGTGAGGACGCAACAATAACATGGCCATAGCCAAGCGCGCTGGCACCTACGCCCTTGTGATTGGCCTCTTCAACGGGTCCCAAGGCCAGGTTTTTCCCTTCACACTTCGCTGATATGGCCTTAAGGACCTCTTCATCTTTCTGATTGTTTGCCGTTCCCCACAAAACAAGTGGGACATCAATAGCGTCCGAAACTTTTTTTGCCACGTCTGAGGCCTCGTCCGCACCCCTGTCCATGCCGTTGGGATCAGTGCTTTTAAGCTGGAGAACAATCAAGTCTGCACCATAGTCATCAACACATTTCTTGGCCCAGGCATCTGGCGATGAGATGACATCCTTAAACGGCTCAACAGCCGCTGCAGGCCATTCATCTGAAGGATCATAATCCCACACCTCCATCGCAATCTTTGGAGGATTTGGTATCGCTCCTTCAAACAGATGAAATGGGTATGAATCCTCTCCTCCCAGCGTTACAGCACCATTACCTGTTCCAATAGTTGTTTCCCCTATTTTTCCGGAATAGGGCTGTTTGGGAATATCAAAAGCCAATTTTCTACCTCCTTCTTGGGTTTGTTATTAAAAATCCAATGAGAAAAATTTACGGTATCCGGTAAAGAAAATAAGTCACCCTCCAGAATTAGAGTCAATGATTTCGAAAAAAGTCGTATTTCCGGTAAAAACCGACGTTCATAGCAGTGATAGCAAACTGAAAATACCTCACACTGTGACTTTTTACGAGACCATCAGAATTGATGATTCTGTAAAAATTCTGTTTAACCGTAGTTTTGATGAACACTAAATAGATAAACATAGGTGTATTGTCAAGTAATTTTTATAGTAATTTAAAGGGGTTTTTAGACCCCTATAAATAGCATATATTGTAGCAAAAAAATAACAACACACAATATATTGTTGTCATTAACCATTCACCATATTTACACCCAAAGAAATATTTATAAATGATTATGTTTCGAATATTTTTTCAAAAATTTCGTATGCTGCCTTCACAGCTTGATTTTCATTGACCAGTTCTACTGTGGGTTGACCGTTTAGGTCAAAATCCCTCAATTCCGCATCCTCGGGTACCATACCGATAAGGTCTAATCCAAAGTCATTTACGGCTTTGATCACCGCTTCAGTTTGTCCTGTCCGTGACTGATTAATAATAAGGTGCTTGCGGTCAATATTTAGACCCAGGCTCTGTGTCAGTTCAACAATCCTTGCCGCCGCCTGAATCCCCCTGCGCGTAGGATCCGACACCACAAGAAGTAAATCAATATCATTTGTCGTAAGACGGCTGATATGTTCCATACCTGCCTCATTGTCCATGACCACATACGAATAGTTATCAATAAGCTTTTCCAGATACTGGGTGAGAAGGCTATTGGCCGCACAATAGCAGCCGGCTCCCTCTGGTCTCCCCATGACAATAAGGTCAAAACCCGATGACTCAACCACCGCCTCCTGCAGTTTCATTTCCATAAAAACATCCTTGGTAATTCCACTGAATCCGCCTCCTTTTTTCATTTCCTCCCTTGCATCCCCTAGCGTCTCCTCCACCTCAAGACCCAAAACCTCATTCAGATTCGCATTTGCATCGGCATCAACGGCAAGAACAGGTGTCTTTCCTTTTTCAGTAAGGTATTTTATGAGAAGACCCGCTATAGTCGTCTTTCCGGTCCCACCCTTACCTGCGAGACCTATTGAATAAGTCATTTTAACCTCCCTTCACAAGATATTTTAGTTGATATTATAACTGAATTCTTATACTGTTAATCGATATGTAAAAATTTATATCTCTGCCGGTAACTATTTATAATGCCAAAAAAAAAAGAAATATGGGATCAAATAATCAGTCACCTCGAATCTCATATATCGCGACCTGAATTCGAGACGTGGTTTTCTCATACAGCCCTTAAGAATCTAAATCCCGATCTGGCCGAAATAGGTGTCACCAATAAGTTTGTTGCCGCCTGGATTAATGACAATTATATTACCCTAATAAAAAGGGCGTTCAAGAACAATTTAAACTTATTACCCGAAATCCGATTTACGTATACCCGACCATCAAACCCTCAAGACAATCAAGACAATAATAACTCAGGGCATAAAAACACTCCCAGTGTAAAAATTGAGTTGCACCCTCAACTTGATCCCTTATTGACATTCAGTCGTTTCATAACATCCAAAAACAACCGGTTTGCCTACACATCAGCCTTAGACGTTGCAAACAAACCGGCTCGAGATTACAATCCCTTATTCATTTTTAGTAAACTAAGCCTTGGGAAAACCCATCTGTTAAACGCCATCGGTAATCACTACCTCAGTAACAATCCAAGTGCAAACGTACAGTATGTTCTTGCCAATCAATTCACTTCCAATTTTTCACTTGCTTCCAGAAACAGAAAAATCACCGAGTTCAGGAAATATTATAAAAATCTGGATCTTCTCCTTCTCGATGATATTCACCTACTTGCTGGGCGAAAAAAATCACAGCAGGAACTAATCACTATACTGAACCTCCTCCGCGAGTCAACAAAACAAGTTGCTATTGCAGCTAACGCCCCCCCCAGTCAACTATACACACTTTTTGCTCATCTTAGATCACGTTTGGAAGGGGGTCTGATAGCGGAAATTCATTCCCCTGATCAGCAAATGAAAATAAAAGTGATCAAGAAAAAAGCGAAGGAAAAAAAATTGCAACTACCCGATGATGTTGCATTTTTTCTTGCCAATGCCACAAGCGATTTAAAGACGATAACACAATATATGGTAAGCCTCGAAACCTATACGTCACTCTATCAGCGCAACATAGATATATCCGCTATTAAATCGATCCTTAAAAAAAGACTTTTTCGTGAAATGAGCTTAAATGAAATACAGAAACGCACTGCTGAATATTTTAGTATATCTCTCTCAGATCTTGTATCAAATAGAAAAAAACGAAAATTTTCATACCCCAGACAGGTTGCCATGTATTTATGCAGAAATTTAACTGATTCTTCATTTAAGGAAATTGGTAAAGCGTTTGGTAACAAGGACCATTCTACCGTCATATATGCCTTAAAACGGGTTGAAACAGAAAAACACAAAAACGAAGAAGTTTTAAATGATATTAATAAGTTGCAAGGATTTCTCGTGACTTCTCAATAGGTCCGGGAAGAGATTGAGACAATTGAGCCATGCGCGTCTCTTTCTTAGAGCTCGAATATTCTATATAAATTTAGATTGTTAAGGAGTAGATGAAAATAAAGTTTTAAAAAAAATGATGTCAAACTTTGTTTACACCTTAATGATATACAAAGAAAAGACTGTTTTGAAAATAAAAATACAACAAGTTCCTAAAATAGAATTTATTATTTTTT
>Ga0180432_10005720_pt1 | contig 16414 bp, 7 predicted proteins | sample SS_ome_10_FD_132414 | JGI IMG/M metagenome (GOLD analysis project Ga0180432, IMG submission 132414) | Hypersaline lake sediment archaeal communities from the Salton Sea, California, USA - SS_1_MS_2 metaG | ecosystem: Environmental > Aquatic > Non-marine Saline and Alkaline > Hypersaline >... | reverse complement strand
CTTTTGACTGAGAAATTGTTGACGAATTTTCACTTTCTATCCACAATGGAAGCTGGTCGTAATTGGGAAATTAGAGAAGAACCATACGTCGATTGGGCCACGATGAAACAGAGCAAGAGACCGCTCCAACGCCGCAAAGACCGCAGGAACAACAAGCTCGGACGAAGCAAATTTCGCCGCCATGGACGATGCTTCGCAACGCATCTCGAGAGGCTCGAGGAGCGAACGCTTCTGGCGGGCAACGTTCTCGCCTCGCTCGATAGCGACATCTTCGCGCCCGGCGACACCACGCAAGTGGCCTTGACTATTTCCGGCAGCACTCCGGCGGTCGTCGGTTTTCGCATGCAGGCCGGCGACGTCGGCAATCTTGACCCGGCCGCGCCGCTTGTCAGCACGAGTTCCGGCAGTCCGATTACGCCGCTGTTGACGCGCCACGACTTGGCCGGCGGCGCGGAGAGTCTGGTTCTCGCGCAGCTCGCTCCCGGTCAATACATCATCACCGCCGCCGGCGAGCACGGCACCTTCGGCGATTTCGATCTCGACGTCTTCATGCCCGGCGACATGGACGGCAGCGGCACGGTTACCGATTTCGAGAACGCATATTGCACGGCCGCCGTCACGCAGACGATGGGAACCGGCAACTTCGTGACCGCCTTGCTCTTCAAGCAGCAGGGCATCGACGTGTCGAAGAATCTTTATTGCGTCGAGATGGATGCCAATCTCGACGGCAAGATCGACGGCACGGACATGAAATACGTTCAGATGAACACCAATCGTCCCCGCGTATTGATGAAGGTCATCGCCGACAGCGATCCGCCCGTCATCGACGCCGGGTTGCTCGACGACACGGGCTCTTCCGACAGCGACGGCATTACCAACTCGGCAACGATCATCGGCAGCGTTACCGACTCCAGCCAGATAACCGCCTTCCGCGCCGGCTTCGACGGCATGGCTCCCGGCGACTACGTGGACATTTCGGCAGCGCTCGACGCATCCGGCAATTTTCAACTCGATCAAGCCACGCTGGAGAGCATCGCCGGCGGAAATCTGGCGAATAGCGGCACGCGCACGCTCTATTTGATGGCCGGCGACCAGCACGGCAATCTTACGCACACTCCGTTTGCCGTTACCTTTGAACTGGATACGATAGCCCCCGACGCGCCGACCGGCTTGAGTCTTGATCCGGCAAGCGACCTGGGCATCAGCGACACGGACAACTTGACCGCCGACAACGAACCGATACTGCTGGCCGAGTCGGAGGGCGGCGCGCTGGTGGAATTGTTCAGCGACATCCACGGTTGGGTGGGCTCGCGAATCGCAACCAGTGCCGTTGCCATCACCAGCACCCCGCTTGACGACGGCGTTCACCAGATAACCGCCCGGGCCACCGACGTCGCCGGCAACGTCGGCGTGTTTTCCGCGCCTTTGCAGATCGAAATCGAAACCGTGCCGCCGAGCTCGCTAACGATGGATTTGGCCGCGGCTTCCGACACCGGCACGCTCGGCGATCAATACACTGAAACGCTTATTGTCACCTTCGAGGGCACCACCGATCCGGGACTAGAAGTTGTCCTGACGAACACCGGCGTCACCACGACCGCCGACCCGACCACCGGCCAATTCTCGTTCTCCAACGTGGAACTTCCCTTCGGAGAAAACGAGTTCACGGTCACCGCCACCGACGCGGCCGGCAATGTGAAAACATTCACGAGAAGCTTCTCGCGAAACAACGACCCCACTGAAGGCGCGCCGCTGGACGATTTCAGTGTGAACGAGGACTCTTCGTATTCGATCATACCTCTGCAATTTCTGTTCGAGGACGTGAACTTGACCGAAGGCGATTGGTTGACGTACTCGGTCGTCGCCAACGACAACCCGGACCTGTTGACGGCGGACGTCTCCGGCGACAACCTGCAACTTGTCTACGCCGACGAGCTGAACGGCACGGCGACGATCACCATCAGGGCCACCGATTCGCTGGGCAAGACGGCCGATTCGCAGTTCACGATTCACGTGCTCTCGGTCAACGACGAGCCGGTCTTGACCACCCCCTTCGACGATATCAACCTCGACGAAGGCGCCGCCGACACGGTGATCGATCTTGCCGGGCTGTTCACCGACGCCGACATCGACACCAACGCCGACTCGCTGACGATCACAATCGCCGACAACACCAACGCGGCGTTGGTCGGCGCGAACATTTCCGGAGACACACTGACGCTGTCCTACCCGGCCCACGAACACGGCACGTCCGACATTACCATTCGCGCCACCGACCTCAGCGGCGCGTTCGTCGAGGACACGTTCACGGTGACGATCAATTCGATTGAGGATACGCCGATCGTCGTTACCCCGATAACGAACGTGATTGTCGGCGAGGACGCTCCCGATCAGGTTATCGACATCAGCGGCACTTTCGACGACGCCGACATAGCGACTGACGGCGACTCCTTGACCATTACGGTGGCCGAAAACACCGCCCCGGGGTTGGTCTCGGCCGTGCTTGCCGGCGACCAGTTGACGCTTTCCTTCGCCGACAATCAAGCGGGCAATGCCGAAATCACGATTCGCGCCACCGACACCACCGGCAAGTTCGCCGAGACGACCTTCAACGTGGCCGTGGGCGCGGCAAACGACGGACCCTTCGTGGATAACCCCGTCGTCGATTTCTCCGTCGACGAAGACGCCGCCGACACGGTTATCGATCTATTGAGCGTCTTCGACGACGTCGACATCCTGACCGCCGGAGACGTGCTGACGATGACCGTTACGGCCAACACCAATTCGGCCCTGGTTGGCACCGACATCCAGGGAAGCGAACTGACCCTTTCGTATCTGGCCAACCAACACGGGTCGGCGGAAGTTACCGTTCGGGCCACCGACATCAACGGCGCGTGGGTCGAGGATACTTTCACGGCCACCGTGAACCCGGTAAACGACACTCCGACGGTAGAGAACCCCATCGCCGACACGGCGGTCGACGAAGACGCGGCCGATCAGGTCATCGATATCTCGGGCGTATTCGACGACGCCGACATCGCAACCGACGGCGACATCCTCACCCTTACCGTCGCCGGCAACGACAATCCGTCGCTGGTCGGTGCCGCTATCGTCGGTGGCGATTTGACGCTTTCCTTCGCGGAAAACCAGAACGGCACGGCAGATATCACCATCCGGGCCACCGATCTGGCCGGGGCTTGGGTGGAAGAAACCTTCACCGTGACGGTTACTCCCACGAACGATCCGCCCACGGTCGAAACACCCATCGCCGATGTGACGGTCGACGAAGATGCCGCGGACACGGTCATCGATCTTTCCGGCGTGTTTGCCGACATGGACACCGCCGACGGCGACAATCTAACATTTTCCATCGGCGGCAACACCAACTCCGGGCTGGTCGGCGCGAGCATTTCCGGCGATCAGTTGACGCTTTCCTACGCCGCGAACCAAAACGGCATGGCCGATATTTCGGTCACCGCCACCGATTCCAGCGGGGAAGCGATCAGCAGTTCGTTTACCGTGACGGTCGACGCCGTCAACGATCAACCCACGGTCGAGAACGCGATTGGCGACGTTGCCGTGGACGAAGACGCCGACGATACGCACATCGATCTGACCGGAGTATTCGGCGATGTCGACATCCTCACCGACGGCGACAGCCTTACGCTTTCGGTCTCGGACAATACGAATACCGGTTTGGTGTCCACAAGTCTCGTGGGCAGCACGTTGACTCTCTCTTACGCGGGCGATCAAAACGGCGAGGCCGAAATTACCGTGCTGGCCACCGATTCCGGCGGAAAGTCCATCAGCAGCACGTTCACCGTGACGGTAACCGCGGTCAACGACGAGCCCACGGTTGAAAACACAATCGCCGACGTAACGGTCGGCGAGGACGTCGGCGACACGATCATCGACCTTTCCGGCATCTTCGGCGACGTCGACATCGCCACCAATGGCGATAGTTTCACGTTCAGCGTCTCGGGCAACACGAACGCGGGCCTGGTCGGCACGAGCATCTCGGGCGATCAATTGACGCTCTCTTACGCCGCCGACCAGCACGGCACGGCGGATATTTCCGTGATTGCCACCGATTCCGGCGGGGAATCCATCGGCACTACGTTCACCGTCACCGTGGCGCCGGTCAACGACGGCCCCACGGTCGAGAACCCCATCGCCGACGTAACCGTCGACGAAGACGCTCCCGACACGATTATCGATATTTCCGACGTCTTCGGCGACGTGGACATTGTAACCGACGGAGACAGTCTGTCGCTTTCGATCTCCGGGAACACGAAGACCAGCCTGGTCGACGCGAGCATTTCCGGCAGCCAACTCACGCTGTCGTATTTGGCCAACCAGCACGGTACGGCGGACATCACCGTAACCGCCACCGATCTTGCCGGTTCGCCCATCAGCAGCACGTTCACCGTGACGGTCAATCCGCAAAACGACCAACCCCAGGTGTTCAACGGCGTTGCCGACTTGCAGCGCCTGGAGGACGCGGCCGACTCGCAGCTAAACTTGGGGGGCGTGTTCGGCGACTTCGATATTGCCACCGCCGGCGATAGCCTCACCTATTCGGTCGTCGGAAACAGCAACCCTTCGCTGGTCTCAACGAGCATCTCCGGCGAAGTCCTTACGCTTTCCTACGCGGCGGACCAAAACGGTTCGGCCGAGATCACCGTGCGAGCCACCGACGAGGCCGGCCTGTTCGCCGAAGATACGTTCACCGTGACTCTCGCTCCGCAGGCCGACGACCCGGTGGCCGATGACGACACTTACGCGAGTGTGTCCAACGAACTGGAGACCGAGCTTGACGTCTTGAACAACGACAGCGACCCCGACTTGGGCGATTCGTTCACGATCATCGGCGTAACGCAGGGTTCCAGGGGCGGCATCGTTACGATCAATCCCGGCGACCTGTCGCTGAGCTATATGCCCAGTTCCGAAGTCGGCGGATTGTACGGACTCGACGGACAAACCGAACGGTTCACTTACACCATTGAAGACTCGACCGGACGAACCAGCACGGCGGAAGTCGAGGTCACCGTAAGGGATAACCAAGCTCCCGAGCTTACCGACGATACCGAAACCGTCGCCGAGGACAGCCCCACGACCACCATATCGGTGCTTGCCAACGACAGCGACCCCGAGGGCGACGACTTCTCCATCACCTCCGTAACGCAAGGCAGCCACGGCGGAACGGTCGCGATCAACGGCGACGCGATCGACTACACGCCGGCGGATAACTTCCAGGGCCAAGAGACCTTCACCTACACCGTCACCGACACGGCTTTGGGGACCTCGACTGCCACGGTTACCGTAACCGTCGATCCGGAAAACGACGGGCCCACCGTCGAGCTTTCCATTTCCGCCGTGACCGTCGACGAGGACGCGGCGGACAAACCGCTGGACCTCTCGGCCATCTTCGGCGACGCGGACCTCGCCTACGGCGACAGCCTGACGCTGAGCGTTACGGCCAACAGCAACTCGACGGTGGTCGGCACCAGCATCTCGGGCAGCGACCTTACGCTGTCGTTCCTGGAGAACCAGAACGGCACGGCCAACATCACCGTCCGCGCCACCGACCTCGCCGGCGCCTGGGTCGAGGAAACGTTTACCGTGACGGTCAACGCGCAAAACGACGACCCGACCGTCGAGAATGCCATCGAAGACGTTGTCGTCAATGAAGATGCCGCCGATACGACCATCACTCTCAACGATATCTTCGGCGACGTGGACATCGCGACCAACGGCGACACGCTTGTCTATACCGTCACCGGCAACACGAACGCGGCTCTGGTGGGCACGGACATTTCTTCCGGCACGCTGACCTTGTCCTATGCCGACGACCAACACGGAACGGCCGACATCACCATCACGGCCACCGATTCCGCCGGGAAATCGGTCAGCGATACGTTTACCGTGACGGTCAATTCGCAAAACGACCCGCCCACGGCAGAAAATCCGCTCGGCGACGTAACGGTCGACGAGGACGCCGCCGATACCGTCATCGATCTGTCCACGCTGTTCGACGACGTCGACATCGCCACCGATGGCGACAGCCTCGCGCTTACGGTTTCCGGCAACACGAATAGCGGGCTGGTTACGGCGAGCATTCTCGGCAGCCAGTTGACGCTCTCCTACGCGGCCGGCCAAAGCGGTACGGCCAACATCACCGTCAAGGGCACCGATCTGGCCGGCAGCTTCGTCGAGGATACCTTCACCGTGACGGTCAATTCGGCCAACCACGCCCCGCAAATAGTCTCCGGACGGGAAATCGACGACATTACCGTAAACGACGTCGACGACCCGGCACCGCAATACATCGAGCTTTCCACCAGATTCAGCGACTCCGACGGCGACAACCTGACATTTACCGTGGCAAACGACAATACCGATCTGGTAACGGTTCGTTTGGGCAATTGGGACGGCTCGACGTTCACGGCCGATCCTTCGGGCACGTTCCTGGAAGTCGCTTTCGCCGATTACCAGAGCAGACAGAACCGCACGCCGGCGACGGTCACCGTCACCGCCACCGACGACGGGTTGGGAACTCTGAGCGTGGACGACGAGTTCACCGTGACGGTCAACCCCGAGTTCACCATTGAAGTCGAACTGGTAATGCTCGACGCGCCCACGCCTACCCAGCAAGGCGGCGGGCTGGAGCTTGGCTCGCTGCCCACGTCGCTGGACGAGATCGCGGTGGGTAACACCTACATCCTCGAAGTTTGGGCAAGGGACCTGCTGACCGACGCCGCGACCGACGGCCCCTTCAGCGAAGGACTGGCCAGCATCTTCGTCGACATCGGCTTCGACACGGCTTTCATGCAAGTCAACGAGTCGGGCCTGCACCACGACTTCGATACCATCTCCGGCGGCACGGTCGACAATACAACGGGGCTGGTGGACGATTTCGGCGGGCACACGCTAACGGCCAATCTGGGTGTCGGCCAGTACGTGCGAATCGGATACCTGGAAATCCAAGCCACGGCCGCAACCGCCCCGGGAACGCCGCACACCTTCACCGTAACCACCGGCGTCGACGATATCTCCCGAACGAGCAGCGATCCGAGCGTGACGGGAACAGTCGACGGCAGCCAGATAAATCTCGTCGACCTTTCCGTCAGACACGCCGACGCCACGCAGTTCAACGTGGTGGCTAATGAGAGCGTTTTGGTCATCAGCGGGATGCTCGACGGCATCGCCTTCGACGCCCAAGAGGTCACTGTCTCCGACACGACGGAGGCCGGGGGCTCGATTTACGCCTCGGTTGACGATTTCGAGAACCCCACGATTATCAACATCGTTCGCGCTTCGATAGACCTCGCCGACAGCGGTCAGTGGACGCCGTTGGATTTCGGCGGCGGCACGGCCGGTGAAGTCGACTTCGCCAACTACGGACTTACGACCAATATCCTGGTCTCCGCGCCGGATACGTACGGAGACCTGCAACTGGCGATTCGCGATCTCATTATCGACATCACCACCAACGGGGACCTGGCCGTCGATCCGACGACGGGCGCCTTCGACACCGACTCGCAGGATTGGGAGATATCGCAAGGTTTCGCCGATCGTCATGTCGTGCTGGAAGACGACTCGATCACCGACGCGGCTCGCGACCAACTGGCCGACGGCGAACTGTTGAACCATTCGACGGCCGACTCGACTTTCGAGGAGACCGCGCAGGACGTTTACCGCATCACCCTGCCGGTAGACCGCAGATTGGACTATCCGACGGCTGCGGGGTTCATTACGATCGACATCGTCGGTCAGGTCGTCGCCGAGTACTCCGCCGCCGCGCTTAACGGCACGCAAGTCGCCGCCGGCGAGGGATCGCCTTTGGTTACCGAGAGCGACGCGAATATCGGCGCCGTGCTCGAACAGGCCGTTGAAACTTGGCAAGACGCTCTCGGCACGGAGCAACCTGTCGACATAACGCTGGTCACCGAGGATCTCGGCGGCTCGCAACTTGGCGAGGGTCGAATAACCGAGTTGGACGAACGGGGGATTCCCTCGGCCGGCATCGTGACGATTGACGACGACGCGGCCGGCATGGGCTGGTACCTCGGCGCCGGGGACGATGTGCCGGCGGACAAGTACGACCTCTACACCGTCCTCTTGCACGAAGTGGGACACGTGCTCGGTTTCACGCAGGCTTACATCGGTTTCCAAGACATGCTGCAAACCGACGTCGACGGCAGCGTGGCGTTCGTCGGGGCGGGCATAACCGCCACGCTCTCCGACGATGCCCAGCATCTGGCCGCCGGCGTCTACGCGGACGAACTGATGGACTCGCTGCTGGAGCCGGGCGAACGGGAATTGCCCTCGCGGCTGGACGTGCAAATCCTGCAGGCCGTTTACGAGGAAGTCGAGGCCGAAACGGCCGGCTTCTTGGATTCGACGGCCGCTTTGCACGCCGCTTTCGAGTATCTCGGAGACACGGAGGACGGAACCGACGACGGCCCCACGACGTTGGAGGAATTGGACGCCGCTTTCGAGAATTGGGATACCCCTTTGTCCTAGCGAGGTTGCACCGCGAACCGACGAGGTGCCGTTGAAGAACTTGACAATTTGCCGCGACTCGCGGAAACACAAGAGACTAATCACCGCGTTTTCTTATCACTAAGAGGCCTCCGGCGGCAGACCCGCCCGGCATGAAGAGACAACCATGAGCAAGCACATACATCGTCGAAAGAAGTCAGGCACGCGAGTCCAGGGACGACGGTCGCGCATCCGACGAACCGGGTTCGAGCAACTTGAGCGTCGAGAAGTTCTTTCGGCCGTTACCTTGGCGCCGATCGACGACGTAACGGTTTACTCGGGTGCTCCGCTGCACATTCCGCTGGACGGCTTCGCCGAAGACGGAGAAGCGGTGACTTACACCGTGGAAATAAGTGGCACCACCGATCTGAGTTACTTCATCCCGCAAGACAACCGCGGCATGAGAATGGACGTGGACGGTTTCGGCACGATGGTCTTTGAACTGTTCGAGGGCCGGGCGCCGCGCGTTACCGAGCAGATCATCACACTGGCCGAGGCCGGGTTCTACGATGGCTTGACCTTCCACAGAATCTTGAACAACTTCATGATTCAGGGCGGCGATCAGGACGGCACCGGCAGCGGACCGGCGCCGCTGGGGAAATTCAACGACCAGTATCACGCCGACCTGCAACATACCAGCAGCGGTCTGCTGTCGATGGCAAAATCGAACGACGACACCAACGGGACGCAGTTCTTCATTACTGAAGTCCCCACCCGATGGCTCGACTACAACCATTCAATTTTCGGCCAGCTTATCGAAGGCGAGAGCGTGCGGGCGGCCATTAGCGACGTGCCGGCCGATGCCACCAGCGGAGTCCCCGAAACGCCCGTGTACATCAACTCGGTCGAGATTTTCGACGACATCCAGAACGGCACCTTGATGCTCAAAGCGCCCGAGGGCGTCAGCGGCCCGGCGACTGTTACCGTGACCGCCACCAACGAGAGCGGCGATCAAGTGCAGCAGTCCTTCTCGGTTACCGTGCTCCCCGACACCGAGAACAGCAACGCCTTTCTGCACGACATACCGGAGATTCACACGGCGGTCGACACCGAAGTAGTATTTCAACTTGAATACACCGACGTGGAGGGAACACCCGGCAACCATTTCTACTCCGGCACGTCCCACATTGATCTGATTTGCGACGTGGATTACGACACGGGCGAAGTAACGGTAACGCCCACTAATGGTTTGGTCGGAAGGCACATCGTTTACGTGGGTATCGGCCTATACAACCCCGACGACATTCAGGCAATCCCGATCAATATCGATCCGGCCGAGGCACCCACGGTGGAAGTCGACACTTCGCTCGTACTGTCCTCCACGGCAACCGACGCCGACGGCGAAATCTCAACGCTGCCCGACAGCGTCCAGACAATCGATGAGTGGGATTCCTTCTACGTGGAAGTCTGGGGAAGCACTCCCGACGGCACGGACTTGGGCATCGTCGAGTTCACCTTCGATCTGGCTTACAACACCGACTATTTCTCCGCGACCTCTATCGAATACGGCAACTCCTATCCGAGCGATTACTACACGACTTACGTGCAGACGCAGTTCGGGCTGATTAGCGATCCCACCGGGCAAGTCCTCAAGGTGGGCGCGACGACCGATGTAGCCGACGCCGGGGACAATGCGCACGTATTGCTGGCGAGAATCCACTTCCAATCGACGGACGACGACGCGGGCGTTAACCTAGACTTCAACGGCGAATATGCCGCCGCGGCCGACGACCTGGGATTGGTTCTAAGCAACGTGGAAGTTCTGGTAGGCACCTCGGTGGTCGCCGACCTGCAACTGGGCGAGATGCCCGATACTGTAGTTCGGCCGGTAATATACGACCTCAACGACGACGGCCAAGTCGGCCAAGGAGACGTGGATCTGTTCGAGTCGGTATACCGCGACGACGCCACCGACCCCGGCGCGACACTAGCCGTGGTCGCCGATTTCGATCGTTCCGGTCGTGTTGGCGCCGGCGATTTCGCGTTCCTCTCGGCCAACTACAACCGCCAGCGAAGCGACGGACAAACGACGCAATTCCCGGTGGCCTACTTCGCCGACAATCTTTCGATAAACCGCACCGGCCCGTTGCCGCAAGGCGCCGCGAGTCTGAGTGAAGATCAACTCTTCCCCGTCGTGCAAGAAGCCTATTCGCGACTGGACACGCTGCTTGGAACGCAAGCCACGGACTCGCTGGGTGAAATCGACGTGCGAATCGCCGACCTCGGCGGAGACACGCTGGCGGCGGCGTCGGGAAGCACGATCTGGATCGATGACGACGCCGCCGGTTACGGATGGTTCGTCGACGAAACTCCAGCGGACGACGCCGAGTTCGCCCGCCGCGAAGCCACGGATCGGTTCATGACCGCTCTGTCCGAGGAAGCGACGGGCAAAGTCGACCTGCTCTCGGCGGTGATGCACGAGATGGGCCATCTGCTTGGCCTGGAGCACGACGACGTCATCGGCGACGGGGACGACGAAGACAACGACATCATGTCCGCCATCCTGGAACCCGGCGTCCGCCGCTGGATGATCGACGCGGAGTAGAGCTTATGTTGCGAGGGTAGCCCGGATTCTTGAATCCGGGTACGGCAGGAATCGCCATCCAGCTATGCGCCGGAACCGGCCAGTTGTCCTTCTTCCGGCTGCTCTTTGGACTTTAGGTCCGTCGCCGGTTGGTCTTGAATCTTGGCGGCCAGGGCGTTGAACTCGTCGGCGAATTCGTGCCAGAAGTCGTCGTCGCGGAATTCGATCGGCTCGACGTGCTCGCCTCTGGCAAGTGCTCGCATGGAACGACGCAGGCGAACAAGAGGCCCCGTGAACCGGTTGCTGAGTCGCAGAATGTCGATCAAGACCAAGGGCAACAAAAGCAGTGAAGCGATTATCGCCGGCCCGTGGAAGAACCACATGTCGTCCAAGTGCGTGGAGAACATCTGAACCGGACCGGTGACTATTCGCCAGCAAAGGATCATCAGGGAAATAGTGATCACGCACGACAGCCAGTACAAAATCGTCCTGGCGACCAAAGCTCCCTGGACTTTGGTATCCACGAAAAGCTTCTTCCGCTGGGCCTTCTTTGCTCTTTTGGCTTTCTTCTCGGATGCCGATGTTTTGGACATGGTGCGCTGACCTCCGGTCTGGGGCATGGCTATCTCTTGACGCGACCGCGCGGCGCTGGCCGCGAGTGTGTCTTGCCGTTTGGCTCGGCGGATAGCCGAACTGATAGAAAAGGGTAGCTTACCCGAATTAATCGCGTCGCTTGGCCGTCCGGAATTGCCGATACAACCCGCGCAATCGAACCGGGCGGGGAGAACTTCCCGAAGACTTATTGCATCCGTGACGAATATAACGAAAACAACACGCGGTTTGTCGACTATTCGAGAACGAGTGGGCATACACGCGATTCTCGTCGAGCGAGTGTCCGGTTCGTAGTCCCGCCTTTAGGCGGAATGGTACTGAGCAAAGGCAGGTTCCGCCGGGATAGCGATGACGCCATTCCGCCTAAAGGCGGGACTACGAACAGACGGGACACATACTCGCGCAACGCGTAACATGTCATCCATCTTCATCTTGGCGAACGGGGACTATTTCAAAGCGATAGTCCGAGCCAGCGGGGCAAGAACGTTCTCGGCAACGTGGTTGTCGACCATCTCGTGGCACACTTTCGACAACCGTCCAAGCGTGTCTATGAAGGTGTCCTCCGGGCCAAGGCTTCCGTACTGGCGGGCCGTTACGTAGACGCTGATCTGTTCCTCCGAGTAATCGCCCGTGCGAACTTGATATGCGTTGGTGCGAGCTTCGATACTCAGCCGAAACTGCGTGCGGCATTCCTCGTCCAAGGCAATCGTATACGACGGCTCGTAGTTGATGACCGTCGTGTCGGCCAACTCGCTGAGACACTCCATCGAAGGACTGACGCCCAGGGCTTCGGCGACCACCTGATTGTGATTTCCCCGGTATGTGAAATCGAAACCGAAGAGCAAGTCGAGCGCCTCGCAATCCAAGGGGCTTACCGAAAGCATGTAAGGGGCCAGTTCCAGCACCAGTTTGTGTTGCTCCAGCGCCTCCTCGATCGACTCGGGATTTACCTGCCCGGAGCAGACCCTTCGCGGTTCCAGCGTACACCAACGATAGTTTCCCTTGTCCTTGTCCTCTTCAAGCACGAAATCGCCGCGTTCGCGGCAATAGAAATTGCGCATCTCGGGGTATGACTTCCGGACACGCTCGAAAAAGTGGAGCACGGTTTCCCTGTTTGTGGGAAGTTCCATCTCGGTGCCCAGATTCATGTTGACGTAGAAATCGTCACACAGCGAACTATATTGGTTCATTTAGTAGGTTCCTCGCGGCCCCGGATCGATCGAGGGGGCCGGCTTTTCGCCAGAAAAGGTTGTACTCAACGCTGTTACCATGGATAGTATATGGTCGGAGGCCCTGGATTGTCAAAGGCCCCCCCATGCCCCCCCGACAGGTGAATTTCGAGGGGTGGGCTGACCAAGAAAGGGGACTGGCTCCACAACATCTTAAACCCTTGAGTATTCCGGAGAACTTTGCGTTGTGGTGCCTGTCACCTTTTTCATCTTTTCGGTGAGCCAACATGACAACAGCCGAAATATTCGCCGAAAACGCGGACTACTAGCCCCCTTGTACAAAGCCGCCGTGAGAGAGCCAGGTCCATGTTCTCCGCCGACGATTCACGGTAGTTGGAAAGGCCTATTCGCCGCAAAGTGGACCAGTCCCCTTCGCCCCAAGAGAAAGCCATGCCCGAGAATAACGAATTCCTGACAATACCGAGCCCGCTGGGGTGGATTTCCCTGGTTGTCGGAGGAGACATCCTCAAACAACTCAGCATCGGGCATAAGAGCCGGCGCGACGCCGAGTCGGCCGTCCTGCCGTTGTTTCAGGCTGAAGCCGCCGCGGGCCGATGCGCGGCCGCCTTGCTGGAACGGCTCGAAGCGTATTTATCCGGCGAGGTGGTCGATTTCCGCGATGTCGCGATCGACCCCGGGCCGGTTAGGCCCTTTGCCCGCCGAGTAATCGACGCCTGCCGCGAAATCAACTACGGCCGGACGGCGACCTACGGCGAATTAGCCGCCCGGGCGGGCTCCCCCAACGCGGCACGGGCCGTGGGAACTTGCATGGCCGGCAATCGTATCTGCCTTGTGATTCCATGCCATCGGGTCGTTCGCGCCGATGGTCGGCCCGGCGAGTTCTCGTCCGTCGGCGGATCGGCGCTGAAGACCCGCATCCTGGCCCTTGAAGCAGACGCGGCTGGCGCCAAAAGAGGGTAGCCAGCGAGGGTGGACCAAGTCATCGTCGGGCGGAAAATCCCGCCAATTGGGCTGGTGCAAGGCCTGGCTTTTCGTCAGAATATTAGTATGCTTCCAAATTAGAGCATCCTGGACCTAGGCCGTCGCGTTTCGGCTGTGTCAAAAATCCGGAAGTGCGTCTCGTGGGCTTTCGAGCCCATGTTCAAGTCAGTTTTGCGGGACACCTGGAGTTGCCCAATGGAACCGGAATCGTGGGACGTTGAAGAGCGAGAAGATGGAGCCGTTTTGGTTCGCGTCCACTCGTACGACAACACCGGAAAGCGCTTGCCCGACGCGGTTTTCGCTTTCCGCGCCGGCGATCCGCAGTACAAGTTCTGGGAGAAGAAACTCCAGGAGCACAAAGCGTCTCAAGACTGATTGATCTCTGGGGCCGACTTGCAGAGACATACGTCAATTGCCAAGCTGCCGACTTCTTTCGCCGTAGGATTCGTTGTGTCTCTCCAAGGGATACGGGTTCCCTCGATTCACGGTGCGGCGCGACACACTCACGAAAAACGCCGGCCCGACGTGCAAGCGAGACTTCCCGCTACTCGCTTGCGCATCGGGCCGGCGTGATTGTGGTGGCGATGTTGTCGAGGGCCGCTCAGCCGGCGAGCCTCGTTATTCGATTCGTCGGCAGCGTTACGGCCGGCTTCTCCACGCGATAGCGATACTGCATCATGTAGGCGTCTTCGGGTGTGTCTTCGTAATAATCCTTTAGTACGGAGACGGCGCGGAAGCCGTTTTCGCGGAAGAAAATCTGGGCCGGCAGGTTCGTTTCCCGAACTTCCAGGAGGATTCTGCTGCGGCGCTGCGAGGAAAGCTTGGCGACCAGTTTGTCCACCATCTGGCTGCCCACGCCCAAACGCCGGAACTCGGAACTGACGGCGAAGTTCAGAATGTGGATGCGATTCTTGTGGAGTTCGTAGACCATGAACCCCACGACCTGATCTTCATGCTCGGCAACCATGCCGATGCAATTTCGCTGCCTAAGGCAACGAATGAAATCTTCTTCCAGCCAGGGGAACTCGAAACTTTCCCCTTCGACTCCGAGTACCTCGGGCATGTCGCGTCGGATCATCCAGCGGATGTGAACACGGACTGCCTGTTTTTGATCGGAATGCAAGTCGGCCTCCTTCCTTGTCGGCCTGCCAAACAGCGGGTACCGTTGTGCAACGAGCAACCGCCGTGAAATTCCCCTCGATACTTACGCCCGTCTTTGATGCAAGCGAGAAACGATTTCCGTGTCGCTCGCCGCCGGTTAGGATCATTAACGGGACCGATACACTACCAAAAAACGACGATTCGGCCAATACGAACTGCCGCTACATTTTGTATCGGCTATTGCTTGTTTCCTCGACAGCGCGAGCCGGCGCGGGGCGCGAGAACCGCCGGCCTACATCTCCCGAGGGGCGGTTGCTTGCGCTCGGTCGCTTGAGGAATAGACCGATCACACAACATCTTGTGCTTTCATTCTCGCGGGCCACAGGAAGTTGCGGTGTCCGCTCTCTTCGTGGCAGTTTCCGCGTCGTGATGAAAAAGGGGACAGGCACCACGACGGAGAGTTCAGTGGGCTACTCAAGGGCCTGAGATGTCGTGGAGCCAGTCACTTTCTTCATCGCCTCAGTCCGTCCCTTCTCGGCTTCCTTCAGCCAAACTTCCGGCTCGGACCCCAGATCGGCCGGCGCCGCGCGACGAAGGCATTCAACAATCGTGGCTACCGCGTCGGCCCGGGCACGCTCGACTATCGTGTCGAGTTTGCTGCCCTCTCGCTGCTTCGTGCCGGAGGGAAAGTGCGTTATCGTCTGCTCGAGCGCATCGAGCCCCTCCTCGTACGACCCTTCTTTTGCCTGGGAAACCATCTGGCTGAACTCGCCCATTTGCTCCTCGGCCAAGGACACTCGGGCATAAAGTATCGAATACCGCACGAAATACACGCCGCCGAAACACACGGCCAACATGAAAGCCATGACCAACACCAGATTGGCTATCGAGAGAGGTTTTCGCATCTTCTAGCGGCTCCTTTTGTGATCTCAAAAAAGACGATCGGCCCGCGACTTCATCGAATACCCTATCTTCGCCTAACATGTGTCCCAAGTGCAAGCGGGGATATTGTGTTTTGCCTCACCGTCACGGCCCCCGTCTTGCGCCGTTTGCCCTGCTTCTCTTGACCGCTGTTGCCCGTTTCGCCATAATTCGCGGCCCATTCTCGATATCTTCCCCGCGAGGAGTGTGTCCATGAACTGCCGATCCGCCAGCCTGTTATCGTTAAGTCTTCTACTCGTCTTGGCCGCCGGAGGCTGCCGCTCGCCGTATAGATCCGACCAAGGTGCCCTGTTCGGCGGACTGACCGGCGCGGGCGTGGGAGCCATCGTGGGCGATTCGGTCGGAAATGCCGGGGCGGGAGCTGCCATCGGTGCAGGCGTGGGCGCATTGACCGGTGCCGTCGTCGGCGACGAACTCGACCAGATCGAAGCCCAGAACAGAGCAATGATCGAACAGCAATACGGCCGCCAAGTTGCCGCCGGTGCCGTCTCCACAGCCGACGTGGTCAGCATGACCAATG
>Ga0180432_10005719_pt1 | contig 16415 bp, 15 predicted proteins | sample SS_ome_10_FD_132414 | JGI IMG/M metagenome (GOLD analysis project Ga0180432, IMG submission 132414) | Hypersaline lake sediment archaeal communities from the Salton Sea, California, USA - SS_1_MS_2 metaG | ecosystem: Environmental > Aquatic > Non-marine Saline and Alkaline > Hypersaline >... | reverse complement strand
TTGGATGCAAAACAACCATATGTCTTAATATATCTTCCCGAAAATTCAATGTTTGTTGATGATTATCCTATGCTCGGATTTAAGAAAATTGATTTCCGGAGAGCTGTTGTTCCGATGACAAAAATCCCAAGAACTCGAATGACCGCAGATGTAAAAAGAATATTTAAGGGGCATGGATTATTTGCATATTCATCCACCATGAAACTCCCTGAAAGACAGAATCTATTATACGATCTGAGTTATTATATTCGAGCAATTGATGAGACATATAAGCCTTCGAATTATAGACAGAGATCTGGATTTCTTATTAAAAATCTAATAATTAAAGCATTCTCAACATTTCCTGATAATTATAAAAAAGTTCTTATGTATTCTGTACGAACCGATTTTGATCTAAATCCTTTTGTCGGAAGAAAGATATTTCCAGTTCTTCAACAGTTGAGATCTGGCCAATTTCCATTTGACCATCTTATGTTGGCAACAGTTTCCGAAACAACAAGTCGATATAGAATGTTAGTCAAGAATAGAGAATTCACTCTTCCAAAAGTGATTATGTATATCAAGACAATTAAGACGATTGATGTGGATAAGGAGGCAGAGGAAGAGACCAAAGAAGCGACTAATATTGTTATCAAGAAAGTTATAGATAATATTCAACCAAAGAATAGGAAGGTATTTAAGGATGCGGTCAAATCATATCTAAAAAAAGAACCATCTAAAACTGAAAAGCTCACATCAAAAGAAGCGAAACCAGAAGAGATTGAGCAAATCGCAATCGCATCAATGTTATTCAGATCGAGTAATGATATTAACAGGGCTACAAGGATCTCAAAAACAGTTCCGAAAGCAAAACGGGCCATTGCGATAAAAGCCATCGATAAGAATTTTGCAGATGAACTTTTAGAAAAAGATTCATCGAAATCAACATCTGAAGATGTGGCTATTCAGATAACCTCTGCTGATAAAATGGTCGATAATAAAACACCAGAACATCTATTTCAGAAAAGACAGGTTGATTTCAGGACTAATCTCACAAAGGATATGACCAATTCATTCAAAGTTCTAGGAACCAAAGAGATTCCACTAGAGGTTTCTAATGTCACAATCTCTGATAAACCTGTCAAGAAATCTGAATTAAATAAATCAGATATAAGTGTTATTAGATGTAAATTGAAAGACGAGTTCGGAAATGTACATGAGATAGAATTGGATATTCCAAAAATTGATGAGAAATCAGGGACTTTTAGAGTTAATGGAAATCGGAAATGTCTTATAAATCAGATAGTTCTTTGTCCTATTTCTTTCCCGAAACCCTATGATTCAAAATTCGAGAGTTCATATTCTGCTTTTCATATTCGTAGTAAAAGAACTAAGAGAATGAATTATCTTGAAATCTATCTGGCATCATACACTCTTCCATTCTCGATTGTCATGTTTTACAGTTTTGGTTTTGAGGAGATGTTAAAAGAATACGAGATAACTCATACAATCGGAGAAACAAAGCCGAGTAAGGACCAATACGGAACTCAAATAGGTGATAACTCATATATTATTTTTGGTAATGTGGATTCCACTTTAAAAGAGGAGTTCTGTAAATCTTTCATGAAAGCGAATGTTTCTGGATACCGTCTGAAGAGATTTAAATTCGGGACAAAGGAATATTTTAATGAGCTGATTATTCAGATGGCTGGAAGAATGAACTCAACATTTCTCATCAATTCCAACCTTGAGAATATCGTAGATCCGGTTTCTAAACAAGTTTTGATTAATATGCAACTTCCCTTTGAACTGAAAGATATAATGAAATATATGTCAGAGAAAGTCGTCACTGGATATTCTCAACCGAGGAATGATCTTTCAAATCAAAGGATTAGAAATTCAGAAGTCTTGGTCCATCTAGCTCAGAAAAGAATTCTTGCGGCATACACGGAATATAAAGAAAAGGTTCTAGCTGGAAATAAAGAGGCTGAGTTTGCGATTCCACAAGATGCGGTTTTCAGAGACTTCAATATGCTTCAGGTTGTAGCTGAAATGGAATATGCAAATCCTATTGAGGAGATGGCAACTCTGACAAGAATCACTCCTGTTGGGAAAGGGATTGGTGGTATTCCAGACAAAAGAGCTTTTCAATTAGACGCTAGAAATGTACACCCAACATATTTCGGGAATATCGATCCACTTGACACATCTGAGAGTGATAATATTGGGATTACACAACATTTAACAGTAGATGCAATGATCACATCGGCCAGAGGATTATTCGGAATCAAGGAGATGAAGAACATCGAAGCATCTGGAATACTTTCAACTTCCGCATCAATAATTCCGTTTATCGAGAACAACGAGGGTGCTCGAATAATTATGGCTGCTAATCAGTCTCGACAGGCCGTACCCCTGAAGAATCCTGAACCTCCCGTTGTTCAGAGTGGATACGAATCTCTCCTGACTAATGTCCTATCTGATAATTATATAAAACGATCACCTTGTAGTGGAAAGGTCACAGAGGTCGCAGAGGATCATATCACGATCCACTGTAAAGAGGGAAAGAAACAGACTATTGATATTACCCCGGTTCATCTTCATTCTGGAGCTGGAAAGAATACATTGAGTGTATTTAATCCGATTGTGAAGAAGGGGCAAGTGGTTAAACCTAGAAGTGTTTTGGCTGAAGGGAGTTGTATTTCACAAGGGACCATCTCTATGGGGAGAACTCTCTGCACAGCTTCGATGCCATACGGAGGATATAATTTTGAAGATGGGATTGTTATTAATAGTCGTCTTGTTGAAAATGATAGCCTTACTTCTCTTCATGGGGTTGAGGATGAAATACTCATAAGCGAATCTGACAGATTGATGCACATAATTGAGCCTGGTGTAATGACGGTTGCGGGTGAACATCTTCTGAGAAAAACAGTTGGAGAAATCGAAGAACTTATCGGCTTCGAAGAAGAGGAAGATGATTCAATTGAGATATCGTCTGGTCAATTAATAAAGAAAAGTCCTGGTGGAAAAATTGTGGAAATCGACGTATTCTCAAATCTTCCACCCGATAAATTTCCAGAATTAAAAACTCTTGCGGCAAGAACGTCGAAGAAATATGGTCGAACTGGCAAAGAGAAATTCACAATCAAGGGTATCACGATTAAAGGTATTCTTGTCAGATTTAGAATAGAACAAGAACTAAAGATTGGAACCGGGGATAAATTATGTAATCGATATGGGGCTAAGGGAGTCATTGGTCTAATTGAAGATGAAAAAAAGATGCCAAAGACTCCATGGGGTGAACCAATCGATATAATCCTGAACCCTATCGGAACAATAGGACGAATGAATATTGGACAATTATATGAGCTTTATACAGGGTTGATATCTAGAACTCTTGCTGATATGATGATTCAGGCTGGAACTCAAACCAAATGTTATGCGATTCTGAAAAGAATTCTTCCGATTCTTGATACGTCGAAGAATAAACAATTCAGTACTAAATTTTTGTCTAACTTTAAAGGAATGAGTAAGCAGATGTTCCTAAAAATGATGCAACAAATTTCAAAAACCAAATTTCTTCCGGTAATCATTCCACCATTTAAGGCCCCATCATATAAGGATATTTTGGATGTGATGAGGATTCTGAAATTGAAGACTGGATACAAAATCAATCTCCCGAGATATAATATTAAAACTGTTCATCCTGTTCCGATCGGATATACATATATTTACAAACTTGAACATATTGCAAAATCGAAGATTCATAGCCGGTCAACTGGACCAGTTGTTCAGAAAACCAAACAGCCAACAGGAGGAAAGAGAAGAGAAGGTGGGCAGAGAATGGGAGAGGGTGATACATATTGTCTCATCTCATATAACTGCACAAATCTTTTGGCTGAATTAATGCGTCCACTTTCTGATGATCATGTGACCAAAAATGAGATCATTTCTGATATTGTTAGGACTGGATCTGCACCATATCGTGCCCCGAAGGTTTCTCCAGCAAGAGATCTTCTAAATAGTTATTTCATCGCATTAATGTTGGAGTAAAAATGGAAGCAAATGATTTTGAAAGTCGACGAGCCCTTGAATTATCCAATCCGAAACCTGAATTGGATGAAGAAGATAATATCACACCCGAGGAATCGTACGAGAATTATCAGGCTATATTGATTGTGGACAGTATTGGAAAGGTAGATTTTATGTCCATATATCTGAATATGATAAATGATGTCAGACAGATATCAATTGAAAAGCAGATTGTTCTATGTGGTCGAATCGTTGACAAAATAGAGGAAGAGTTTGATTTCACATTCCCGATGAAAATAGAGTTCGCTGATACAATCAATATCGATAGGTTGTACGAATTTCTTGAATTTCTCCATAAGGATTATGTGGATTTTCTTTCTTCGGTTTGGAAACTTCTTGGGATCGACCTGAGAAAACTTCCGGTCGATAAATTCTGTAATGAGAACAAAAAGAAAATCATGGAGATTGTTGAATTTATCTGTCAAACAAGTAATTATTCAAGGTTGATCATGATTTTTCTTAGAACAAATAATAAAGAAAAAATGATTGAATTCATTAAAAATAAAACTCTTGAGTCAAGAATGTTAATCGTTCTGGCCATAATGGAAAAGAATTTACAATCTCAAACATAGAAAGGAACCGAAATGGAAGAGACAAAGAAAACAGAAGAGGTGAAGACTGAGCCAGCCCCAACCCCTACCAAAATGCCCGATATCATAATTTATAAGGGAAACATTATGCTCCAACTGAATCGTACCGAATTACATTCGGTAGATCAGACGCATGATGGTGTCGTATTTAAATTATCTGAAGGCCTTCATCTTTATCTCACAGATCAATATATGCCCAACACCACAAAAGATTTGATCAAGGCAGCGTCCAATTTTTCGAAGGGACGGGTTGAATTTGATCTCGCAAATTATAATCGACCTGCCGAAGTAAAATTCGATTAAAAGAGAAACAACTATATATATTAATTCATGAATAGATTCTTATGTGTACTTTACGTACCCATATAGAATTTATTCAGAACAAAGAGGAAAAACGATTTGGGTCCATCAGAGGACTGCGAGAAATTTCAGAAAAAAGCCGAATTGGTTCAGGCAATGGTCTTTAGAACCATGATTTGGGAGTTCAAATCTCTCTTTTCTATCCAAAACATTTCTTGCTTAACATCTGATGACCCACTTTTTTTAATGAGGAGAACTTGGGAAGATTACAGGTAGAGTGCTTTCATGAAAAGAAAGAAGTTCGAGGTTCAAAGCCTTGTCCCCCCACCATACTTTTTTTATGGGGGGATAACTCAAAAACAAACATCTCCCCTACTAACTCCTCAACATCTCATTCGGGACTGTGAGTGCATACCGATTTGTGTGCCGAACAAATTCCAAAGTGTACTCACACTTCCCGACCCTTTTACAGGGAACTGCGAGTGGTTTCAGAAATTCTTCGGAACCATGAACCACTCGCATCTTCCCATTTTTTCAATATCGAATTAGCCGGAACTTAAAGCGATTACAGATTTTTTCCACTACATCCAATTGTGGGATTGATATATAATGAATCAATACCAAATCCAACTCGCTTTTGAATCCGGCTATCATTTTTAGGGGGGACTGACGGTGGTTACAGAAGACATGGTTTTTTCATAAACCACCGTCACAACCCCTCACCATTTTTTATAACAGTTGTTTGAATTCATCAAACATCAAAAAAGCGGATATGGGAATCATGTGTCGCATGGAAGGAGAGGAATAAAATGGACGCAAGTGTTCTTCAGTTCGCTCCGAAAGGGACATTTTATAACCCCGAGGAGCAGCAACAAGTTACGATGACCAGATTATGGAACGAGTTTATGCAGTTCGACAGAGAAATTTTCGCTCTGTCAATTTTATGGAATACTTCTTCAGACCCTTTGCGAAGGAGCTGGAGGAATTCGTGGCCGAGTTCGAGCCTGTCGCAGGTCAAGTTGGAGGAATCGTCCTCTTCGGATCAAACATTGTGGGTATTGAAGTTATGCCCACACAACAGCATTGGCTGGCCTATTGGCAATGGCTGATCCGAGGATGTTACGGAGCCCAACTTCTGAAGTTACGGAAGATGGGAATCTTACAGAAAGAGGAGCTTGCTCTTCCCTCATTCCCGTCATCTGTACACGATATTTCAGCGGCAGTAAATACCTATTTCAAATCCCTTGAACAGGCCGTTGTTCGTCCGCTGAAGAATATGCAGATGAACACTGTCGCAGCTGGGGCAGATCATGTAGCCCAGCTTGAGTCGGTCGTGATCAAGACAGGAACAGGTGGAGGAGATCTTGTTGCACTCAACCGAAACCCTGTTTATCTCTCAATGGTTATATGAGCGATAGGCAGAAAGCGATCCGTAACATGAAGAATCGTCTGATCGACAAGCTCCATAAGATGTCATTGGACGAGTTGACAAGAATGGCAGTTATAGCAGAAATACAAGTCCCAACAGAACTCCTACTGGAGTTGAACAAAAGCGTAAAACCACAGCCTCACCCAGCGTGAGGTTCTGAATTTCAAATGCCGTATATGGTGGGATATTCCGAATTCATCTTGCATGGATCTCGGATATCTGGCCCCTCGGTCTTTGGTATCAGTGGTTTATTTCTCTTATGAGGAATATTCCCCTGATGCCAAAGACTGGGGGGCACACCATAATTTTTTAAATATGGAAATGTTTTTCGTTCCGGTTTTTCGTGCTGTGTTTTTCGTTTAACTTTTTTAGAAAGGAGAAGAAGTGAACCAGGTTTCGACTGAGAAGTATCTTGAGAAGTTAGATGTTGATGTGTATCCAATTACAGTGATCAAATTGCTCCTGAATAAGCGGAGAATCCAGAGTTATTTCTCCCGAGCCGCAAGTGACACATTTGAAATCAGAGGAGAACCAATTAAAATAGATCATTCTCAGTGTTCGTTATGCCGAGAGAAAGAAAGTATGGGTGTCTTATGTAGACAGCATACATCAATCGACCGAATTCTCACGGGTGATCGAGTTCTATTTGATCTGGATACGAATGTTTATATGACCAAGAATGAAATTTTCCGCATGGTCGGGAAAAGATTGGTGGTCATTTATTGCCCACACCCCAAATTGATTTCAGGTGTAATCACAGATAAGAAAGTCAGGAAGATAAATACCATGACAATTGAAGACCCAGATCTAGATGGTCTTCCCCCGTACACAAATGTAAAACAATTTTTATCGAGCACACTGATGGACCAGAACATGAAATGTTGGTTCAATAATGAATTTTCAATTGTGACAATTCCGAAAGACAGAACACAGGCTGAGTGGTGCTTAGTTGCAAACTCAATAAATTAACCCAACACAAACCAAACCCAACTCAACGGAGGAAGTAAAATGTCAGATCTAGAAATTAACATGGAAGATTATGAGGATCTTTCAGACGTAGGTGTAGACCCGGCCCCCCAACAGACGAAACCCGAAGATGAATTTTTCCACTCAGTCTATATAGGTGGAAAGTCTCGAACCAATGAAACAGGTCAAGAAGAAAAGATCGGCAAGTTGCATATCAGAGGGGTAGAGATCAATCTCGATGAGGTAAATATGATTATTACACATATCAAGAGAGTTCTGGTCAAGAAAGATAAGAGCCCGAGAGGATATGATGTAATAACATGTTTCTCATATAAAGAGGGAGAATATCCCTGGTCCAGTACATCAGGTCATAAATGCGGATCGAATTCAGCGGAGAGATCTGCGGACGAATTCTGTAAACCATGTCGGGAACAACTAATTGTTTCCGGAATCTACTGCAATTCTAATGGGAATCCCGTTCTGACCGAGGAGAAGAAGCCCACATTCGTATTCCTCAGAGGGAAGGGAATCAAATATTCTAACATCGCAGACTACATCTCCAAGGTCACCAATGAGGATCTCCCCCCAATTATCCAGCCAGTCACAGACAAAAGCAAGCTCTTTGAGAAACAGAATCTCAATCACAAGAGATGGTTGACCAAGGTTACGGTCGGTACAACTGAGACCCGTTACGGAATCAACAATGTCTTCGAGCTGGAAGCGGCCTCGCAGATTCCGGACAAACAAGCGGTCCAGGTCCTCAATATTGCCAAGAGCACTGTGGAGGAATTCAACAAGAAATTCAAATGGCAACCCCGGTCCAATCAGACACAGATGACCCCGGGCACAACACAGGATCATCAGATTCCTGATGGTGGAGGAGAGCAAACGAGTTCGGGTGACACCGGATTCGACTTCAATGACGTACAGTTCTAACACGAATCCCGAATAGCGAAAAGGAGAAATAGGGAATATGTCTGATGACACCAACGAAGTCCAAGAACTCGCATACGTTGACAAGTTAAGTATTGCCACACTAACAATTTCAGGAATTAAGGGTTTGATCAAAACCAATATTGTGAACACACTTAAATGTTGGGAGCAGGGCATAAATATCGAGAAACAGACGTTTCGTGTGATTGGTCCTGCTGGAGTCGGAAAGACCGAAATCTGCAAACAGATCGCTGAGGAATTATCAATCATTTTGAAGAAAGAGTTCCAATGTATGATCATAAAGGCTCCCGTTCTCTCAAGGGATGACTTCTTGATCCCCTTTCCCATAATGGACAACGGGAACTCGAAATTCAAAATGCTCTATTCTGATTTTGTCCCGATGGATCAGAACAGTGCGGGCATTTATGTGATTGACGAGTTCAGTCGGGGTGACCACAATCTCCAACAGCTTCTATGGCAAGTCCAGAATGAGCAGAAAGTTCATCTGATGGATATGCCGAGGGAGTGGTTTGTGGTCACCATTGACAACCCGGATGACCAGGAATATGCTGGAATGGATAATCTTGAGGATGCTGCTGGACTCAGACGAGTGTTACATCTCTATGTTGAGGTTAGCCATCGGGATTTCCTCGATTATGCCATCCAACAGAATTTCCACAAAGCGATTGTCCAATTCATTCAGGCCCATCCACAATATATCTATGATGTGGATTCGCAAAAGTTGGGGAGGGTCTACGCAAACCCCGCAAGTTATGAGAGGTTGAGCAATATCCTCTTGGGGTATGAAGTGAATGGTGGAATTAAGAATCATATCGAGGACATTCGGAATCTCTCATCAGGTCTGTTGAATTCATATATGACCAGGAGATTCATAGACTTCGTTCAGGAGATGAAGGAAATCAACCCAAGGGACATCTTCTTCAATTACGGGAGAGTTCGAGATGAGGTTCTCAAGGCTGTCAGAGAGAAAGACAATGCCATGTTGGGGGAACTCATGATCGGGTTCACAACATTCCTGGGTTCTGAAATGCCGGACTTGACGGATGAAGCCAAAGTGAACGTGGCACAATACATGGTGGATAATCCGGTGGATACAGCAACGATGTTTATAGCGAATGTGGACACATATTCTCGAACAGGACCTCAATTCAAATATCTCTCGAATCTTCATGTGGCCATGGTGAATGAATCACCGGAATACAAACAGAAGTGTTACGAAGCGATGGTCCAAGTGGGCAAAGGATGATATGGATCAATTCGAAAGGTTTCGGGAAATCCTAGGAAATATGATCCTGAAATCCTCATATTGGGGATATTTGTTTGGACGTATATCCAGAGTTCCCGAGAAAAACTTCGGATCAATAATGGCTGTCAGACCTGAATTGAACGGGACCGTAACTCTCATGGTCGATACGAGTCTGATGAAGGATACGTCAGATGACATGATGAAAATCATTATTGAACATGAGGGGATGCATCTGTTGAATAAACACATCCCTCGGCTTCTGAGATTGACAGGTCATGTTGAAGATAAGAGACAGCGAAGTCATAGAATTGCAATTTTCGGGAAAGCGGCAGATTGTACAGTTAATGAACAAATGGACATGTTACGAGAATTGACGATAGCAGGGAGAACATTCACCCCTCTATTCCCAGACTTATTCAAACTTCCATCGAACAAATCAACGGAATTTTACTTCAATAAATTGTTGGAGCAGAACCCGAAACCTGATCCTTGTAAATGCCCATTCTGCGGAGGAGAAATCTCAGATGATCCGAATGGAAATCCAAGTGGTGGTGGGCAGGAGAAGGGTGAGAATGGGGAAGAAGAATCTTCATCTGGATCTGGTGGGGAAGGGGAGAAAAAAGAATGCTCTTGTGGTGGAGTCGGTGAACACGACGTTGGCAGTCATGCGGAATGGACAAAAGCAGATGTCGCTGATTTAAATTCCCTTGCGAGAAACATCGATAATTATCTGAGAGATATTATCAATGATTCCGCAAAGAATGTCAAAAGTCGTGGAGCCCTTCCGAGCCATCTTGAGCATCTGATCGATCAAGCCCTCAGGCCACCACAAGTTCCGTATTATTCAATCATTTCAAAACTTGTCAAAGCATCCCGACTGAGTCGATATAAAAGATGTCCGACAAGAGTAAACAGGAAGCGAACATACACGCTAGCCATTGATGGAATTCCGATCATATCTCCATTTCCGGGCAGAGTCAGGGATTACACATTTGATATTGGTGTGATTCTAGATACTTCTGGTAGTGTGAGTATGGATGAAATCGTCGAGGGTCTTTCTGGAGTAAAAAATATCATTGAGAAAGATCGATATTGTAAGACCTGGGTTATCGAGTGTGATGCCCAAGTTCAAAAGGTTTACGAAGTTAATAAGATCAAAGATATCCAGAAGAAGGTGAAGGGAAGAGGAGGAACTGTTCTTCTGCCTGCCCTTCAGAAAGCGAAAGAAATGACTGTCGATGTGGCCCTTGTTTTCACAGATGGATATTGTGAAAATCTGAATCGTGTCCCGAGAAAATTGTTACCCAGAAGAATCATATGGGTCATCTCAAAGGACGGTTCACCCAGAGAAGTCGAGAATACCGGAGTTATAGTTCAACTTCCTAAATAGGGGGTTCATATTGGATATGACATATAAATCATCAGATATTCAGGTCTTAGATGAAGTTACTCATATCAGGACAAATCCTGGCATGTATATCGGCTCAACCTCAAATCCAATCCATCTGATTGAAGAGGTTTTCGATAATTCTCTCGATGAATGTCTTGGAGGACACGCGTCCATTGTTGCGATCAATATCGACACAAAGAAGAATTTGTATTCGGTCATTGACAATGGACGCGGTATCCCAATCGATGAGGATACAGCCGTAACAATTTCATCTAAACTATTTTCAGGAGCAAAGTTTGCGGGAAGTAAAACCGCATATGCAATATGTAGTGGGTTGCATGGGGTTGGACTTGTGGCTCTCAATGCACTCTGTAAATTCTACCAAATTGAAATATATAGGGGGAACAGATATGCCCTATATACATTTAAAAATCAAGAACTCAAGACGAAAGAAATTGTAGATTGTCAGGGCAATAAGCCATTCTCGACCAAGATTTCATTCATTCCGGACAATAAGATATTTGAATCCTTAGTTCCGGATTTGGCTCGATTGAGAAAAAGAATTCTGGTTGCATCAGCCGAACTCCCCCAGGCAAAATTTGTCTTGGTTATCGATGGAAAAAAGGAGGTCATAAACATCTCACCAGATGACTTCTTTAAAACTCATTGTCAATCGGATGGGGACACAGAACTCACAAGCATTATCGAGGTCGATGCAGAAATAAAACCAGAAAAATTCAGGGTTAAATTCACATATGCCACAATCGGAGCAACAACTCCGAGGGTGGTTTCCTCCATAAATATCCTTCCAGTTGATCAAGGTGGCACACATGTCACACTCTTCACAAATATTATCAAGACTATATTTATTACAAAAGCCAAAAAGATGGGAATACATTTCCTTCCTCAAGATTCTCTTTGTGGATTAAGGGCTTACCTTAGTCTCGAATTAAAAACTCCAGAGTTCTCTGGACAAACAAAAGATAAACTTATTAATCGAAAATCGTATCTGGATAAACTTGCGACTCAATTAGAGAAACAGATTGAGGGTTATTTTGCAAGATGTCCGGATAAGCTCGAAGCAATTCTGAGACATTGTGAAAGTTATCGACGAAAATTAGACGCAAAGAAGATCAAGAGTAGGACAAGTTCGAAGAGAGGATCGACGAAATTCACAAAACTCAGAGATTGTAAAAGTAATAAGGGAATCTTGTTTATCACAGAGGGAGCATCGGCCGAGGGTTCATTCGTCGATTGTCGAGACTCGAGAATTCATGCCATATTTCCTTTGAGGGGTAAGATTCCATCTGTTGCGAATGCAAAAGATATCTTAAAAAATAAGGAAATAGGAGAATTAATTGGAGCATTGGGAACGGGAGTAGGTCCTCATTTTGATATTAAAACTCTAAGGTACGATAAGATTATATGTGCAACAGATGCAGACCCAGATGGAGGTCATATATTTTGCCTCTTAACAATCGCATTAGCAATGTTGGTTCCTGAAATAATCAAACAAGGTCATTATTATCTAGCACAGACTCCTCTGTATGCTATCAGTGATGGAAAGAAAACATTTCAACCAATCTGGACAGAGGAAGAATTAAAAAAGGCTAGAGAATCTCGAAAATCAATCCAACGATATAAGGGTCTGGGGGAACTGAGTCCTTGGCAACTGAAAATATGTGCCCTTGATCCAGATACGAGAAGATGGATTCAGGTGGAATATTCGATAATATGGATTTTATGATGAAGCTCTTTTCGGATGTTTCAACCAAACGAAAACTTCTGGAAGGAAAGTATAGGATATAATGCCATACATCAAGAAAGAAAAGCGATTTAAATTTGACAAACCCATCTCGGATCTGATCACAACGATAGATTCAGTTGGGGAGTTGACATATGTGTTTTATAAAATTGCGATAGGGATCGCACATAAATGGCCAATCAAATATTCAGAACTGGCAAAAATCACAGCAGCTCTGGAACATTCAAAATTAGAATTGTATAGGAACTTAATCTCTCCGTATGAAGATGAAAAAAGAAGAGAAAATGGAGATGTTGTTCCAAATAGGAGATTACAATGAAAAAAATAAAATTATTACCCGGGGGGCCTCTTCGATCAATAAAACTGAAGAAATGGCATCCAAGATATGATCTTCAATCTATGGGAAAAAGACCCGCAGATATGAAAAAAGATAAACCTATTATTATTCGAGAGAAAACCAATGAGGAATAATGGATAAATTAATACCAACTCTCTACCGAGAGTACGGAAAATACATAAACACCAGTCGGGCTATTCCTCTGGCAACTGATGGATTGAAACCTGTGGAACGTAGAGTTCTATATTCAGCCTATCAGATTGCCAGAGAAAGGTTCGTAAAATCTGTGAGGGTGGATGGTCATTGTCTTGGCCACTACCATGCTCACGGAAGTTCATATGGGTCGATAGTCCAAATGGTGAAGCAGGGATTTTTAGATCCGCAAGGGAATTTTGGAAGCACATTAGGAACGGAAACATCAAGTCCCGCTGCTCCAAGATATACCGAGTGTAAATTATCTGATTTATCAAAGAAATTAGCTTTTCAATTTATAGATCATGTTCCATATGTTTTGAGTGATTTGGGAATAAAGGAACCAGTATTTCTTCCATCAATGTTTCCTCTTTGTCTATTGGGGACTGAATACACATTTGGTATTGGATTTGCATATCGAACTTACATTCCACATTTTAGAATTGAAGATCTATATAAACGTCTTCTCTGGTTATTGGGGAAGGTCAAAGAGAAACCAACAATCAAACCCTTGACAAATTGTAATATTTTATCTTCAGATGAGGAGATCGAGACACTTCTGACGAAGGGAAAAGCGACGATTGATGTTCAAGGTAAGATTATCAGAAATAATGCTTCATATGAAGTAATTGTGAAATCTTGGCCAGATAATAAAACTTGGATTTCTGTTCTCTCGAAATTAAAAGAATTTTTAGATACAGGGGATATGGGATATCAAGATTTGTCATCTATGGATCTTGGAACTCATGTGGTATTTGGAGTCCAGAAACTTCGAAACAGACCTGAAATATTCCAAAAATTTATTCCGAAATTACAAGAATCTCTGAAGGGTCGAATTTCTTTCGATATAATTATGGTCAGAGAGGATGGAAATTTAGCTACAATGTCAGTGGATGAGCTCCTCTTGGACTCTTTCAAAATGTTTGAGTCAGTGAACAAAACAATGTTAGAGACCGGGATGAAAAAAGTCTTGGAAGATATGGAGGAATATAAGGTCTTAGAGAAAATAAAACCTATTCTTCCGAAATACATCACAACAAAAGTTACAGATGTTCCATCAACGATCAAGAAAATCAGTACTGAAGCGAGTGTTCCAGAGGAGATTATTCAAAAACTCCTCAAGAAGTATAGAATTCATAAACTTCTGTCTCTTGATACAGATATATCAGAATTGCAAAAAAATCTGGATTTACATAAAGATTTGTTGGCAAATACTAAAAAGTTTGTCCTTAGACAATATCATGTCTGGAAAGGAGAATAATAATGAATATGTATTATTTGGTGGGTAAGAGTTTTAAATTAGAAATTGGACATAAGCTCTTAAAGCATCAGGGAAAATGTAAAAATCTTCATGGACATAGTCTCAAACTGGAAGTTAATATAGCGTCTGATTCTCTGAATGAGAATGATATGGTAATGGATTTCTCAGATTTGAAAGATATTATGTCCGATTTAGTGGAGGAGTGGGATCATTCGATTTTGTTAAATTTGCATGATACAGAATTGATCGATTTCTGTGAAAAGACTGGGTCAAAATATGTTGCTTTTGATCAAGATCCAACATCAGAAGTTATAGCCAAGACTATATATGATTTTTTATCAGAAGGAATTAAAAATTTAGGAAAAGAAATAGAAGCCTTTGAAGTCGTGGTTCATGAGACAGAAAATTCGGTCGCTTCATACGGGAAATAATAATGATGGAAAATATACCAAAAGTTTTGATGTTGAGATCTGGAATTCTGATTCCGAGGGATTATAAGGATCAGCCGTTCTACAGGCAGATTCGAGCAGATCTGACTCGGAGAACTCGAGATTATCAGAATTCGACATATACGATCAACAAATTCTTCCTTGAGTCAGATATTGGGATGTTGGTCCCAAGGTTCTTTCCAGTTACAAAATATACAGGAGTTCCGATTATGAGAGATATTCGTTCCGATGGAGTGGATATAAAAATCTCTCATAACATCAAACCTCGGGATAAACTCCAAGAAAGAGCGATGAAATATATGCTCACACATACGTGTGGGATTCTCCAGTTGAATCCGGGGGCAGGGAAGACAGTCATAGCCATCCATACGATCGCAGAACTGAAAAAGCGAGCGTTGATTCTAGTCCATCGGGAATCTCTAGTAGATCAATGGATGGGGGAAATTTATAATCACACCGATCTTCCCAAAGACGAAGCTGTGAGATTGACATCATCGAATTTCAGTGAAGCGTTTGATAAGTCTATAATTGTCGCAACGAATCAGACTTTTGTATCTCTGCTCAGAAATCATCGTGAAGATTTCCTCAAGAGATTGAATAGATCCGAGATTGGGGTATTCATTGGTGATGAGGTTCACACAACGGTCGGTGCTCCTGTCTTTGCGGAATGTTCGATACATATTCCAGCGAAGATTGTCTTTGGTCTGAGTGCAACTCCGTATCGATACGACGGAAACGGAGATATCATTGAGTATCATCTGGGTGAGATTTATACAGATGAAGACAGCTCAGGAGCAATGAAATCCCGAGTTATGATGGTCTTATTCGATTACGGAATCGTCCAGAGAAGCGCTCGATATGTATATTGGGGTGGAGATTTCCAGAGATCAAGGTATTTGAATCTGATCAAGAAATCCAATATATTTCAGGGAGTTGTGAGGGGGTTTATCAACAAATACAAGGACGAACGAAATATAATCATTGTAGCCGAGAGGATAAAGCTGATTGAGGAATTATACGATTGGCTTGATTCAGACAGTAAATCCAAATTCATCCGAAGTGCAGGAAACGATCAACTGGATTATCGGGTTACATTCGCAACCCCTATGAAAATAAGGGATGGGGTCAATATTCCTCAGAAGGATTGTCTGATATTGACCTCCCCCGTATCGAATATTGATCAGATGTCTGGAAGAATAACTCGGACATTCGAGGGAAAACAAGAACCCATTATAATCGATATGGTCGATCTTGGATGTCGAGAGATATGCAGGACTGTTCATAATCGAATGAAGTTTTATAAATCAAAAGATTGGGATATTAATTACATGATTGTCAACTCAAGAGGGAGTAGTCAGCCCTTAGATGATGATGAGTTTCATGAAATCATCGAGGAAAAATGGGGATCGAAATGAAAAAGACTCTTCTGTTTCCATTATGGGTATCAATTCAGTTTCTCGTA
>Ga0180432_10005718_pt1 | contig 16416 bp, 11 predicted proteins | sample SS_ome_10_FD_132414 | JGI IMG/M metagenome (GOLD analysis project Ga0180432, IMG submission 132414) | Hypersaline lake sediment archaeal communities from the Salton Sea, California, USA - SS_1_MS_2 metaG | ecosystem: Environmental > Aquatic > Non-marine Saline and Alkaline > Hypersaline >... | reverse complement strand
GCCCGGTCGGAATCATCGATCACCACCCGAGCGGCTGGCTATTCATGACACACGTCACCTTCGGCCCCTTCCACCCGCACCTGGAAGGACGCTTTCTCGACACACTGCTCGACCTGAAGAAAGACGACCCCTTTGGGGAAATTCTCGTCATCACCCCCACCCGGGCCCTCTCCCACAGGCTCATGTCTCTTCTCGCCCACGAAAGGCCACTCCTCGGTGTCCGGTTTTCCACCTTCCTCACCTTCGCCTACGAGATCATCCGAAGGGCGGGTGAAACCCTCCCCCCGGTCTCGAACCGGGCGGTCACCCGGCTCCTGTTGGCCGACGCCGGGGCGGAATGTGCCGATCCAGAAGGGAAATATTCGGACCTCTTCCGGTTCGACGGCTATACCAGCGCCCTGATCTCCCTCTTTTCCCGCATGACGTCCCACCTGATCGATCCCGCAAAGGTTGACACTCCGAGCGACCTGGAGCGTCTCGTCCTTGATATATGTGCCCGGCACCGGGGAAAAAAGCGGGAAATGAGCATATATGACACCGAGGACCGGGTCTTTCGGGCGCTGGAAATTCTCTCGGCGGGCGAACAAATCGAAACGCCGACAACGACGCTTCTCTACGGCTTTTACGACCTCAACCCCCTCCAGCGGGAGATCGTCACCCGCCTCTCCTCCCGGGGAGAGCTCTTCATCTTCTCACCGGCGATCCCCGGGGAGGAGGCCTCCGCCTACGCCGAGGAGACCTCCCGGCTGTTCGACCACATTTCGTCAGAGCCGCCGACTATTCTCTCACGTGAGAGCACGTTACTTTCGCCCGGCCCGTCACCGGTGGCCATTCGCCCCCCGGCACCGGGTGCGAGCGTCCGGGTCGTCTCCGCGTCCGGGATCGTCGGCGAGGCCCAGGCGGCGGCCCGCGGGATATTGGAGATCAAGGAGGAGCGGCCCGACCTCCCCTGGCGGGATATCGGCGTGGTGACCCTGGATCCCATGAGCTCCCCCCTTCACCTGGAGGAGGCGTTTCGCCGGTATTCGATCCCTGCGTATTTCGACCGGGGATTTCCCCTGACCCGCTCCCCAATGACCGCGGCATGCCTGACGCTTTTCGGCCTTACCCGCAACCGCCCGGCCCGAGCGGAGGTGACGACGCTCCTGTCGTCTCGTTTCTTCACCTGGCCGGGCCTCGATCCCGAAGACGAACAATGGGTGCGGGACCACAGCCACCTGGCCGAGGTCATCGCCAGGGATGCCGGGATCGTCCATGGGCTGGAGCCGTTCAGGGACGCCTGGGATCAGGCGTCCCGGGACGCCCTTCCGGGCATCCCGGGGGAAGACGAGGAGGATCCCGACGCCTCCCGCATCAGGGGGCTGTGCGCCCGCTTCGCCCGGGCCACAAGGGATGTCACAGATCGCCTCATCGACGATATCTCTTCCCTTCCCCCCTCGGACGACCCGACGTCCTACGCCGAGGGCTTTTCAGCCCTCCTCCAAACCTATATTCGCCACGAACCGGAAGACGAGCAGGTATACACCGCGCTTTCCGGGATCATCGACGAGATGGCGGGGATCTCGGCCGTGCGAAAAAACATACCCCTGGCCGATTTCGTCTCCCTCGTGTCCGAAAGCATCGAAGAGACGATACTCCCCGACCGATCGGGCCAGGACGGGGTATTCGTGGGGGATTTGATGAGCATCCGGGGGCTCTCCTTCGACGTGATGATCGTCACGGGCATGAACGGGGGGGTCTTCCCCCGGAAGGGAATCGCCGACCCGCTTTTGGGAGAGGCTACCCGGGAAAAGCTGGGGCTCCCCACCTTCCGGTCGCTCTATCCCGAAGATCTCTTCCTCTTTTCCCTGGCGATGGAGGCGGCCCGGGGAGAGCTTGTGTTGTTCTACCGGCGAAGCGACGACAAGGGGAGAACGGCCATCCCCTCAATCGTGCTGGATCGAATAATGGCGGGGGACCTGACCGGTACGCCGATCCCCCCGGAGCCGGCCCCCCGCTACGCCGCCCTGGACCTTTTCTGTGCCCGGTATACCGAAAAGGACCTCCGCACGGCACATTTGCTGGAGGCGTTTCGAACAGGCCGTATCGACCCCGCCCGGGCGGTGGTTCTCTCGTCTCCGAGCCTCTCCCGGGGTATCGAGGCGATGGACCACAAGCCCCTCTTCGGCCCCTACGGCATATACGACGGCGTTATCGGCCCCCGGGATGAGCTGCAGGAGGCGACACGACGGCTGAGTCCCCGGCGGCTGGAGGTTTTCGCCCTCTGCCCGTTTCGGTTTTTCATGGAATATATACTGGAGACCGGGGCCGTCGAGGAGCCGGAGCTGCCGGTGGACATGGATCGCGACGAGATCGGCAGCGCATACCACCGGATCCTCTACCGGCTCTTCAGCGCCCTGAACAGGGAAAACCTCCTGCCGATTTCGGACTCCACCGTTGAAGATGCCCGAAGGCGGCTCTTCCCCATCATCGACGACGAGCTCTCCCACCGCATGGGGCCGATCCCCGCCCTGGTCGAGCGGGCCCGCCGGGAGTTCATCACCGATAGCCTCATCGAAACCCTGGCCCACGAGGCCGACCGGGAGTCCGGGGGAGTCGTCCCCCGGTTCTTCGAGTGGCGGTTCGGCTTTCTCCCCTCGGAATACAACGAGGAGACGACACCGCCGCTCATTCTGGAAACCCCCTCGGGGACGGTGGAGATCACCGGGAAGGTGGATCGGATCGACGAGGATACCGAACATCGTATTTTCGAGGTGGTGGACTACAAGTCCGGCAGACCGTCAAAGCCAAAACTTGACAAACGAATACAAAAGGGCCTCTCCCTGCAGCTCCCCCTCTATCTCCTCGCCACCCGGGATGTTCTCTTCTCCGGCGACTTCACCCCGACGGGGGCCTCACTCATCAACCTGGAACAACCCATCGGCCCGGATAAGGAGGAGCGGCTGGACCTGGGAGACTCCCCGGACATCCTGGACGCCGCCCTCCTCCACATCCACCGGTTCGTGGAGATGATGCGCCGGGGCGTTTTCTTCCCCGCCGGGGTGGAGCCGGACAAGGGATGCCGATTCTGCGACCACAGGAATCACTGTCGATCGAGATCGAAGGATATCGCACAAATCAAAAAGCACAAGACGCTGGTATCCCTCGGCCTCGACGGGGCGCCCGATGAAGAAGGGGACATCGATGACTGACACGACATCGATCGGAACAAACAAGGTCGTCATCGCCGGAGCCGGCTCCGGGAAGACCACCACCCTCATCGGGGAGATCATCTCCCTCGTCACCAAGCGGAAGGTCCCCCTGGAGAAGATCGCCGCCATCACCTTCACCGAAAAGGCGGCGGCGGAGATCAAGGAGCGCCTCAGAAACGAGATCGTGCAGCTCGCGGCAGAAGACCCGGACGGGGGATGGCACGAGGCCCTGATCTCCCTGGAGCAGGCCCAGATCAGCACCATCCACTCCCTGGCGTCCCGGATACTCCGGGAAAATCCGTTGGAGGCGGGAGTCGATCCGAGCTTCACCGTCACCGAAGACGTCGAGGGGAGGCTGCTGGACGACGAGATTTGGGACGACTGGGCGGGCCGGGTCCTTGCCGGGGGGGGAGCGCACGATGACGACATCGTGACCCTCATCAAGTACCTGGGCGTTTCGGGGATGAAGCGCTTCGCCGAAACCCTCGCGGCCCGGCCGGACAAGCTGGCACAATACCGGGAAAGCCGCTCGAAATCAGATCGGGATGACGAGGAGCGGCGGCGCCTCGATGCGCTTCGCACCCTCGCCGAAGAGTTGGGCGGCCTCCTAGAGCAAGCGGACGACGATGACAAGCTCCTTATTCACTGCCGCTTTCTCTCCGATACCCTGCATCACGAGAGCCTCGAAGACATATGGGCCGCCTTTTCTGAGGCTCCTATACAGAGACGGGGCGGGATCGTCAAAAAATGGCGGGACGAGGCGACGTTCCAGGAGGCGATGAGTCTGAGAAGCGACGCAATCGACGAAATAAAGAAGATCCCTACATTCCTCGAACTCCTGGAGGAGGACGAGCTCGTAAGCATCGGGGTGGAGGTCCTGTCCGACTACGTGGACTTCCGCGCCGCCGAGCGGAACCGCCGGGGGGCCCTGACCCACTTCGATCTCCTCTACCAGGCATACCTCCTGATCCGGGACAACAAGAACGTCAGGAGGCGATACCAGCACCTCTTCCATTGCATCCTTGTCGACGAGTTCCAGGATACCGACCCGATCCAGACGAAGCTCATCCTCTTTCTGACAGAAAAGTCCCCCACGGCGGAAAAGCCGGAAGACGCGGTGCCGGGGCCGGGGAGGCTCTTCATCGTCGGCGATCCCCAGCAGTCCATCTACGGCTTTACCGACGCCGATATCGGCCTCTTTTACCAAACCAGGGACAGGATCATCGCCGCCGGCGGTAAAATCGAGCGGCTGGAAAGCAACTACCGCAGTCAAACGCATCTCGTCCGGTTTCAGAATCTCTTCTTCAAGGAGGACATCCGCTACCGGGAGGAGTCGTACGCCGTGGACTACCAGGAAATGAATCCGATCCATGAAGACGTCGAGGGCGTTCCCCCGCCCCTGGTGGAGGTGGTCGATTCGGACCCGGGAGAGAATAACCACTCCGCCGACGAGGTGCGGCGCCGGGAGGCGGCCTACATCGCCCGGCGCATCAAGGAGCTGGTGAATCTGAAAACCGACGGCGCCGTCATCCGGGATACGAGCGGGACCCGCCCCCCCGGATACGGGGATATCGCCATCCTGCTCCGGTCCATCTCCACTATATCCTCCATCTACGAGGAGGCCCTGAAGGCCGAAAACATCCCCTATCACATCCTGGGGGGACGGAACTACTACCAGCGACAGGAGATATACGATCTCTCGAACATCCTGGCGGCGGCCCAGGATCCCACGGACCGCCGGGCTCTGGTATCGGCGCTTCGTTCGCCCGTATTCGGCGTGGACGATAGCACGATCTTTGATCTCAAAACGAGCGATATGCTCGACTACCTCTCCCATGAACCGCCGGGACCGGCGGGGGAGGCGTTTCAGGTACTCCGGGAGCTGAACAGGATCCGGGGCGAGCGATTCGTGTCCGGCCTGATCGAGGAGATTTATCGAAACACCGACATGCTGGAGATACACGCCTTCGGCCCCGGCGGCCCCCAGCGGGTCGGGAACCTGTTGAAGATCCAGAGGATCGCCCGGGAGCGGGAGGCGGAAGGAAGGCTCACCCTGTCCGACTTCATCTCTCTTCTCTCCTTCCTTGCCGAATCGGACAAAGACGAGGGGGAGGAGATGGTGGCCGACGAGGGACAGGACGCCGTCAAAATCATGACCATTCACAAATCCAAGGGGCTGGAGTTCCCCATCGTGGTGCTGCCGAACCTGGGCGGCGCCATCACCTACCGGGACGATACAGGCGGCATATACATCATTGAGGAAGGGGAGAAGGGCATCCGGGCGGGGATAAAGGCCGCGGGCCTCAAGGATATGGCCTATGGGACACACATCAAGGAGCGCTCTAAAGGGCGATACGAGAGCGAGGAGAAGCGGCTTCTCTACGTGGCGGCCACCCGGGCGAGGGATCGGCTCATATTGATCGGCTCGCCGAAAAGCAAAAACTGCCACATGAACAGAATCGTCCAGTGGTACGCCGAGAATGAATCGACACACGACCTCCCGGTCCGAATGATCGAGCTGACCGACGAGGCAGAGGCCGGGGCCCCGGACATGGTCCGTGCCCACCGATCTGAAACTTACCTGGAGGGGGACGCGGACGCCTCGTTTTTGATCGATGTCCAAAAAAGAGAGGAGGCCCGCCGGGAGGAGATGCTCCTGGCGAGGGAGCGGCGGACCTTTCTCTCGGTAACCGAGAAAAAATCGATCTTCGAGCCGGACGAGGACCTCCAAGACACCCCCGCCGCCGGCCCGGAGGCGGAGCGATCCGACTGGGCGAGGCTGGTGGGGATCGTGGTGCACGACGCCCTGGAGCTGGCCCGGTTCGACGAGACCGACGACCCGAAGCATTTGGTCGGACGGGCCATCGCCTTTTTGAGCGAGACCGATCCCGGGTACGACGAGATATACGAGGAGTCGGCCCGATTGGTGACCCGATTCATCGAATCACCCCTCTACCGGGAGATCGCGGGGGCGACCGTCCTGGGACGGGAAATCCCCCTGCTCTCCACCGACGACGATCGGGTGCTGACCGGGCGTATCGACCTGTGCTACCGGACGGGAAGCGACATCGTCATCCTCGATTACAAGACCGATCGCATCGACCCGGAAGACGCCGAAACCGTCGCACAGCGGCGCTACCGGGGGCAGATATCGGCCTATACAGACGCCGTGTCCCGGGCGGTCAACGACGATTCCGTCCGGGTATCCGGAGTCGTCCACTTCATCCGGACGGGACAGACCATAAAATTTGACCATCCTTGACATCCCCATCCCCGGTTGATACCATACCCATGATATGCAATCTTTTCGCATATACAACCCTATCAATGAGGTGACCGTATGATCAGAAAAAAGGCTTTTCTTTTTACGATCGTCCTTATATTGCTGATTCCCGTCCTCGCATTTGCTGAAGATATCTACGTGGCCGACAGCGCCTACACCCTGGAGGCGGGTGAGACCGTCTCCGACAACCTGTATGTCATCGCCGGGGATATCACCATTCACGGAAACGTGGACGGCGACCTCTATCTTCTCGGATCGAATATCTATATCTCCGGAACGGTGACGGGAGACCTCTACGCCATGGGTGGAGACGTGATCGTCGAGGGAACCGTCGATGGAGATGGATACATTCTGGGGGGCGACGTGGAGCTCTCCGGAGAATTTGATGGAATCCTCCACGCCGCGGGCGGCAAGCTGGATCTCTCCGGCGCCTTTGGTGATGAGGTCAACTGCGGCGGCGGCGTGGTACGCCTCTCGGGAACCTTCTCCGACAACGCCAATATCCAGGCGGGCACCCTCCAGCTCCTTTCCGGGACCGTCATCGAGGGCGATCTCAACTACGGCGTCAAGAACTTCGACCGGGCAGAGGACGTCACCATAGCCGGCTCCATCAACGAGATACCGGAAGCCGAATGGGAGGGCGGAGGACCGGGCTGGGGTTTCGTCATCCTCTTCTGGCTCGTGGGGCTGGTCGGCTATTTCATCGTCGGCATGGCGCTCTATGGATTCTTCCCGAATTTCACGAAGGACGCGGTGGACCGGGTCTTTGCCCAGTTCGCGCCGAACCTGGGCTGGGGCGTGCTGCTGTTCCTGTTGACGCCGCTGGTGGTGCTGGTGCTTCTCATAACCGTCGTCGGCATCCCCCTGGGGATACTGCTGGGCATCGCCTACGGTGTGGGTATCTTCATCGGGGAGGTCATCGTCTCAGCGGCCCTGGGCGGCCTTGTCTTTTCGCTCTTTAAGAAGACCGACGCCGCCTACTGGCTCAGGCTCCTGGTGGGATTGATCATCCTGTTTCTGGTTGCCCTTATCCCCATCGTCAATGTCATCGCGGCGATACTCATCTGGATCCTGGGGCTGGGAAACCTGGCGCTCTTCATCGGAGAGGCGCGAAAGGCGGGCGCATCCGCCTGATGGATGCCGTTTCCGTCTCACGCCGCCGCGTTGACGCGTGGGACGAAGTAGATATCACCACGACCGGGGGGATCGGCCGCTTCCATGCGGCCCTTCCCCTCGTTTTATTCATTTAAGGAGCACTGTTATGGCAAAGATAGCCGCGATACTGACCGACTGGTTCGAGGATGTGGAATATACGAAACCGGCGGACGCCTTTCGGGAGGCGGGACATACGGTGACGACGGTGGGGCTCACCGCCGGCGCCGCCGTTATCGGCAAGAAGGAGTGGACGAAGGTGACCGTGGACGCGTCGTTCGACGACGTCACCCCCGACGAGTTTGACGCATTATTGATTCCCGGGGGATACTCGCCGGATAAGCTGCGGGCCCACGAAAAGCCGGTGGCCTTCGTGAGGGCCTTCGTGAGGGCCTTCATGGAGGAGGGAAAGCCGGTCTTCTCCATCTGCCACGCCCCCCAGATCCTCATCACCGCGAAAACCCTGAAGGGAAGGCGCGTCACCGGCTATATATCAATCGTCCAGGATATCATCAACGCCGGGGCGGACTACGAGGATAAAGAGGTCATCGTGGACGGGAATTTGGTCACCAGCAGGCAGCCCTCGGATATCCCGGCGTTCATCCGGGAGTCCCTGAAGCTCCTGGAGGGCTGATCTTCGGGGCCGTTCTATGGATAAATGCGCCCCATCATCCGGGGAAAAGGTATCGCCTCCCTCAGGTGCTCGATCCCGCTGATCCACGCCACGGTCCGCTCGATCCCCAGGCCGAAGCCCGAGTGGATCACCGAGCCGTATTTCCTCAAGTCCAGGTACCAGCCGTAGGCATCCTCGGGCAGCCCCTCCTCCCGGATGCGTGAAAGCAGGATATCGTAATCGTCCTCCCGCTGGGAGCCGCCGATGATCTCACCGTAGCCCTCAGGCGCCAGGAGGTCGTCGCACTTGACGACGTCGTCCCTTTCCAAGTGGCGCTTCATGTAAAATGCCTTGGCCTCTTTCGGGTAGTCATACACGAAGACCGGCCTGTCGAACTGCCTGGTGAGAATAGTCTCGTCCTCGGCCCCCAGGTCCTCCCCCCATTGGACGGCGCTCCCTGCCTCCTTGAGTCGATCCACCGCCTCGTCGTAGGAAATGCGGTGAAAGGGGGGCTTCACCTTGAGAAGCGGCTCGGTATCCCGCTTGAGGGATGCCAGCTCCGCCGGGCGGTTTTCCAACACCTGGGCGACGATATAGCTCACCAGCTCCTCCTGGAAATCCATGTTGCCGTCCGAATCGACGAAGGCCATCTCCCCCTCGACCATCCAGAACTCGGTGAGGTGCCGCCGCGTTTTGGATTTTTCCGCGCGAAACGTGGGCCCGAAGCAGAAGACCTTCTCGAAGGCGTAGATCGCCGCCTCCAGGTAGAGCTGGCCGGTCTGGGCCAGGTATGCGTTGCCCAGATCGAAGTACTCGGTGGAAAAGAGGGTACCCGCGCTCTCGCCGATGGAGCCTGTGAGGATGGGGCTGTCGACGAGGAGAAATCCCCGATCCCGGAAGAAGGACCTGATGGCCCAGATCACCTCGTCCCGAATGCGCATGATCGCGAGCTGCCGCCGGGAGCGAAGCCACAGGTGCCGGTTGGAGAGGAGGAAATCCACGCCGTGGGACTTCGGGGTGATCGGAAAGTCCGTCGACTCGCTGATGACCTCAATCTCGTCGGCCAGAAGCTCGTACCCCCCCGGCGCCCTCGGCTCCTCCCGGATGGTTCCCGCGATGTACAAAGCCGATTCCTGGCCCAGGTGCCGGGCGCGGTCGAACAGCTCGTCTCCCACCTGGTCTCTTTCCATAACGCACTGCACGATGCCCGCTGCATCCCTGACGATGAGAAACGCCACCTGGCCGCTGCCCCGGGTGTTCATGAGCCACCCCCGTATGGCCCGGTGCTCTCCCACATACCCGCCGAAATCCCCCGTGGTAATTACCTGTCGTGCCATCCTGTTTTGCTCCACATACCTCGATATCGATGAAAAATATGCTTCGGGCTCACACAAAACGAAAGCCTAAAAGCCCCATCATTACACCATAGTTGCCCCCCGCTGGCAAGGCCGAAAGCGACCGAAAAGGACAAAATCGAGCGGAGAATCGACTTGACCGGTCATCGGAATTGGCGGATAATTGCGGCAGCATACTATTGATCATTTTTTTTACGGAACTACATATACGAGCCATCGAGAAGAAAGGAAGGCAAGCAGATGACATTCAACAAGGTGCTGGTGGTCGGCTCCGGCGTGATGGGGCCCGGCATCGCCCTGAGCTTCGCCCAGGGCGGCGTCGACGTCGCCGTGATGGATATGGATGAACACGCCCTGGAGGTGGGAAAGAGAACCATCGACGAGGGACTGGAGCTGTTCGCACAGCAGGAATTCGTTTCATCCGACAACATATCGGCGATAACAGACCGCATCGAGTTCACCACCGACCTGAAACGGGCAGCCACCGGCGCGGACCTGGCTGTGGAGGCGGTGAGCGAGGACCCACAGGTCAAGGAGGCGGTATACCGGGAGCTGGATGCGCTCCTTCCCCCCGAGGCGGTCATCGGGAGCAACACCTCGTCCTTTCCCGTCCCCCAGATGTACCCGGACATCCGCCCCGGGCGCCTCATCATCCTCCACTACTTCAACCCCGCCCACATCATGCCCCTGGTGGAGATCGTCAAGACCCCGGACACGCCTCCCGACGTTATCGGTGCGCTTCGCTCCTTTTACGCATCCGTCGGCAAGTACGTGGTGGTGCTCAATAAGTTCCTCCCCGGATTTCTCGTCAATCGCATCCAGGTGGCGGTGATGCGGGAGGCGCTGTATCTCCTGGAGCAGGGGCTGGTGGAGCCGGAGGAGATGGATACCGCCTTCAAGTGCTGCTCGGCCCTCCGGGGGGTGGTCCACGGCCCCGTGGAGCATATGGATATGGTGGGGCTGGATACCATCGCGGCGGCGTCGAACGTGATCTTTCCCCTCATCTCCAACGAGACCGAGACCCCGGCGATCCTCACCGAAAAAGTGGACGCGGGGAAGCTGGGATTCAAGGGAGACGGCGGATTTTACTCCTATCCGGAGGGCGCCAAGGAGGAGCACCGGAGGAAACGGGACCGGGCCCTCATCGAGGAGCTGAAGCTGTTTCGAAGCCTCGTTTCCCGGGGAGACATCAAGATCACGGAGTGATCCATCAGAGAGGGAGCCGATTTTCAAATAGCCATGACACGCCATAAGACCATTTCAATAGACTACGCCGCCGCCCACGGCCCCAGCACCCTGGAATGCTCCGTCCCGTCTTCATACGATGTGACGATCCACGGCCCCGCGTGGCCCGAGACGTCCCTTTCCACGGCAAAGATGAGGGATATCCTCTCGATCCCCGGCGGCATCGACACGGAGACCCTCGTCATCGTAAACGACCTGGACCGCCCCACACCCACGGATACCGTCTTCAGGGCGCTCTCAGATCGGTATCCCGATATCCTCTCGTGCGACGTCCTGGTGGCCACAGGCGCCCATAAAATCACCGGCGATCCGGACGCCGTCAAGCGGGCCATCCTGGGAGACATCGCCGACTCCCATACCGGCGGCTTCCATATACACAACTGCTGGGACGACCCCATGATGAGGGTGGGGGCCACCCGCCGGGGAACGGAAGTAATCGTGTCCGGGTGGTTGTTCTCCTATGACCGGATCGTGGCCATCGGCAGCGTGGAGCCCCACTGGTTCGCCGGCTACACCGGGGGGCGAAAGTCTCTGATCCCGGGCGTGGCCGCGTATGAGACGATCCGCCAAAACCACAGCCTGGCGTCGCTCCCGGAATCCCGGCACATGAAAACAAGCGGCAACCCGCTCCACGAGGATTTGATTGATGCGACCCTGCTCGTGATCGACGCCCATAAGAAGAAGGGGGGCGCGTCGATCGTGGGTATCAACGCCGTCTCCCACGCCGATGATATCTACGCCCTGGCGGCGGCGCCCATCCTGGAGTCCATAGAGCCCCTGTACGGCATGGTGGATACCATTTACACCGCCCGGGCGGATACCGCGGATATCGTCATCGCCCTGGCCGAAGCTCCCATGGATCGGGACCTCTACCAGGCGATGAAATCCTTCGAAAACATCCGCTCCGTTTTAAATCCCGGTGGTGTGTTTCTCCTCGTCGCTGCCGCCCCCGACGGCGTCGGGCCGCCCCATTTTTCCCGCACCCTGGCCCTGGGAGGCGACCCCGACGAGCTGGAGCGGCACCTGGCGGGAGACTATGTCCTGGGAAACCACAAGTTCATCAATCCCCTCCAGTTCACCCAAAGCGGGGGGCTGTTGCTTGTCTCTTCCGAGGCCCTCGCCGCCCACCCGGACGGTCCGGGGATCCTCGGCCTCTTTCGGGCCGAAACATCGCTCCCGGACGCCCTGGATGCGGCCTTCGCCCACGTCCGGGACAATCACCGGCGCTCGAACCGGGTGATCGTCGTACGGGACGCGGTCAACACGGTCCTCGTCCTCTGATCGGGGCGTGACGGGAGTCGTCAAATTCCTTGACACTTCCGTATGTGAAGGTTACACTCTTACAAACAACCTGGGAGTAAAAACATGGAAAAACCGACCGCGTATATCGTAGTCTTCACACTGCTTCTCGTCCTGCCCTTCTCTTTCGGCTGTGCCAAGAAGGTGGCCGAGGGGAACGGCTGGAGCATCTCCTCCGATGAATTCGAAGACCTGTACGAATCGCTGCCTCCGGAGATGGCCACGGTCCTCTCCACACCCGAGGGCAGAAAACAATACCTGGAAAATCTCGCGATGGAGGAGATCCTGTATCACGAGGCGGAAAAGGAGGGTATCCTCGACGATCCCTATGTGATGCACCTGGCCGAAAAGGCGAAGCGCTCCGTTATCATCGAGGAATACCTCAGGCGGGAGCTCTCCAAGGGTATCGTGACTCCCTCCACTGAAGATATCATGGCGTTTTATGAAGAGAACAAGGAAGCCTTCGACAATGCCGAGACCATCAGGGTCCGCCATATCCTCGTGAAGACTGAGGAGGAGGCGGAGGGTATTCTCGAAAGCCTCGAAGCGGGGGAGGGCTTCAGCGACCTGGCCCGGGAGTACTCCATCTGCCCCACCGGGCCGGACGGCGGAGATCTTGGATTCTTCAAGCGGGGAGAGATGATCAAGGAGTTCGAGGACGCCGCGTTCGATCTTGAAAAGCCGGGAGACATCAGCGATATCGTCAAGACCAAGTACGGCTACCACATCATCAAGATGGAGGATAAGGATCACCTCCTGGAACAATACTATTACGACAGCCAGGATGAAATGATCAGAAACCACCTGATGAAGCTCAAGGAAGAAAACGAATATACGATTTATGAAGAAAACCTGGGATATGAAGAGTAGCACATCGTATCCCCGTATCGGGTACGTCGATGTGTCCGAAAAAATCATATTCAAAAGATACAGGTGATCATATGAAAAAAGTCGTCCCTTTTTTGATCGTCCTGGCCCTCTTCGTTTCCTCATGCCGGTACGCCCCGTTTTCCTATTCCGAGGACCGCACCCGCCGGGATAGGATGTACTACGCCCACGAGCTGGCGGATGTACGTGAGGCCGCCATAACGGTTTTGAACGACAACGACTGGAAGGTGAAGGAGACAGATGACTTCACCATGCTGACCGCCTCGACCCGCTCCCAGATCATCGGCTTCAGAATCGCCATCGAGGTCTATTTCAAGGAGGAGGGCGACAACTGCTGGATGGAAATCTCCAAGCACGTACCGATGCAGATCACCCCGGGAACGAGAAACGAGATCATCATGATGATTACCGACATATTTCGCATGGTGGAGCTGGAGCTGGACAGGAATTACTGATGGAGAGTACGGGACTACGGTTGATATGATGGGCACGGAAGACATGGAAGCGTATCGGGCGTTCACTCATCCCGAATAGACAGACACGGCTCCGCTTCAGAGAGCGGTGCTTCACCAACACTACACGATAGAGAAAAAACCGGGCCTCGAGAAGATACTCGAGGCCCGGTTCTTTACCTGCTTATCCGCCCGGCTCCCGTCTACTTGTCCATGTAACTCCCGTCCAGCCCGATGGCGGTCTCCCGGTCCAGGAGCCCCCCCTCCTCGTCCCCCAGGGTCGTCTTCACCACGCCCCTATAAAAATACGCCGCGGCGTATGCCGGGTCGAGGCGGATCGCCCGGCTGTATGCGTCCAGCGCCGACTCCAGCTCCTCCTCGCCGCCCACACCCCGATACGCCTCTCCCAGAAGGAAATAGGGTATCGGATCGTCGTCGTCGAGGGCAATGAGCTCATTCAGCACCGTCGCCGCGGCCTCGTATTTTTCCATCCTGATAAACGCCGTTCCCAGATTGGAGAGCGCCATCAGCCTGAGGGGATCCGCGTCCTTCGCCCCCATCCGGTCGGAAAGCTCCAGCACCTTCAGCGCGTCATCGACGGCGTCGCCGTACATCCCGAGCTTGATCCCGGTCATGGAGCGGTATGCGTAGGCGTACGGGTAGTCCGGGTCCGCGGCGACGGCCCGGTCGAACCGCTCCCGGGCCGCATTGAAGTCCCCGGCGGCGAGACACGAAACGCCGTCACGAACGAGCTCCCCGGCGTCCTGGGCCGGGGCCGGAGAAGATGCCAGCAGCATCACCGCAGCGGCTGCAAACAATATCAATCTTCTTTTCATCATTTGTAGAAGTACTCAAGCCATTCGGGGTTCAGCTCACAGGCACGGTCGTAGTCCTCCTTCGCCTCCTCGTAGCGCTCCATCTCCCAGTATTCCCTGCCCCGGACGTAGTACGCCTTGTCGTTTTGCGGGTCCTCGTTGATCACGTACGTGAAGTCGGCGACGGCCGCATGGGAGAGGTCCATCTGGCCGTAGACCATGCCCCGGGCGATATAGGCGTCGTAGTAGTCCTCGTCCCTCTTTATCACCTCGGAGAAATCCTCCTCCGCCTGGTTGAACAGCTCCTTGACGGTCTCAATCTGCTCGTCTGTATAGGGAAGCTCGTAGGTGAACATGTACAGAAGCCCCAAACGATATCGGGCGGTGCCCCGCTCGTAATAGGCCTCGATGTCCTTCTTGTCCGCCTCTATTCTCTCGGTGCGGTTTTCGATGATCGACAGAAACAGGCCGACCTGGCGCTGGACGATCTCGGACTCCCGGGAAAGCCCCCGGAGAGGGAGGATCGTCGCCGCCATGAGGACGAGGCCGATGATTATTGCGTAAATGGTGCGCTTCATGACATACCTTTCTATAGTGACCGGGGGAAAATGTCAAGACGATTATAACGGAAAACGCCCCCGATGTACACATCGGGGGCGCTGATGTATGTGAAACCTCGGGGGATATTAGTACATCCCGCCGGGGGGCATGCCGCCGGGCATCGGGGGCATTCCACCGCCTGCGTTCTCATCGGGGAGCTCCGCCACCATGGCCTCGGTGGTCAGCAGCAGTCCCGCAACGGACGAGGCGTTCTGCAGGGCGATACGGGTCACCTTGGTCGGGTCGATAATCCCCGCCTTCATGAGATCCTCGTATTCCATCTTCTGGGCGTTCAGGCCGAAGCCTTCCTTGCCTTCCTTGACCTTCTCCACCACGATGGAGCCTTCGAGACCGGCGTTCTCGGCGATCTGGCGTACCGGCTCCTCCAGGGCGCGCTTGATGATGTTTGCGCCGAAGGTCTCGGCGTCGGAGAGCTTCAGGCTGTCCACACCCTTGACGCTGCGCAGGAGCGCCACGCCGCCGCCGGGAACGATCCCCTCTTCCACCGCCGCGCGGGTGGCATTGAGGGCGTCCTCGACCCGGGCTTTCTTTTCCTTCATCTCCACCTCGGTGGCCGCGCCCACGTTGATGACCGCTACGCCGCCGATGAGCTTGGCCAGCCGCTCCTGGAGCTTTTCACGGTCGTAATCGGAGGTGGTATCCTCGATCTGGGCGCGAATCTGCTTCACCCGGCCTTCCAGGTCCGCCTTGGCACCGGCGCCGTCGATGATGGTGGTATCTTCCTTGTTCACCACAACACGCTTGGCCTTGCCCAGGTCGTCCAGCTCGATGTTCTCAAGCTTGATGCCCAGGTCCTCGGCGATGAGCCTGCCTCCGGTGAGGATGGCGATGTCTTCCAGCATGGCCTTCCTGCGGTCACCGAAGCCGGGGGCCTTGACGGCCACACAGCTAAGCGTGCCCCGAAGCTTGTTGACCACGAGCGTCGCCAGGGCTTCGCCCTCGATATCCTCGGCGATGATGATGAAGGGGCGGCCGGTCTTGGCGATCTTCTCCAGGATCGGCAGCAGGTCTTTCATGTTGGAGATTTTCTTCTCATGGAGCAGCAGGTAGGGCTCATCCAGGATCACTTCCATGCGCTCGGCATCGGTCACAAAATAGGGGGAGAGGTACCCGCGGTCAAACTGCATACCCTCGACGATATCAAGGGTGGTCTCCATGCCCTTGGCCTCTTCCACGGTAATGACGCCTTCCTTGCCCACCTTCGCCATAGCGTCGGCGATGATGTTTCCGATGGTCTCGTCGTTGTTGGCGGAGATGGTGCCGACCTGGGCGATCTCTGTCTGGTCCTTGGTCGGCTTGGAGATCTTCTCCAGCTCCGCCACAACAGCGGTCACCGCCTTGTCGATGCCCCGCTTGATGCTCATGGGATCGTTTCCGGCGGCAACAAGCTTCGCGCCTTCCCGGAAAATCGCCTGGGCCAGAAGCGTAGCGGTGGTGGTTCCGTCACCGGCGACGTCGGACGTCTTGGAGGCGACTTCCTTGACCATCTGGGCGCCCATGTT
>Ga0180432_10005717_pt1 | contig 16419 bp, 14 predicted proteins | sample SS_ome_10_FD_132414 | JGI IMG/M metagenome (GOLD analysis project Ga0180432, IMG submission 132414) | Hypersaline lake sediment archaeal communities from the Salton Sea, California, USA - SS_1_MS_2 metaG | ecosystem: Environmental > Aquatic > Non-marine Saline and Alkaline > Hypersaline >... | reverse complement strand
TGCGGAAGGTGCAAGGTCAAAGTCCTTAAAGGGTCAGTAGATTCCAAGAAGACAAAATTTATAAAAGCCCCTGAAGAGGCAGAAGGCCAGGTGCTTTCCTGCATAGCAGAAATAAAGAGCGACCTTGAGGTAGAGATACCTGAACAGAAAAAAGCCAGGGCAAAAATAGCCGAGGGTAAGTTCAAACCGGAAGAATATGCCGGAGTCAGCAGGGGGGAAATATCTGAAATAGAGGTAAGCCCCTGGATAGTAAAGGAAAACCTTACAGTAGGAAAACCCTCGCTATCATACGGCACCAGCGACCTGTACAGGCTGAAAAAAAGCATAAATGAGAAAACAGGCATAAAAGATCCTGTTATCCCCATAAATATAATAAGGAAGCTCCCCCATGACCTCAGGGAAAAGGACTGGGAAATAACCGTGATAATGGATAGGGAAAACAGGGTCCTGATAGATCTTCACAGCGGGCACCTGGAAAAAAACCTTTATGGGATAGCCCTGGATATAGGCACAACCAGCCTGGTGATGTACCTGGTAGACCTTGTCACCGGGGAAGTCCTGGGAACCGAATCTGGATACAATCCCCAGATAAGATATGGTGAAGACATAATAAACCGTATTGTCTATTCCAATAAGAGGGGAGGCCTTGTAAAGTTAAGGGGGGTGCTTATAGATAATCTCAACAGGATGATATTAGGGATCCTGAACAGCTCAGGCATTAACCCCCGTGATGTGGTATCGATGATGATAGCGGGGAATCCCACTATGATGCACCTCTTTTATGGAGTACCCCCAAAATATATAAGGGAGGAGCCCTATGTGACTGTTGCAAACAGGTTTTCCGATTCCACTACCAGGGAAGTGGGCATAAAACACCTTGCCAATGCCCATGTATACTGCCTGCCCGGCATTGCCAGTTATCTGGGCGGGGATATCACCTCTGGAGTACTTGCCAGCGGCATGTACCGGGAAGAGGAGCTGGCCCTGTTCATAGACCTGGGCACCAATGGAGAACTGGTTGTGGGAAACTCCGATTGGATGATGGGATGCTCATGTTCTGCAGGTCCTGCTTTTGAAGGCGGGGGCGTAAAATGCGGAATAAGGGCAGCTGATGGAGCTATAGAGAAAGTATCAATAGATCAGAAGACTTATAAATGCAATATAGATGTCATAGGAGACTGTAAGCCAGAAGGCATCTGCGGATCCGGTCTTATAGATATAATAGGAGAGATGTACCTTAAGGGAGTCATTGACAGGAAGGGAAAATTCAACCAGGATATAGGCAATAAATACCTTGAATGCGTGGAAAATGACTGCAGGTATATTATGGTCCCGGCAAAAGAAAGCGCCACCGGAGAAAATATTTATATAAGCGAGGTGGATATCGACAACCTTATAAGAGCCAAATCTGCCGTATATGCAGGCATAAGGACCCTGCTTGAGGAAGTAGACCTGCATACTTTTGACCTGGAAAAAATATATATAGCCGGGGGACTGGGCAAGCACCTTAATGTAAGGAATGCCGTAATAATCGGAATGCTGCCCGATATCGACCTTAAGAAATACCATTTCCTGGGCAATACTTCTGTGACCGGGGCATATCTCAGCCTTATGTCGGATAAAAAATATAATGAAAGCGTAAATATATCAGAGCATATAACATATATCGAGCTAAGCGTTAATATGAAGTTTATGGATAGGTATGTAGCGGGACTGTTCCTGCCCTATACCGATATGAAAGATTTCCCAACGGTGGAGGAATACCTTTACCAGTAGGGCAAAGAAAGGAAATATGAGCAAAAAGATAGCCATAGCCGGAAAAGGCGGGGTTGGAAAGACTACTACCAGCGGCCTTATCATAAGGGTCCTTATAGATGCCGGCAAAGGGACAGTATTGGCCCTGGATGCCGACCCCAATTCCAACCTCAATGAAGTCCTGGGTGTGGAAGTAGATGAGACCATCGGGAAGATAAGGGAAGACTTCAAGGAAAATGCCCCCAGGATGGACGGAGGCATCTTTAAGGATAAGATGATAGAGATGAATGTGCACCAGGCATTGGTGGAGGGAAAGGGCTTTGACCTATTGGTAATGGGAAGGGGAGAGGGTCCTGGATGCTACTGCGCTGCCAATAATCTCTTTAAGGAGTTTATTGATAAGCTCCAGGGAAACTACGGGTGGGTAGTCATGGATAATGAGGCTGGTATGGAGCATCTCAGCCGCAGGACTACCAGCGATGTGGACCACCTTTTTATATTATCAGACCCGTCGCCCAGGGGCATACTTACGGCAGCCAGGATAAAAGACCTGGCAAAAGAGATAAATATCTCAGCCGGGGAGATATCCCTTATAGTGGGTAGGGTGAATGGAAAGCTGGATCCCAGGTTGGAAGAGACCATAAAAGATAGGGGATTGGACTTACTGGGGACCATTAGCATCGATGATAATGTCTATGAGATGGACCTTGAAGGCAGCTCCGTATTTGACCTGCCCCAGGATTCCCCGGCGCTGGAACAGGTGAGGGATATGCTTAAGAAGACGGGAGTTTTAGGCTGAGCCTGGCTAAATAATCCAGTAAAGTGATTTAAGTAATATCATTAATGATTTTTATTGTGTAAGCATTATTATAGACTGGAACTTGCAGTTTTTCCTACCACCCATCATCACCCGGATAAATATTTATATATTTTATGCCTTCCCTGGTTCTAGCCATCATGGGTGCCACAATTTCCCGCCACTTTTTGTAATGAGCCGTCTCCTTATGCTTTGCCGGCGCCTCATCATCCCGGTAGACTTCTACCAGAATAAAACGGGTTGGATCGTCTTCCTGCTGGATAAAGTCAAAACGGGCAATGCCGGACTCATTTATGCTGGCTGAGGCATTTTTCTTTGTAGCCTGTATGAAATCATCAACCATTTCCGGCTTTACTGAGATATGTACATTTACGATCAGCATATTATTTTCACCCCATAAATTGCTATAAATCATTTCAATTAATTATAAACAAAAGTATCAGCATTAACAAAAAATGTGTTTAAATATATAATCTATTTCAAATATATTATATTGAAGGATAAAAATGGAAAACTTCATCTTTGAAAACCCGACAAAGATCATATTCGGCAGGGAAACCCATAAGCAGGTGGGCAAAGAAGTAAAAAAGACCTCCGACAGGGTGCTTCTTCACTATGGGATGGGAAGCATAAAGAAATCCGGCCTTTACGGCCAGGTTGTAGGATCCCTCAAGCAGGCTGATGTGAAGGTATATGAGCTTGGCGGAGCCCAGACCAATCCCAGGCTGAGTCTTACCATAGAGGGAGCCCGCATATGCAGGGAAAACAGCATAGGCTCCATCCTTGCTGTGGGAGGGGGAAGCGCTATAGATTCTGCCAAGGCCATTGCACTTAATGCCTGCTATGAAGGCGAGAGCATGTGGGATTTTGTCACCAAAAAGGCAAAGCCATCCGGGGCGCTGCCGGTTGGCGTAGTCCTTACCATACCGGCAGCAGGAAGCGAATCAAGCGATGTGGCTGTGATAACCAATGATGAAGGCATGCAGAAATGGGGATATCATCATGAACTTATCTATCCCAGGTTTGCCGTAATAAACCCGGAACTGACATTTACCCTGCCAGCTGACCAGCTTGCCAGCGGGGCGGCAGATATAATAGCCCATGTCATGGAAAGGTATTTTACCAGGGTAAAGAATGTAGACCTTACCGACAGATTATGCGAAGCAGTCATGAAGACAGTTATAAATAATGCCCCGCTGGCACTTAAGGATCCCGGGGATTATGATCCCAGGGCAGAACTTATGTGGGCCAGTACCATTGCTCATAATAACCTCCTAAATACCGGCAGGATAGGTGACTGGGGAACCCATAAGCTTGCCCATGAGCTCAGCACTTATAGCGGTGTGCCCCACGGGGCAGCCCTGGCCATACTGTTCCCGGCCTGGATGAAATATGTATATAAAGAGGATATGGATATATTCCAAAAGTTTGCCGTAAGGGTATTTGACGTGTACCCGGAAGGCAAAGATATGGAAAGTATAGTCCTGGAAGGAATAGATAAGCTTATGCATTTTAGTAATAGCCTGGGACTTCCCACCCATCTTACCGATATTGGCATGGGCAGCGAAGCCATTGAGGAAATGGCAGAAAAGACCCAGCTATTCGGTACCATTGGCAGGTTTATGGAGCTGGACAAGCAGGATGTGGTAAGGATCTTTGAGCTTGCTATTTAATGCTGCAGTCCTCTAGCCAGGATTGGATCATAAGGCATCAGCAATATATTTCAGGTAGATCCATTTAAGCAATAAGCAATTTCCCCTGATCTGTTTTCCGCTTAAAAATAAATATATGCCTGTATCCTCCAGTACCCAGGTTATATTTAATGGCCTGCAATAAAGTGCATCCATAGGTATGCAATAAATCCTTGTAAATAATAGGCCTTCATATATAATATTAAAAATTGTTCATCTGCTGCACAGATGTTCATACATAAAAAGCACAAATTGCAGCCTATAGGTATGCAGCACAAAACCGCAGAAATAAAACTAAATAATGGACTGAAGTTTTCTATTAAAAATGGTAGAATATCAAGGATTGTTTAGGATGGCTTTTACAATAAAAAGGTAAATGATTAATAATAAAAAATATCAAATATAAGGGGGGACGTTTTGAGCTTTCAAATCCCAAAGAATTCCTACAGCGGAAAGATCAATTCTCTTAAATTAGGCACCGGGGATTCCCAGGTGCTGGTAGGAGGTGAGACAGCTTTACCTTTCTACACATTCGAAGGGGAAAATCCCAACAAACCTATTGTGGCCATGGAAGTCTATGATGCCAGGCCTGAAGGCTGGCCAGAGACTGTAGCCAAATATTTTGATGATGTTATGGATGATCCCATCAAGTGGGCTCAGAAAAACATCGATGAATACAATGCCGATGCTATCTGCCTTAAGCTTACCAGGATATTACCTGACGGGGAAGATATGAGTCCTGAGGATGCTGCAGCCATGACTGCAGAGCTCAGGGAGGCAATATCCAAGCCCCTTATAATCTACGGGACCGGGCCTATTGAGAAGATAGCTGAAGTCATGAAGAAGGTATCCGAGAAGAATGCTGACAGCAATATCCTCATGGGCTGGGCTGAAGAAGATAGTTATAAGACTATAGCCGCAGCTGCCATGGGATATAATAATAGCGTTACCTCGCTTAACCAGCTTGATGTCAATATAGCCAAGCAGCTTAATATCCTTCTTACCCAGCTTGGACTTCCTTCAGACAGGATAGCCATGGACCCGGCGAGCTCCGGACTGGGCTATGGCCTGGAATACTGTCATTCAGCTATGGAAAGGCTAAAGATAGCTGCACTCCTCCAGGACGACAAGATGACCCAGATGCCTATCATAAATGACATAGCTCCCGAAGTCTGGAAGGTCAAGGAAGCAAAGGAAACTGAAGAGAGTTCTCCGGAATGGGGAGAACAGGAACAAAGAGGTATAAACTGGGAAGCTATTTCATGCATAAGCCTGCTTCTTTCCGGCTCTAATATACTGGTCATGAGACATCCAAAGGCTGTAGAGCTAATTAAAAAAGTCATAGACGAACTACTCTGAACATAAATCAAAGGATGGTGTATTAAAATAATGGCAAAAGAAAAAGAAAAAAGGAAACCGGAAGACATATCGTCAGATGGTGCCGTGTGCCAGATGCTAAAAACTCTGGACCCGGAACTTTCTACGGTATTCGACCGTTCAGAATCGATGAAGGCATGTCCTATCGGTTCTGGCAAATCAGGCATATGCTGCAAGAACTGCTCTATGGGACCATGCAGGGTTACTGAAGGAAAGACAGGACTCTGTGGTGCTACTATGGGTACCATAGCAGCCAGAAACCTGGCCCGGGCTATAGCTGCCGGAGCTTCTGCTCATTCAGATCACGGAAGAGACCTAGCGCATCTCCTGGGGCTGGCTGCCCAGGATAAGGCCGAAGGAGTAAAGATAAAAGACCCGGAAAAGCTGGTTGAATTTGCAAAGGTGTTGGATATAAATACTGAAGGCCGAGAGATCAGTGAGATAGGTGTCGAAGTGTCAGAAAAGGCGCTAAGTCTTTTCGGACAGCAGACAGGAGAGGTAGACCTTATTAAGATAGCTCCTGAAAAGAGACAGGAAGTCTGGAGAAAGAATAAAGTGGTCCCCAGGGGAGTTGATAGGGAAGTGGTCGAGCTTCTTCACAGGACCCATATGGGTGTGGACCAGGATGTGGAAAATATCCTGGACCAGGCTATAAGGACTGCCCTTGGTGACGGCTGGGGCGGTTCCATGATAGCTACCGAGATAAGTGACATTCTTTTCTCCACTCCTAAACCCAACCAGGCTAAGACTAATCTGGGCATGCTGGCGGAAGACCAGGTAAATATCGTGATCCACGGCCATGAGCCTACACTCTCTGAGATAATCGCAACACTAGCCGATAATGAGGAAATGGTCAAATATGCCGAATCAAAAGGAGCCAAGGGAATAAATGTAGTAGGGATCTGCTGTACCGCTAATGAAGTGCTTATGAGGCAGGGAGTTGCCCCCATAGGTAATTTCCTTTCCCAGGAACTGGCAATCATGACAAGAGCTGTGGAAGCCATGGTAGTGGATGTCCAGTGCATAATGCAGTCACTGGCTGATATCACCGGGAAATACCATACCAAACTGATAACCTCCTCACCCAAATGCAAGATACCGGGTGCGGTGCATATGCAGTTTGAGGAAGATAATGGTTTAAAACTGGCAAAAGAGATCATAAAGACAGCAGTAGACAATTATCCTAACCGGGCCAAGGAAGTATGCATACCTGATATAAAATCAGACCTGATCGCAGGATTTTCCAGGGAATATATAAAGTATATGCTGGGCGGCAGGTTCAGGGCTTCTTTCAGGCCTCTAAATGATGCCATAATCGACGGCAGGATACAGGGTGTCGTGGGTATCGTGGGATGCAATAATGCCAGGTGTACCCATGATAAATACCATAATTACCTGACAAAGGAATTTATCAAGAGGGATTACCTGGTGGTCCAGACCGGCTGCGGAGCCATATCAACAGCTAAATGCGGACTAATGGAATCGGAAGCTATGGAGCATGCAGGCGAAGGGCTTAAGTCTATTTGCGAGGCAGTAGGCATTCCTCCCGTACTCCACCTGGGCTCATGCGTTGACAATTCCAGGATCCTTACAGTTGTCTCCGACATAGTAGCCGAAGGCGGGCTTGGTGATGATATAAGCGATCTTCCCATAGCCGGTATTGCTCCTGAATGGATGAGTGAAAAAGCTCTTTCCATAGGGACCTATGTAGCTGCTTCAGGGGCTTATGTAGCTTTTAGCGGACAGCCGATACCCGTAGAATCAAGCCCGGAGGTCAAAGAGATGATGACCAAAGGCTGGCAGGAAAAATACGGGGGACAGCTTGAGTATATTGCCGATATTGATGAATTATTGGAAAAAGTAATAAGTGTTATCCAGGAAAAGAGAAAAGCCTTAAAGATAGACACGACCAAGGAAAGGGTATTACTGGATATGGAAGCAAGGAGGTCATTGAAAGATGTCTAAGATTATTGCAACCAGCGCTATAAAAGGAGCATATAAGATAGTTGAGCGGGCTGAGAAGATGCTTGCTGAAAGTATAGAAAAGAATGGCGGGGACCAGGTAATAGAATTTCCCGATACCGGATATTTCCTTCCCATCATCTACAGCATGACCGGTAAAAAAGTGGAAAAGCTTTCTGATTGCGGGCCAGTACTTGAGGAAGCCAGAAAACTGCTTCCCCAGGTCCCGGCTGAAAAGATGTGGCTTCCTTACCTGGGCGGTACGCTTGATGCCGGTATTGCCACTCTCTGGGCAGAAGAGATAATAGAAGGAATAAAATATATTGACGGCCCCAATCCTGTTGACGGCATCTGGCTGGGTGCAGCTACAGATGTTATCATCAGGGAGAGGGGTATAGAGTTCGTGGACGGTACAGCCCCCGGTTTTGCTGCCTGCGTAGGCGCGGCCTCCGACAGCAAGACTGCCGTAAAAATAGCCAGGGAACTCCAGGAAAAGAATATATATGTATTCATGACCGGTGAGACCAATGGCACATCAATGTCAGAGCAGCTGGAACAGGAAGGCGTGGAGCTGGGCTGGGATACCAGGCTGGTACCTTTCGGAAAAGACATAACATCGACCATATATGCCCTGGGCTTTGCCGCCAGGGCAGCTCTTTCATTTGGAGGAGTACAGGGCGGAGACTACAAAAGGATGCTGCTTTACAATAAGAGCAGGGTATTTGCCTTTGTACTGGCCCTGGGCGAAGTAGATGAGTTAAAGTATGCTAATGCTGCCGGCGCTATAAATTACGGCTTCCCGGTAATAGCCAATACAGGCATACCCGAGATACTGCCGAGGGGCGTATGTACATATGAGCACGTGGTTGCAAATGTCCCGGAAGAAGAGATGGTCACTAAAGCTATCGAGGTCAGGGGACTCAAGATAACAGTTGATAAGGTAGATATCCCCGTGGCATTCGGGGCCGCTTTTGAAGGTGAAAGGGTAAGAAAGGAAGATACCTTTGTAGAGTTCGGAGGCAATAAGAGCGAAGCTGTTGAGTTTTTGCATTCAGCCGATGCTTCCGAAGTAGAAGACGGCAAGGTAGAAGTATTCGGGCCGGATATCGATGATATAAAGGAAGGCGACATACTTCCACTGGGAATAGAAGCCCTGGTCTCCGGCAGGAAGATGCAGGATGATTTTGAACCGGTAATGGAAAGACAGTTCCATTATTTCATAAATTATGCTACCGGAATATTCCACATGGGACAGAGGGACATCATCTGGGTCAGGTTCTCCAAGGATGCGGTTAAAGCAGGATTTAAGATAAGGCACCTGGGAACCATACTTCATGCCAAGATGCATTCGGATTTTGGCAATATCATGGATAAGATACAGATAAAGATATATACCAATCCGGAAGATGTGGCATCGCTTAAGGATAGGGCTAAGGAAGCATTCAGGTTAAGGGATGACAGGCTGAAGACCCTGACTGATGAATCAGTTGATACATTCTATTCATGTACCCTTTGCCAGTCATTTGCCCCCAACCATATCTGTGCAGTATCGCCGGAAAGGCCGGGTCTCTGCGGTGCATATAACTGGCTTGACTGCAAAGCTTCCAATGAGATAAACCCGACCGGGCCAAACCAGCCTATACTCAAGGGAGATACCATAGATGAGAATCTTGGTACCTGGAAAGGCATAAATGAGTTTGTTTTCAAGGCTTCAAACCAGGCACTGGAATCATTCTCGGCTTATTCCATGATGGTAGATCCCATGACTTCCTGCGGATGTTTTGAGGTCATAGTGACAATACTGCCTTCCACCAATGGAGTTATGGCAGTAAACAGGGAACACTCGGGGATGACTCCCAGCGGTATGAAATTCTCTACCATGGCAGGAATGGTAGGCGGCGGAATACAGACCCCCGGATTTATCGGTATCAGTAAATTCTTTATCGGTTCCAAGAAATTCATAAAAGCAGACGGCGGACTGGAAAGGCTGGTATGGATGCCCAAGGCGCTTAAGGAAGAGATAAAAGACCTTCTTGAGGAAAGGACAAAGGAGCTCGGACTTGACGGATTCCTGGACAAGATAGCCACTGAAGAAGATGCTGAGACTGAAGAGCAGGTATTGGAATTCATGCAGAAGGTAAACCATCCTGTCCTTGAGATGGAACCCATGATGTAATATTAATAGTTTAGATATTTTAGATAAGGAGAGATCAGTATGGCATTAAGCGGTTTAGAGATATTCAAGCAACTGCCTAAGACAAATTGTAAGGACTGCGGATTTCCCACCTGCCTGGCTTTTGCCATGCAGCTGGCAGCAGCAAAAGTGGAGCTGGATAAGTGCCCTCATGTCTCGGAGGAAGCAAAAGCTGCGCTTTCAGAAGCCTCTCAGCCTCCCATCCTCAAAACAGAGATCGGCTCAGGAGATAATGCATTTGTGCTGGGCGAGGAAACTGTGCTTTACAGGCATGACAGGACCTTTGTCAACCAGAATGCATTTGCAGTGACCGTAAATGATGATATGGCAGATGATGAGATAGAGAAGCTGGTAAAAGATATAAATGATATCTCATATGAAAGAGTAGGTCTTACCTTGGAACTTGATTCAGTATGCCTGAAGAATAAGTCAGGAGATAAGGGAAAATTCCTGGCTGCTGCAGAAAAAGTCAGCTCACTGACCAAAAAGCCTATGATCCTGGTATCCGGGGATACTGCAGCCCTTAAGGAAGCAGCTGAGAAATTCAAGGATGCAAAGCCCCTTCTCCACGCAGCCACTGCTGAAAATATTGATGATATGGCTTCTGCAGCCAGGGAGACAGGCTGTCCGGTAGCCGTAAGGAGCGAGACGGTTGACGGCATAATGGAGCTTACGGCAAAGCTTAAGGATGCAGGCATAAAGAATATAGTCATTGATGTGGGTTCCAGGAAATTAAAGGATGAACTGGCCAACCAGGTAGCATTAAGGGCAGCTGCCATAAAGAAGCAGGAAAGAAGCCTGGGATATCCCACTATAGTATTTGCTGACGAGATGACAGATGATCCCCAGATGGAATCGCTTATAGCCTCTGTATTTGTGGCAAAATACGGCTCTATCATCGTCCTCTCAAATGCTGATAAGCATAATGTATATCCGCTCCTGGTCTACAGGCAGAATATATATACAGATCCCAGAAGGCCTATGCAGGTTGAAGAAAAGATATACGAGATCGGCAAGCCAGATGAGAACTCACCCATACTTATAACCACTAATTTCTCACTTACCTACTTTATTATCTCCGGGGAAATTGAGACCAGCAAAGTCCCGGCATGGCTCCTGGTGATGAATGTGGAAGGCCAGTCGGTGCTTACAGCCTGGGCGGCAGGGAAGTTCGTTCCCGAGCTTATTGCCCAGTTTATTAAGAAGAGCGGCATACAGGACAAGACTTCAAAAAAGGAAATAATCATTCCTGGTTATGTGGCACAGCTCCAGGGAGAACTTGAAGATGAACTGGGAGATGGATGGAAAGTAGTGGTTGGACCCAGGGAAGCTGGAGAGGTAACAAAATTCCTGAAAGAATATCCTTCTAAATAGAAGTTTATATAGCTTTGAACCGATATCATAAATATGGTATCGGCAGGGGGGATTGATTGTAAAGAAAGCGAAAGGAGAAGGAAGTGAAAAGCGACATTGAGATCGCACAAGCAGCGGAGATGAAGCATATCCGGGAAATCGCTGAATCGATCGGCCTAAGTGAGGATCACCTGGAACTGTATGGAAACCATAAGGCAAAAGTCAGCCTGGATGTTATTGATGAGTTCAAGGACAAACCGAATGGGAAGTATATCGATGTGACTGCCATTACCCCGACACCTCTGGGCGAGGGAAAGACAGTTACCACAATTGGGCTTTCCATGGCGCTGAATAAGATCGGCAAAAAGACTATTACCTGTATCAGGCAGCCTTCACTTGGTCCCGTATTCGGTATCAAGGGCGGTGCCGCAGGGGGAGGATTCTCCCAGGTAGTCCCCATGGAGGATTTTAACCTTCATCTTACAGGTGATAACCATGCTGTAAGCATAGCCCATAACCTCCTGGCAGCTTTCCTCGATACCCACCTGATGAAGGGAAATGACCTGAATATCGATCCATTTTCCATTACTCTAAACCGGGTAGTCGATGTAAGCGACAGGGCTCTCCGTAATATAATCATCGGATTAGGCGGGGAGATCAATGGAGTACCCAGGGAAACCGGGTATGACATCACAGTTGCATCTGAAGTAATGGCCATACTTGCCCTTACCACAGGCTTAAAAGACCTGAGGCAGAAGCTGGGCAAGATGGTAATAGGCTCGACTTATGATGGAAAAGCGGTTACGGCTGAAGATCTAAAAGCAGCCGGTGCGATGACAGTCCTTCTCAAAGATGCATTGAAGCCAAACCTGCTGCAGACACTGGAACACACACCTTGCTTTGTCCATGCCGGACCATTTGCCAATATCGCTCATGGAAACAGCTCCATACTGGCAGACCAGGTAGCTATAAAGCTGGGAGAATATATAGTGACCGAAAGCGGATTCGGCGCTGACTGCGGAGCTGAGAAGTTCATGAATATCAAGTGCAGGTACAGCGGTCTTAAGCCTGATGCTGTGGTAATAGTAGCAACTGTAAGGGCTCTCAAGATGCATGGCGGCGGATTTGAGTTTATACCCGGACAGGGTGTTGACAGGGACCTTATGGAGAAGGAAAATGTGGATGCAGTGCTTGGAGGCTGCGCCAATTTGGAGAAGATGATAGAGAATATGGCACTGTTCGGGGTACCGGCAGTTGTAGCTATAAACCACTTCGAGTCTGATACCGAAGCAGAAGTAAATGCCATAAGGGACAGGGCACTGGCTGCAGGCGCAGAAGATGCCGTGACCAGTAAAGTATGGCTAAAAGGCGGGGATGGCGGGACTGAACTGGCTGAAGCTGTCGCCAAAGCAGCTGAAAAGCCTTCAGAATTCAAATTCCTTTACCCTCTTGATATACCCATAAAGGAAAAGATCGAGACTATTGCCACCAAGATATATGGTGCCGACGGCGTGGATTATTCGCCCCTGGCAGAGAAGAAGATAGACCTTTACACAAAGCAGGGATTCGACAAGCTGCCTATGTGTATGGCTAAGACTCACCTGTCACTGTCGCATGATCCCAGCCTCAAAGGCCGTCCCACAGGATTTACTGTTCCCATAAGGGATGTAAGGGCTTCAGTAGGAGCCGGATTCCTTTATCCGCTTCTGGGCCAGATGAGGACTATGCCGGGACTGCCAAAAGAGCCTGCCGGCAATAAGGTGGATATAGATGATGATGGAAATATAGTAGGATTATTCTAAACAAGGTACTTAAGTTGTAACAAGTACTACATAAATATCGGATTATATGGCATAATCTTAGTAATAGTAAATAGATTCTGGGGCACACAACCCCAGAATCTATTGATTATAAGGATTAGAAAGGGAGGTGGTTAAAATAGCAGAGTTGATCAGTGGACCCGAGATAGCCAAAGATATCCAATCCGAAGTAGCCCAGGGAGTAGAAGAAATAGTAAGACTAAAAGGAGTGCGTCCCGGTCTTACAGTGATCCTTGTGGGTGAGGACCCGGCATCAAAAGTATATGTGCGAAATAAGCAGCTGGGCTGTGATGCAGTGGGGATCAAGTCAGAAGCCATTAAAATGCCTGATACCATATCCACGGAAGACCTGCTCAAGGAGATTGACAGGCTGAACTATGATATGAATGTCCACGGGATACTGGTACAGCTGCCCCTTCCGGGACAGGTGGATAAGAATAAGGTCCTGGAGTCTATTTTTCCCGAAAAGGATGTAGATGGATTCCATCCCACAAATATGGGAAGGCTGGTAGCCCAGGAAGACTGCCTTGTGCCAGCCACACCTTCAGGCATGATAGAGATGCTTAAAAGAAAGAATATAGAGATCAAGGGGAAAGAAGTCACTATAGTGGGTAGAAGCGTGATAGTGGGCAAACCCATAGCACTTCTCCTGGTCAATGAATCTGCTACAGTGACTATCTGCCATACCAAGACCAAAGATATGGGCGCTCATACAAGGAATGCCGAGATCCTTATAGTATCCGCCGGAAGGCCAAACCTGGTGGGAGGGGATATGGTATCCGAGGGTGCGGTAGTCCTTGATGTCGGCATCAATAGGATATCAAAAGAAGATGCCGAGGAAAGGATCCTTAAGTGGAGGAAGGCTGACTTTGATAAAAAGGGATCGACCCTTATCGGTGATGTAGACTTCCTGGAAGTGGAACCAAAAGCCAGCTATATTACCCCGGTTCCCGGAGGTGTTGGTCCTATGACCATAGCCATGCTTCTTAAGAACACATTAAAAGCTGCCAAGATGCAGTTGGGACTTAATTTATAATTTTAAATCTGGTAGAATCTTTTCAGCCATAATTATATAAATAGAAGGTAAAGATGTATTATGCCCGCGTGATAGGAAATATCGTATCGACCATAAAATATAAGGGACTTACCGGAAAAAAAATCCAAATTATCCAGCCGGTGGATATTGATACCGGAAAGGATACCGGCAGTTTCCTGATTGCCCTTGATGCTACATCATCAGGTATAGGAGATATGGTGGGATATGAGGATGGCGCTGAAGCTACATGGGCATTTGAGGAAGATGATGTACCTACTGATGCCTCAATTGTCGCCATCATAGATAAGATAAATATTACTTAATTTTTTAGAAAAGGATAAGAAATGGTACTTGGCCAGGTAGTGGGAAATGTTGTCGCGACCCAGAAGAATGAGAAACTTAAAAGCAAGAAACTCCTTATAGTAAAGGCAATCGACCTTGACGGAAAGCTGATGGATCCTTTTGTGGTGGCAGTTGATATTATTGGCGTTGGTATCGGCGAGAAAGTGCTTGTAGTAAATGGAAGCTCTGCCAGGCAGACCGATGAGACCAAAGACAGGAGCATTGATTCTGTCATAGTGGCCAAGGTGGACAGCATCCAGGTGGAATCTTAGGACTTAATTCTGCAGTCTACCTCAAATAAAGATGGTATTGCCCAATATCGATTGTAATTAGAAACTGAAGTACCATCATCAGCAGGAAAAGAATATACATCATTATCCTGGGAAATACCCGCATCCCAATCCTCTTGCCATCATTTCTAATAATAGACCTTATCCTGTTCTTAAGCCTGAAGTGGGCAAAAAACCTTCCGGCAGCATTGACAAAACCTGATGCTCCTTCTGGTACACCCCGTGTCCCGCCCAATTCACCAAGCTTCTTTATAGCATTTAACAGGTTCTTCGCTATTTCTTTGCCTGGCTTCTGTGAATGCGAGACTACCAGCTTATCGCTTCCGCTATCCTGCTCTGCCCTTATAAGATAATAAGAGATATAGGCAAATGGATTATAAAACATAAAATCGCGGAGTATCATGGCAATCCAGCTGATGAGGTTATCCCTCCTTTTTATGTGGGAAAGCTCATGGTGCAAAAGGACTTCTTTTTCTTCCTGTTCCAGGACTTCAAGAATATTTGGATATATTACTATGGTGCAGTACCTTATGCCCACAACAAATGGTGAAAGATAGCGGCGGTGGGTAAGGGAGACATCGGGAGGCTTTATAGAAAGCCTCCGGGCAAAACTATCTATTATCCTGTATACCAGGGGTATCTCATCCCTGGAGACCTTTTCTTCATAGGCCAGCCTCCTGTAGAGAAGGTATAGATTAAGCCACCTGATTATAAGCAAGAGCACTATAGCAAAAGATACCGCAAAAATTATTATATAGTTTATCTCAGTTACAAATATATTAGGATTTGGGTCATAAGAATCAAACCATTGGAAAAGATTGTTGGGATCTGGCATCCTCAATCCAAAATTTATCGCCTTTTCATCTGAGATTGCCGGGCTGTATCTGATCCGCTCAGCTACCACCAGGAAAGGCTTTATGAGGGGAAGAAAGAAAAATAGTATCCTAACACCGGAATCCTTGATGCGGAAGACAAAAAGGATCAGTAAAACAAAAATAAGGGTTATAAAGCTGTTATATATTACAGGTATTATATAATCTATAAGTACTGCTAACAAAAAAACCTCTTCTTTGAATTTTTGTATTTGAGGCTATTCTATTATATATGGAAAGAATAATAAACTTTTTGTTAGTATTTTATTAAAAAACTAAAACTATATAAAAAGAATAAGAATATTGGCTGGTTTAAAGGGAAATAGACAAACCATTATTATGATTTGTCTATTTCGTCCATTAATTTTTCTATGCCGCTTCTGGTAAGATTTTTCGTGTCTGATAAGAATTTAGAGATCATACCGCTGGTACTATTCTCAAGAAGCTTCTCCGAGACTGATCTTATGATGCTCTTTGAAAGCTCTTTATTATCAACTGCTGCCGAATAAATATAGGTCTTGGCAGTCTTATCCTGCTTAAGAAGCTTTTTCTCAGCCAGCGTGGTCATGGTAGACATAACTGTTGTATAGGGTATGAAGTCATGCTCTTTTTTCTCTATCTCCTGCTTGAGCATAGTCTCATGGACTTCCCTTACGGTAACTTTGCCTTTATCCCACACTATTTTCATTATCTCAGCTTCAAGATTGCTTATACTGTTTAGACCATTGATCCCGATCTCTTCAGACTTTTTCTTTCCCGGTGTCTTTGCCATCTCTATCACCTGCCTTGGTTTATAATATCTACAGATATCAAAAATATCCCGAGATACTCTATACTATTAATTAGTAAAAATCAAATCGACCCTCTATTGATATTGTATAACAATATGTCAAAATAATAAAATCTACAG
>Ga0180432_10005715_pt1 | contig 16422 bp, 14 predicted proteins | sample SS_ome_10_FD_132414 | JGI IMG/M metagenome (GOLD analysis project Ga0180432, IMG submission 132414) | Hypersaline lake sediment archaeal communities from the Salton Sea, California, USA - SS_1_MS_2 metaG | ecosystem: Environmental > Aquatic > Non-marine Saline and Alkaline > Hypersaline >... | reverse complement strand
TCTTCATCGCCCATAACGCCCCTCCGCATCCCACCCCGGGCGCCGGATCCGCCATCTTCTTCCACATCTGGCGCAATGAAGGCAAGACCCCCACCTCCGGCTGTACCACCCTCCCCGAGACCGCCCTCCGCACCCTCATCGCGCGCCTCGACCCGACCCGCAAACCCCTCTACATCCTCCTCCCCCAAGCCGATTACCGGCGCCTGCGGGGCGACTGGCGCCTCCCCTGATTCCCGCCTTTCCCCCTTGACGCCCGTCCCTCCCCGCCCTATCAGCATCGCCCCGCCCCTCCAAACACCTCCCGCCATGGCCACCACCGAAATCATCCTGCGCGAGAAAATCGAAAACCTCGGCGCCGAAGCCGACGTCGTCACCGTCAAGTCCGGATACGCCCGCAATTACCTCATCCCGCAGGGCAAGGCCTTCGAGGCCACCAAAGGCAACCTCCGACACCTCGAACACCTCAAACAGGTCCGCACCCGGAGGGAATCCGACGAACTCAACACCGCCCGGTCCCTCGCCGCCAAAATCAATAAACTCAAACCGAAATTCATCCTCGAAACCGGCCAGGGCGGCCGCGCCTTCGGCTCCGTCACCAGCATGGACCTCCACAAGGATCTCGCCGAGCGCGGCATCGAAATCGACCGCCACACCATCAAACTCGAAAAACCCCTCAAGCAAACCGGCAAATCCGAAATCGAGATCCGCCTCCACCCCGAGGTCACCGCCACCCTCCACATCACCGTCGAGGCCCACACAAAGGACGACGCCGCGCAAGAGGAGCCCCGGTAGTCCGGGCCGCGCCACTCCCCAAGCTTTCCTGAATATCCGGCGCGCCTTCCCATTCCGTTCTTCGCAAGGCTGTTGGCCGCCTTTTTCACAGCCGCGGCGGAACCGGCGGATCGTGAAACCCCTCCCTCCGATCCGTGGAACTCTAAAACCCCAAGTCTCTCCACAATGGTTAAGATGTCCTGATTAAATGTTGCGGCGCGGTTAGATTTGATCAAGGCTTCCGGGATCGAATTCCCTCGCGATATGCCCACCAAGTCACCGGAAAAGAAAGACTCCGACAATTCCGCCCCGCGCCTGCAAGTCGTCCGGGCCAAAGACGACGGCGCCACCCGGCCCCTGCCCAACGCCCTCGGCGCCGAAAAGAGCATCCTGAGTTCGATGCTCCAGGACCCCCGGGAATACATCACAACCGCCGTCGGCGAACATCTCAGCCCCGATCACTTTTACCTCCCGGCCCACGCCACCCTCTACAAACTCCTCCTCGAACTCTACGACCACAACCAGCCCATCGAGCTGGTCTCCCTCACCCAGATCCTCATCGACCGCGGCCTCCTCGGAAACCTCGGCGGACCATCCGAACTCACCGCGATCTACGCTTACTCGCCCACCGCCGCGCACTTCGCCTACCACCTCTCCATGGTGAAGGCGAAACACCTTCTCCGTTCCGTCATCTCGTCATGCACCGAGTCCATCGGCCGGGCCTACGAGGACCCCGAAGACGTCGGCCTGTTTCTCGACGAGGTCGAATCCGCCATCTTCGCCATCAAGGAAGACTCCGAAAACAAGGGAGAAATCCGCGTCCGCGACCTCATCGGCGGCGTGATCGAAATCCTCGAACAGTTCGCCGCCGGCGAACGCGGCCTCGAAGGAATCCCGACCCGCTACCCCCAGCTCGACGCCATGAGCCAAGGACTCAAACCGGGGGAAATGTTCATCATCGCGGCCCGCCCCTCGATGGGCAAAACCTCCCTCATGATGAACATCGTCGAACACGTCGCGGTCGACCAGAACAAGCCCACCCTCGTGTTCTCCTGCGAGATGAGCGCCCAGCAGATCGTGCAGCGCCTCCTCTTCTCCCGCGCCCGCTACGCCATGTCGAACCTCCGGCCCGGACTCCAGCCCACCCGGGACGATCTCTCCCGTATCATGAACGCCTCGCGGGACCTCTCGAACGCCCCCCTCTTCATCGACGACACCCCCGCCATCCCCATCGGCGAGGTCCGCGCCAAGGCGCGGCGCAAGAAACGCGAGGAAAACATCGCACTCATCGCGGTGGACTACCTCCAGTTGATGCGCTCCCAGTCGCGCCAGGCCGACGGCTCCCGCGAACGCGAAATCGCCGAAATCTCCGCCGGCCTCAAGGCCATCGCCAAGGAACTCAACATCCCCGTCATCGTCCTCGCCCAGCTCAACCGGGGCCCCGAACAACGCGGCGGCGTCCCCAGAATGTCCGACCTCCGGGAATCCGGCGCCATCGAGCAGGACGCCGACCTCGTCGGCCTCCTCTTCCGCGAGGAATACTACCAGGACGCCGCCGGCGACGACGACCACGACCGCGACGAGCACGACGGCAAGGCCAAACTCACCCTCGCCAAAAACCGCAACGGCCCCACCGGCGACGTCGAACTCACCTTCCTCAAACCCCTCATGCGCTTCGAATCCCGCGCCTCGGAACCGCGGTAAAAATATCCCGCGGGCTCCGCCCCGAGCGGCGGCGATGGCGCCGGAGACGCCGCCGCCCACCAGAAACAGTGGCCAAGCAAGCCAATAGGCCGGGGGACGCCGCCGTCCCCGGCCGCCGTGCCCGAGCATCGAGATCACCCGCTCAGCAAACTCGTCCCCGTCATCTCCTCCGGCTTCTCAAGGCCCAGCATGGCGAGCAGAGTCGGCGCGATGTCGGCAAGGATGCCGTCCCGGACGTTCTTCTCCCCGGCATCCTCCGCCACGTAAATGGCATGCACGAGGTAGGTGGTGTGCGCGGTGTGAGGCGAACCGTCGGGGTTGCGCATGTATTCGCAGTTCCCGTGGTCGGCGGTGATCAGGAGCTTCCCGCCAAGCCGCAAGGCCTCCTCGACCACCTGCCGCACCCCGTCGTCGACCGTCTCGACCGCCCTGACGGCCGCCTCCACCACCCCCGTGTGGCCCACCATGTCCGGATTGGCGTAGTTCAAAACCACCAGATCGTAGTCCTTCAGCTTTTCCACCGCCGCGGCGGTGACTTCCGGGGCGCTCATCTCCGGCTTCTCATCGTAGGTCGGCACGTCCTGCGGCGAGGGAATGATGACGCGGTCCTCGCCCTCGAACGCGACCTCCTCGCCCCCGTTGAAGAAATACGTCACGTGCGGATACTTCTCGGTTTCAGCAATGCGCAACTGATTCAGCCCCGCCGCCGCCACCACCTTGCCCAGCATCTTCTCGAGCGTCACCGGCGGGAAGACCACCGGACAGTCGTAGCTCTCGTCATATTCCGTCATCGTCAGGTAATGTACCCGCGGCCGCCCCCCCCGGTCGAACCCCTCGAAGTCCTCCCGCAAAAACGCCTCCGACAACTGCCGCGCCCGGTCCGCCCGAAAGTTGAAAAACAACACCACGTCGCCGTCCCGCACCCGCCGGTCACCCCCGCCGAAAAACACCATCGGCATCAGAAATTCGTCCGTCTCGCCGGCCCGGTAACGAAGCGCCACCGCTTCGCTCGCCAGAACCTCCTGCCGCTCGCCCTCGCCGTGCACAATCGCATCCCACGCCAGTTTCGTGCGGTCCCAGCGCTTGTCGCGGTCCATCGCGTAGTAACGCCCCACCACGGTGGCAATGCGCGCCCCATGCTCCGCCAGGCCGTCTTCAACCGTTTCCAGAAAACCCTCCCCCGCCGTCGGAGAGGTGTCCCGCCCGTCGGTTATGGCATGCACCATGATGTCCTCCACCCCGGCCGCCCGCGCGGCCCCCGTCAGCGCCACAAGGTGGTTTTGATGGCTGTGAACACCCCCGTCCGACACCAACCCGATCAGGTGCAGACGACCCTCCCGCGCCCTTGCAAACGCCTCCCTCAACGCCTCGCAGGAACCAAGTTCCCCATCCTCGATGGCCTTGTTGATGCGCGTCAGATCCTGGTAAACGATCCGGCCCGCCCCAAGGTTCATATGTCCCACCTCGGAGTTTCCCATCTGCCCGTCCGGAAGCCCCACGTCCATCCCCGAGCAACTCACGAAGCCCCTCGGATACCGCTCCCACAACCCGGCGTGGAACGGCGTCCGCGCCAACTCGACCGCGTTGCCGTCCTTCTCCGCGGTTTCGGATCCCCCGGGATTCACGCCCCAGCCGTCTCGGATGATCAGCACTACCGGTGACTTCGCCATGACGCCGGCACTCTATGGCCCACGCCCCCGCTGAAAAGAGCGAATATCACCTTTAGTAATCCCCGGAACATGCTTCCCTGTCGCGTGCCATTCCTCGAACTCCGGGACGTCCGCACCCACTTCCCGATCCGCAAGGGCATCATCGCCACCCGCACCGTCGATTGGGTCCGGGCCGTCGATGGGGTCTCCCTCACCCTCGACAAAACCGCCATCCTTGGCCTCGTCGGAGAGTCCGGCTGCGGAAAATCGACCCTCTCCCGCACCATCATGCAACTGATCCCGCCCACCTCGGGGTCGATCCTCCTCGACGGCGAGGACCTCTGCCGTCTCCCCCGCTCCGAGATCCGGCGGCGGCGCCTCGATTTCCAGATGGTCTTCCAGGACCCCTACGCCTCGCTCAATCCCCGCATGACCGTCTTCACCATCCTGTCCGAGGCCCTCACCCGGCGCCATCGCGACCTCGCCGGCTCCAAGACCCTCCTGACTGCAAGGATCGGCGAACTGATGGAGCGCGTCGGACTCGACCCGCGCTACATGCGCAAGTACCCCCACGAATTCTCCGGCGGCCAACGCCAGCGCATCGCCATCGCCCGGTCCCTCGCCCCCGACCCGAAACTCATCATCGCCGACGAACCCGTCTCCGCCCTCGACGTCTCCATCCAGTCGCAGATCCTCAACCTCCTCCTCCGGCTCCGCAGGGAACTCGGCCTCACCATGATTTTTGTCTCGCACGACCTTTCGGTGGTCCGCTTCCTCGCCGATCATATCGCCGTCATGAACGCCGGCCGCATCGTCGAATACGGTCCCGCCGAGGAGGTCTTCACCAACCCCCGCGATCCCTACACAAGGAAACTCCTCGCCGCCCTGCCGCGATTCGGCCAGAGTGCCTGAAACCCGAATCCCGATCGCGCCATGGACCCCGCCCTCTACAAGTTCATCCATTACCTGGGTGTCTTCTTCCTGCTCACCGGCCTCGGCGCCTGACTCGGCTTCTCCCACTCCCTCATCCTGCGGATGTGACGAACCCGGAAACCATCATCACATGAAGTCTGGCATCATCGGATCGGGCATGGTCGCCCGCTTTCACGCACAGGCCATCGACGCAATGGCAGACAGAACCTTGCACGCCGTCTGCCAAAGCAGCAGGAACAACGGCGAACGCATCTCTCTCTGACTCACCCCTGCTTGTTGAACCGCGCCATCTCGCGCTCCGCCTCCCGCATCTCGACCCGCCGCTTCAGGTCCTGCCTCTGGTCGGTGTGGCTCTTGCCCTTGCCGAGGCCGAATTCCACCTTCACCCGCCGTCCCTTGATGTAGACCCTCAGACAAGGCAGGGCATGGCCCCGCTGGTCGGTCATCTGCGCCAGCTTCAGAATCTCGTTCTTGTGCAGAAGCAACTTCCGCGGCCGCCGCGGAGCGTGCTGAAAATACTCCGCCGCCGTCTCCCACGGCTGAATCTGACACCCATACAGAAAGGCCTCCCCACGCTCCACCCGCACGAATGCGTCCGCAAGGTTCACCTTCCCCGCCCGAATCGACTTCACCTCCGTCCCGCGCAGCTCAACCCCCGCCTCGAACGTCTCAATAATGTGAAAATCCCGGCGCGCCTTCTTGTTGGTCGCGACATCCCGGCTCATCTCAACCCCCTCGCCCCTCCCCGAGGATGCGGGATCACTCCCCCTTCCCGTCGCTGAGCTTGACTTTTCCCTCGATGATCTCCGTCAACGCGATGTCCGCAGCGCCCATGCTGGGAACCGTGTCGATCAGCGGCGCCCGGCCCGCGTTCAACTGCTGAACGCGCCTCGACACCATGTTGATAAGAATCTGAGGATCAGGAACCAATTCTGTCGCCTTCTCGACAAGCTCGCTTTTCATAGGTACGCCCGCAAATCCAGACGACGGCTTCTTCTCCTGAAATGGGACAATGTTGTCGGCCTCCATCCGGCTGTCTGGTTCGTGTGAAAATATCGCCCCTTTCCGGGCCCGGACCGGAGGACGAATCACAATTCAAACCCCAAATCAAGAATTTTTCCGCGCTCCGATGCACCGCCTGCAATCAGCGTCAGCTCTCAACCGGTCTCCAGCGACTCCTCCCCGCCCCGCGTCCTTCAGAAAAGCTCAATCCCGAAGCGCTTCAGGATCCACAACAATAGCATAAAGAGCCCCGCCGTCAGAACACAGTTCAGCCCGAGGGCCAGCCCGAAGGACCACCCGTTGCGAAGCATCCATGGCAGAAGCAGAAACATCGGAAGCGTCGGCAACACGAACCAGAATGTTCCCTCCGCGTGGTTCGCAATCCGTCCCGCACGCTGGCCTTCAAGCCGCATCCACACCATCGAAAGCACCGAAATCAAGGGCAGAGCCACCAGAAGCGCCGACAAACGATCGTGAAAAATCTGAATCTTCGTCACAATCACGATGATCAGCGCGCTCGCCAGAAACTTCGCTCCATCGTGCCACGTCAACATGAAAACCTTGTCCCACGGAATGTTGCTCATCAGCCGCCTCCGATCGTCGTGTATCCCTTGCGGTCGGTTCAGTCTGCACGTTATGGTCGCTCCATGCAAGTGATCCGGGCCCTCCTTCCGCTCCTCGTTCCCTCGATCATGGCCGCCTGCGGCGGACCGGCTGAAACCGGGAACCCCGCCCCGCCCGACCCCGGCGCCGCCTCCTCGCCCGCCCCCCCGGCCGGTATGCCCACCCTCACCACCGCTCAAAAGGCCGCCATCGGCAGAAAGATCTGGCAGAACGAATCCAACCGCACCATCGCCGGACTCACCCATTGGAACGAAGGCGAGGAATTCCCCTCATTCGGCATCGGCCACTTCATCTGGTACCCGAAGGGCTTCGACGGCCGTTGGACCGAAACGTTCCCCGAATTCGTCCGCTTTGCCGGCCATCGGGGCGCCCGCCGCATTCCCGACACCGCCCTCCTGCCAGACTGCCCGTGGTCATCCCGGGCCGCCTTCTACCGCGACTTCGAAGGGCCGCGGCTCACCACGCTCCGGAAATGGCTCGCCACAAACGTCCCCTTGCAGACCGACTTCATCATGATGAAATCCCGCCGCGCCCTCCCCAACATCCTCCCCGCCGCCCCGCCGGACCAGCGGGCCCGCATCAAGGCCAACTACCAGAAGGTCGCCACAACCCCCAACGGCATCTACGCCCTCATCGACTACGTCAACTTCAAGGGCGACGGCGCCAACCCCCGCGAACAATACAGGGGGGAAGGCTGGGGACTCATGTGGGTCCTCATGGAAATGCGGAATGTCCCGCCGGGACAACCCGCCGCCCGCGAGTTCGCCGCCGCCGCCAAGCGCCGCCTCGACCTCCGCGTCCGAAATTCCCCCCCGGAACGCGGCGAACAACGCTGGACCGCCGGTTGGCACAAGCGATGCGACACCTACGCCGCGCCGCTCAAGGGTCCCTGAATGTCCAAAGTCGTCCCAAATCGGTCACCGCCCCCCTGATCCCTGACGCCTGAATGCACGGCCCGAGGCCTCGCCCCATGGCAGCATTGACTTTTGACCTCCCCTCCGCTTTCCTCCCGCCCCGGTGGCCCGCGAGACAACCCTCATCATCTTCAAGCCCGATGCCATGGCCAAGAAGCTCGTCGGGACGGTCCTGGCCAGATTCCAAGCGGAGGGCTTCCGCATCCGGGGCGCCAAAATGATGGTCCTCCATGACGAACTCCTTGCGGAACACTACGCCCACCTTACCGGCCACCCGGTCTTCCCGGCACTGTGCGACTTCATGAAGGAGACGCCCGTAATCGTCATGGCCCTCGCCGGCGACCGCGCCATCGAGCGCGTCCGCGAACTGCTCGGCCCCACCGATTCGACCCTCGCCGAACCCGGCACCGTTCGCGGCGATTTCGGCCACAAGGATCAGGACTCGAAAATGCGCAACGTCTGCCACGCCTCCGACAGCCCGGAAACCGCCCGCACCGAACTGGCCCGCTTCTTCTCTCCCAACGAGCTGTTCTGATTCTGAGACCACGGTCCGCCTCAAGCCGCGGTCTGTCCGATCCCGACCTCCGGCTCGATCTCCTCTCCCTCCACCAGATGTGCCGCCAGTTCCTCCGCCAACCCCGGCGCGTAGAGAACTCCCCTCGATCCCAGCCCGTTGAAAACATACAGGTTCCCACGGTCGGGATGCGGCCCGATCACCGGCCGCCCGCACGCAAGGGCCGGACGCACTCCCGCCGTGTGCTCGACCACCTCATAACGAAGGTCCGTGAACGACTGGACAAGATTCTCGACCGCCTGCCGTCCCTCCATCGTGATGGCGTCCGTGAGTTCCTCCCGATCGTAGGTGGTTCCGGCGCGATAGAGATTGCCCCCGAGCGGGATCAGCCATCCGCCTCGCCGGACGATGCGCTCCTGTCCGAGCCCCTGAATTCGCACCACCAGCGTCTCCCCCTTCGAAGGCTGCCCGGCAAGGAAGTGAAATACTCCCGTTCCGAGACCCGCCGCCCCGAGACATGCCACCACCGTTCCCTCCTCCTCACTCAGGACCGCTTCGCGCTCCCGGTAAATGCCCGTCTCCCGAAAGTACCCCCGCGACGCAGCCAGAAACCGCGAAACATCAAGCCAGCCGCCCCCCTTGAAAACCACCCCCCCGGCCGCCGCCTTCAAATGCGGCCCCACGTCGTCCAGAACCTCGCTCACCCACGGCGCCAGTTCCTCGCGCCGCGCCTCAAAACGCTCCCGCTCCAACGGCCCCTTGAACAACCGCAGAATCGGGACTTCTTGAAAAACCCGCTCCGACAACACCGTCTCCACGGCCCTGAAAAACGGCGCCACGCGCGGCAGATAACGCTCCACCCGCCAAGCCCGGCTGATCCCCCTTCCACCCACCGGAGTCACCAGTCCCGCCGCCCCTCTCGAACTGCCCCTCCCGCCGCCACGGTCCACCACCCGGATTTCGCAGCCGCGGTCCCACAACCGCCATGCAAGGCAGGTGCCCGCCAGCCCCTGCCCCACGATCGTCACCCGCTCGTTCATGGATTTCCTTTCGGCTCTTCCGCCATCCGGTTGGATACTCACCTCGTCGCCCGCATCTTTCAAGCCACCTTCAATCGGCGGGCGGCCAACCGGTCTCGCCTCTGACTGCCCGGGGGATCCGGCCGCCGCCCCCGCCTCTCCACCGCCACGGGGTGCCCGAAGCCCTCCGCGGCCGCCCCGCCGCGCCCCGCGGCGGGATTTCCACAAGTCGTCCCCGGCCTTCACCTCCGAACCGGCCGGAAGCCAAAGCTCGTCATGCTCCAATGCGGCGGCCAGTACCCCCGATCGGAAACCCGGCAATCAATGGCGGTCGCGTTGTAGAAGCCGCCTCGAAGAACGCGGTCATAACCAGTAGGGGGACCCGTCGGATTCTCCGCCGTCCCCGGGAGGAAGGCGCCATAGTACCGCGGCGCATGCCAATCACCGCACCACTCCTCCACGTTCCCCGCCATGTCGTAAAGTCCGTAGCCGTTCGCGGGAAATGTCCCAACCGGCGAGATATACGGAGCCGGAAGGTCGTCCCAATCCGGATGACTTTCTCTGGTTGCGCTGACGTCGTAGGAATCCGTGTCCGTGCTGTAGTAATTCGCGACGCCAACCTCCGGGTCCGGAGAGGCGGGGAAATCGTGGCTGATCTTGTCGCCCCACGGGAACCGCTTTCCGCTGAGCCCCCCGCGTCCCGCCAGCTCCCACTCCGCCTCGGTCGGCAAGCGGTACCCGTTGGCGTCGTGGTCGCAGCTCCAGTCCGCCCACGAATAACATGGCGTCAGGCCCTCCATCTCGCTGCGATAGTTGCAGTATGCCGCCGCTCCGTGCCAACTCATCACCACGCACGGATATCCGCTTCCCTTGGCGCTCTTCAACTCGAAGCGCTCCGTCGCCGGATTCCACAAGATCCTGCAACCCCCGTCATCGAGATCGAGAATCTCCTGCTGGTCACCCGCGAGATTCTTCACGGTGTCCACATCCACGATCAGCTTCCCCTGCCCGTACGCCCAATCAAGCACTTCCGCCATCTGGTCGTTCGTCACTTCGGTGCTTTGCATCATGAAGGCGCTCACGTAGACCTCGTGCGGCTGTTCGTCGATCCCCGCCTCGCCAAGACTGTCTCCCATCGTGAAGGTCGTCCCGCTGCCCACCGGGGGAATCATCACGAATCCGGGAGGGATCGAGCCCTCCGCCGCCGTCACGCGGAACCGCAACTGATCCGAAAACTCGCCCGCCCAATCCGTTCCGGCATCCCATGTGATGCGCCGGTTCGACCCGGCATGCACCTCCGGCCCCGCCGAACCGCTCAAGGTCGTCATCGGGAGCGTGTAACTGCTTCCCCCGTCCGCGGACCCCTCGATCGTCACGGTGACGGGACCGCTCGTTCCCGCAAGATCGTAGTAGACGTCCACCAGTCGCGTTCCCGCCCGCTGCGAAGCCCGCACATTGGACACCACCGGCTCCGCCCCGGCTGCCATCGCCATCGCTCCCAGCACAACCGCGGCCGCGGACCGGGCCCGACGCTGCAGGTCATTGCACCATGAGATTTGCATCGTTCAGGGGTTGGTTCAATCGCCTCCCGGGCTGCGCAGCACCCGGTAAAAATATCTGGGCGTCCCGGCTGCCAGCACGTCTTCGAACACCGTCTCGACTCCGGCCGCCGGAATCTTCTCCGCCGCCACCTCCCAATTCTCAAGGTCCGGAGACCGCTCCACCGCATACCGCCTCCCGTCCTCCGACCGCCACCGCAGAATCACGCGTCGCAACTCCGTCCCGTTCACCCGCTCCAGTTCGAAATCCACCGCTTCCTCGAGCGGGCCGTATTCGAAACGGTCCAACCGGTCGAGAAGGACGAGACGGTAGAAGGCGCGGCCCTGCAACGCCGGAGCTTCGTCCTGCACCGAATTCAGCGGCGGCCGGGCCTGCACGTTGCGGGCAACGACCACCCAGTGTTTCAAGTCATACGACCGTTCCACGTTGTAAAGCCTGCCGGCGACCGAAGCCCACGACACGGTGCGGAGACGAGTCCCGACCCCGCCCGCCGCGCCCACCACAAGACGCTCGAACTTCAAGAATGACGCGCCGTCCCCCGCATCGGTCCCGGCACGATACTCCTCGAGCATCGTGAACCCGTCCCCGTCAAGGTCCTGCCGCGCGTCGCCGGCATCCGAGTCGCTCGTCCCGTTCGCCGCCTCCCAGGCCGCGGGCAGACCGTCCCGGTCGCCGTCCACCCACAAATTCAAGCTGAAAACCACCTCGTTGTCGCCGGGATCGACATCCCCCGTCCACCCTTCCTCGTCCAGCACAAGGCGATACAGCGCCTCCCCCTCGGCATGACTCCCGGCCGGCAGGTCGAGCGGGATCTCCACCCACTCGCCCCTCCCGAGCAGGCTCACGGTGCTTCCCGCATGCGGATCCCCGCCCTCCGCCGCCTCGATCTGCAACGTGCAGACCGGAGAGTCGCCCGCGCCAATGTTCCTCACCCGCGATACCACCCGCACCGATCCGTCCGGCAGGACCGAGCCGGACATATACCGCACTTCGAGATCCACCCCGCCCAATCCGGCCGACACGCGGTTGTTCTGTTCGTCCGCCTCCGGCACCGCGCCGGCCGCGTCCGCCACGGCCGTCACGGTCCGCATCCCGCCGCCCCCCGGCGCCGTCCAGTCCACCGACACCTCCGCCCGTTCCGAAGCCCCGAGAGAACCCTGCACCGGCGCGGTCCCGATCATGCCGCCACCCCCTTCCGGATCGCTGACGTAAAACGTCACTTCGACGTCCTCCTCGGCCACATCGCCCGTATTGACGACGGCCGCCTTCAGGGTGACCACCTCGCCCGGCAGAAACCCGGTTCCTGCAACCTCGAGGCTGCCCGCCTCCATCGCCAGATCCCGCCTCAGCGCCTTCCGCGCCACCACGAGGTCCGCCCGCCCCGGGCGCGGCGTCCCCGGCGCCGTCACGCTCGTCCCGCCCCCCACCTCCACCTCCCGCTCCTCCTCGAGGACCTCGACCTTGCAGTAAGCCAGTACGAGGTTTCCCGTCGAATCCCTCGTCACCGCGACCGATCGTTCCAGCGCGCCGTCTTCGAGGATCACCGCGTCCTGTCCCCACGTCCCGGACGCCGGATCGAAGACCCGGCAGTGAAGGCTGGGCCCGGCTCCCGTCATCCCCTGCCAGAGAACCGCCACGTCCCCGGCGGCCCCTGCCGTCACCGCCGTCCCGGCAAACCCCGCCGGCAACGCCTCCGGCCGCACCACCACGGGAGTCCCCGACCAATCCACGTCCGTCACCAACTGCCCGCCCCGCCGCCACACCGCGTGGACGGTCCCCGAGGCGGTGACCGACACCTCGATTCCCACGTCCAACACTCCGTCGTTCGTATGACGCACCTCGGCCCCCCACTCCCCCGAACCGGCATCGTAAAGCCGGTAAAACAACTCCGCGCCGGCGCCATCCGCCACGTTCCCGTCCAGATCCTTCGTCCAGGCGTACACGGCCTTCCCGCCGCCCGCCCCGAACGCATGCGACTGATCGTGGACCAATTGATCGACCAGCGTCTCGACCGTCCCCCACGAGCGCGTCGCCGCGTCCCACCGGCAGACCTTCACCCGCGTGTTGCCCGCGTCCCCGGCCGCTCCTTCGCCCGCAAACCGGTTCTCCTCGTTCTCCCGCCATGTGAGCAGCAGATCACCGTCAGCCAGCGGACCCGCCAGATCCGGGGCATGGTCGAGATGCCCGTTGCCGGTCAGCGCCGCCGGAGCGGTCCATGTCCCGCTGCCAGCATCCCACCGCGACCACACGATCCCGATCTCGCCGCTCAGGGCGCCAAGGTCGGCTTGCGAAAATCCGGCGTCCCCGGCCTGCTCCCAAACCGCCACCGCCTCCCCGTTGCCGTCGAACGCCACCGCGGGCGCGAACTGCGCGTTGGCCATCGAGGCGATTCCCGCCGGGGCGCTCCAACTCGATCCGTCGTAGCGCGTGAACGCGATCCCGGTGAACTGGACCGCATTCGCCGCGCCCGTATCCCGCACGTATAGCAGCATCAACTCCTCCCCGTTCGCCGCAATCGCGGGCTCGCACCGTGGAAACACATTCTGCACGATCGGCAGTTCGACCTCCGCCGGCATCCCCGGGCCGGCCGGCAACGGGCCCGGAGCAAGCCATTGCTCGGGGCCTTCATCCCGCCACGCCCTGTCCATCGGCGCCCAATCCGCCCCCGCATTTCCCGCCGCTTCGACCAGATAGCCCCCCTCGAGGTGGTGAACGCCATCCGGCGGGAGTTGCCCGCCTCGGGCCGCCCACCCCCCGTCGAGCAACACGTACTCGTGCGCCTTCTCGAACCCATAAGCCGTCAGCACCGCGCCGCTCGCCGCGCTGAACTCGATACTCTCGAAGTCCGTCCCCGCCATTACGGAGGTCGCAGTAGCCTGCCCGCCGAGATACACCCGCGCCGCCACACTGTCGTTCGGGGCAACCTCCTGAATCGCGCAAAGATCCACCCCCACCTGCGCGTTCCCCTCCTCGAACAGCAACGGCCACTCCTCCTCGAACACAAGATTCCCGGTCGCAGCCGAATCCGCCCGAACCTCCACCGCGAAATTCCCCGGAAATCCCCCCGCCCCCGCCGCCCGAAAAGCCGTCGCCGTCCGCGGGCCGAGCAGTTCGGCAAACCCCTTCGACCCAAGGACCAAGAACCCCGCCGCCTCAAAGCTCCCGCTGATCCCGCTCACCTGCAGTCCCAACCCCAAGGTCGCCCCGCCGGAGCCCACCGCGCAGGCATCCGCTGCCACTTCGTTCTGACCGACCACCAGCTCCGGCCTCGCGTATCCCATGAACCCCGGCGTGACGGGCCGCTTCCCCCGCCGGCCGCCCCCGTTCCCCTCCGGAATCCCGAAGACCAACTCCCAGGACCCCGCTCGCAAACCGTAGTCAAAGCTCCCCCCGAAGCCAAACTCCAGTCCCAGCGTGCCCAACACCGGCAGCGACGCCTCCTCGACAATGGCATCCGGCACGAAATCCACCCAAAGCCGATCGCCGGACTGCAAAACCCCGTCCTCCAGCGACTCAAAATAGTATGGCCACGACGTCATCCGGACATTCTTGAACACCGGCGTGGACTCGGTCTCGTCCGCCGCCACCGCCACCGCCCGAAGGATCCCCGGCGTCACCAAGGGACTGAACACCTCATCCGTGTCGATCGCGCCCGAATACACCGGCCCCGCCCCGCTCCAGCCCGCCACCAGAGCCCCGTCGCCATGGAGCCGCACCTCCCCCGGAACCTTTCCGTTCCAGTTGACCCGCACCTCGACCGCCATCGACGGACTGAACCCGTTCAGAAAAAACCATTCCGGATCGACCGATACGCTCTCGACCACCGGTTTCCCGGTCGCCGGCGACAGAAAAAGGTCCCCGACGTGCACTGACTTCTGCTCCGGAACCGTCTCGACCGGACGCTCCTGTGCCACGTATCCCGAGGCCTCCGCCACAAGAAGCCCCGCACCGGCCCGATCAACGTTGACCAACTCAAACGCGCCACCGGCGCAGGTCGTCGCGCTCCCGCCCCCGAACACAACCGACGCCCCCACGAGCGGAGCCTCCGTCGCGGCATCAAGAACCCGCCCGCTCACCGTCAGGTCTCCCGTCCCACGCGTGTCAACCGCCACCAGACCCGACTCCGCTGCCGTCCCCGCTCCGAACGATCGGAAACAAACAAGCAAAGCCCACGCCAGTCCTGCCAGGGCGCACGCCTTGTCAGATGGTTTTATCATTATTCGTCGAAAAGCGAATGGCTTGCTCCGCTTCCCGCGCAGTGATCGCTTACGCACGATCACTAGGGGCGCCTAATAGCTCGCAGCGATCGGGCCGCCTGTCTAGCTCTAACTTGCACCTTCGGCCCCTTGCCCGATCATCCCCTCCTATCTATTCAAAACCCTTTACCGCAAGCTCCGCTTGATAGTCATGGCGGCGGGTGCTGCGGCCAGACTCCGCTCTCCCCGCGGCCCGCCTCGGCATGGAAATCGCCATGTCTCGAAAGGCAAATCTCCGCCGCGCGCTTTTCCGCGGATTCCGCACATTCCGCATTCCAACCCGTGCATTCCCGGCTAACCTTCCGTCCATGCCGAGCAAGAACGACATCCTCGACCTCTACTTCCTCGACGCCCGCCACAAGCTCATCGAAATCGCGTCCTTCCTCGACCGGGTCGACCGCCACCGCGGAGAGGCGGATTTCCGGCACCGAGCCTTCCTCGAAGCCCTCGATGCCATGCTGCATCCCGGCGACCGATCCCGGGCCCGCGCCGTCCTCGAAGCACTCAGCGACCACTCCGCCCAGCCGGTGGAAAAGGCCGCCGTTCAGTTCGCTTACGGAGCGCCTCCCGCCACCGCTCCTCGTCCCTGACGATCCCCCGCGATCCCCGAACCCCTCCCGCCGGCGTCCTCCATCAACGTGGCCGCCCCCCGCCACGAGCTGCACATCGCCCCCAAATCGGGTTGACCAGAACCCCCGACCGTCCTATCCCGTCCCTCCCGCACTCTTCATCCCAGATCCGCCATGCCTCGAGGAAGAAAATACAACAAAACGCGCCTGACCCGCCCCCGCAAGGGCGGCGCCGCCAAAACCCGCCGCCAGCTCGAACACCGCAAGCGCCTCATCGCCCTCGGTGTCGAGGCCGAAACGGTCGAAGCCATGAACCCCAAAGAGGTCCGCGACCTGCTCAAATACCCCGCCAAGGTCGCAGCCCGCATCAAGTAGCACCGCGAATCCCCCCATGCGCTACATCGAGCCCCACGCCCACATGGTGAGCCGCACCACCGGGGACTATGAAGCCATGGCCCTCGCCGGTTGCGAAGCCATCTGCGAACCCGCCTTCTGGGCCGGATACGACCGGGGCTCCCCCGAAGGCTTCCGCGACTACTTCCGCCAGATCTCCGAATACGAACCCAACCGCGCCGCCAGGTTCGGCGTCGCGCATTTCTGCTGGCTCTGCATCAACCCCAAGGAAGCCGACGACGCCGCCTTCGCTCGCGAGGTGCTCGCCGTCATCCCCGACTTCCTCGACCGCCCCACCGTCCTCGGCATCGGCGAAATCGGACTCAACAAGAACACGAAAAATGAACTCGCCATCTTCGAGGAACACGTCCAACTCGCCCTCGATCACGACCTCCTCATCCTCATCCACACCCCCCATCTCGAAGACAAACTCAAGGGGACCCGCCTCACTCTCGACAGCCTGCGCAACCTGAACGCCAATCCCGACCGCGTCATCATCGACCACATCGAGGAG
>Ga0180432_10005713_pt1 | contig 16426 bp, 9 predicted proteins | sample SS_ome_10_FD_132414 | JGI IMG/M metagenome (GOLD analysis project Ga0180432, IMG submission 132414) | Hypersaline lake sediment archaeal communities from the Salton Sea, California, USA - SS_1_MS_2 metaG | ecosystem: Environmental > Aquatic > Non-marine Saline and Alkaline > Hypersaline >... | reverse complement strand
TTAGAAACCTGGTTCGGGTCCCCAGGGGGAATCCCTAGGGTCTGATAACATATATTATATAAACTACGGACTCTGTGCGGTCCTGCCTGTCTTCTCCGGCCCCTGGGGCGTGCTGCCGCTCTCGGCGGCTTCGTTGAGCGCCTCGGTGAACTCCTCCCAGGTAAACGGCTTCGAGATGAAGCGCGGTGCCTCGATCGGCGATATCTCCTGCAATCTGTCCTCCAGGTATGCGTCGTAGCCGGTGATGAAGATGACGGGGATACCGGCCGTGTTCGCGTCGGTCTTGAGCGCGGCGTAGGCGTCCCAGCCGTCGGTGAGGACGGGGTGCTCGGGGACGAGGAGGGCGTGGTCGAGGGTGATCGCGACCGGCTTCATTTTTCTGGCCAGCATGACGGCGTCGTCGGCCGTGAGCGCGTACACGGTAGAGAAGCCGGCCTGGTGGGCCAGGTCCTCGAGCATCTTGCGGAAGTGCAGGTCGTCCTCGGCGATCAGGACCAGCGGTTGGCTGGGGTCGCCCTTGACGGCAGTGCCCTGGCCGGCGACTTGTCGCCAGTCGGCGCCTTGCTCCTCGTCCTCGCGGTAGATGGGCACCGTGAACGACACGCGGGTGCCCTTCCCTACCCCCTCGCTTTCAAGCTGGATCACGCCGCCCATGAGCTCGACGAGGTTCTTGGTGATGGTCAGGCCAAGCCCGGTGCCGCCGTGTTTGCGGGTGGCCGAGCCGTCGCCCTGGACGAACTTGCCGAAGAGCTTGCCCTGAATCTCGGGTCGGATTCCGACGCCGGTGTCCACAACGTCGATGGTAACGAAGCCGCGTTCGACCACGGGGATCGCGCGCACGGTGATGCCGCCCATGTCGGTGAACTTCAGCGCGTTGCCGACGAGGTTGAGCAGGATCTGCTTGAGTTTGCCGTAGTCGGCGCGCACGGAGGTCGCGCCGTCCTCGGGGGCATGAAACTCGAGCGTGACCGACTTTTCCTGCGCCTGTACGTGCGTGAGCAGGTACACGTCGTTGAAAAGCTTTTCGAGGTTGACGGCTTCGAGGTCGAGTGTCATTTTGCCGGCCTCCATCTTCGAGATATCCAGCAGGTTATTGATCAGCTCGAGCAGCGACCGGGCGCTGTCGAAGGAGGTTTGGATAAAATCACGTTCCTCCTCGGCCGAATCGCACATGCCGTCGAGGACGAGGCGAAGGAAGCCGAGGATCGAGTTGAGCGGCGTGCGGAGCTCGTGGGAGGCGTTGGCGAGAAACTCGCTCTTGAGCCGGCTGATGTCCGTGAGGTTCCTGTTGACCGAGAGCAGCTCGTCGTTGGCTCGCGCGAGCTCGCGTCGCTGGTCTTCAATCATGCGCAGCAGGGAGACTTTCTGGATGGCGTTGCGGACGGCGCCACAGAGGAGCTCTTGCGTGAGTGAGTCCTTCACGAAGTAGTCCTGGGCGCCGCTTTTGATGGCCTGGGCGGCCACCCACTCGTTGCCGTGGCCGGTGATGACGACCACGGGGATGAGGTCTTCGCCCTTGAGGTCCGCCAGTTCGACAAGGAACTGGAGGCCATCTATGTCGGGCAGCAGGTAGTCGAGCAGGATGCAGTCGGGCTGTTCGTGCCGGCATACCTGCAGCGCGTCGGCGGCGGTCGGGGCATCCCAAAAGATATACTGCTGCCCGTCGTGCCGGCCGAGGAGACGCCGGTACATTTCCCGGTCTTCGGGACAGTGGTCAACCACGAGAATTCTGAGCGGTTTGTTTGTCGTAGCGACCATACCCGTCAGAGAGTTCATATGCCTGCCTCCTCGGGGGTGTCCGCAGGCGGATCCGGGATGAGCGTGCTGACTTTGTCCAGGAAGAGCTGGTGGTCCAGGACGGGCTTGGCGATGTAGTCCTCGGCGCCGCTGCTTGCTAGGAGCGACTCCCGGTCGCCGGGCATCGCGCGGGCGGTGGCGAGCAGGACGGGGGTATTTCGCGTGCGCTCGTCGGCCTTGATAAGACGAGTGATGCCGACGCCGTCGATTGCCTCGCCGGCGTACGTCGCGTTCTTGAGCGAGACGTCCATTACCACCAAGGCGACCTGGCCCGAACGGACGAGATGCAGGATCTCGTCCGGGTCCTCCGTGATGCTGACTTCGTAGTGACCCCGCCGGGCCAGAATCATCTGGAAGAGCCTGGCGTTGACGGGGTCGTCTTCGACCACAAGAACCTGCCTCACAGCATGCTCCCTCTATCTGCGCGCAGGGCACACCCGTTATATCGGCGCACATGAGGTGCAAATCAATGAAAAGACTGGCCGCTCCGGGCGGAGCGTCGCACGAGGGGCTAGCGGGACCTCCAGAAGGCGGGAACGAAGAGGACGAGGATGGCGAAGAGCTCGAGCCGGCCCAGCACCATGCAGAGGGAGAGCGTCACCTTGGCGACAGGGGCGAGGTGGGAGTAGTGTTCCAGCGGGCCGACCATCCCCAGACCCGGGCCGGTGGTGTTGATCGTAGCCGTCACGGCCGTGAAGGAGGTCACGATATCGGGTCCCGTGGCGGCGACGACCAGAGCCGCCGTGACCACTACGGCCATGTAGAGGACGACAAACCCGGTGACGGCGTGCACGACTTGCTCGCTCAGAACGGTGTTGCCGATCCGCACCGCTCGCACCGTCTGCGGCCGAAACACCTTCTCGAGGTGGTGCAGCGCGGCCCGTACGAGGATCACGAGTCGGGCGACCTTGATTCCCCCGGCGGTCGAGCCCGCGCAGCCGCCCGTAATCATGAGTACCACGAGAAGCATCCTCGAAAACGCGGGCCAGCGGTTGAAGTCGTCCGTTCCGAATCCGGTTGTCGTGAAGATCGAGGTCACCTGGAACGCGGACGAGCGCAGGGCGCGCCCCAGAGTCGGGTACTCTGACCGGGCCTGCGCGAGCAAGTTCACCGTGACGGCTGCGATGGCTACGGCCAGCACCCCGACAAAGACGCGCCACTCCACGTCGCGAAACAGGTTCAGCGGCCGACCACGCAGCACGTGGTAGTGCAGGCCGAAGCTGGTGGCTCCGATCACCATGAAGACGATGACTGTGAGCTCGATGCCCAGGCTGTGGTAGGCCCCAATGCTGTCTTGCCTAGGCGAAAAGCCGGCGGTGGCCAGCGTGCCGAAGGTGTGGCACAAGGCATCGAACAGCGACATTCCCTGCGCCCAAAGCAGGACGGTTTCGGCCACCGTGAACAGCAGGTAGACGCGCCACAGCAGGAGGGCCGTCTCCTTGACGCGCGGCTTTAGGCCTTCTGCCTGGACGGTCGAGACCTCGCTGCGGAAGAGCTGCTTGCCGCCCGCGCCAAGCGCCGGCAGCACGGCCAAGAAGACGACCACGATGCCCATGCCGCCCAGCCAGTGCGTGAAGCTGCGCCAGAACAGGATACCCTTCGGGGCGGCTTCGATGTCCACGAGCACGGTGGAACCCGTGGTGGTGAAGCCGGACATGGACTCGAAATACGCGTCAACCGGGCTCGGCAGCACCCCGGACAGCATGTACGGGACCGCCCCGAGCGCCGCCGTCAGGAGCCAGCCTATCCCGACGATGAACAGCGCCTCCCGGTGGAACACCTCCTCGCGCGAGCGGCGGCCCGCCATGTAGAGCCCAATACCGACGGCGCACGCGAAAGCCATCGAGACAATCAGGGCGAGCACCGGCGACATCGGCGCGCCGGCTGTTGTGCGCCCCGTTTCCCCATAGTGCAGCGCCCACAGCAGCGGGATGACCATGCTGATGCCGATGAAGACACACAGAATCCCAAGGAGCTTGTAGACGACTCGCCAGTTCAAGGCCGCGTCTCCGAGCTGCGCTCCGTGCTCCGGAACAGCTTTAGGAGCGCGCCAATCCCGTCCGGTTCCGCGAACGCGATCACCGTATCGCCGGCCTTGAGGGCGTCATTGCCCCTGGGGACGATCGCCTGATCGTCTCGAATAAGCGCGGCGATGAGCGTATTTCGGGGGAAGCGGATGTCCTTGAGTGCGCGATCGGCCGCCTTCGATCCCTGCCCGACCTGCAGCTCGATCGCCTCGGCCTTGCCTTCCACGATCTCCGTCGTGGTCCGCAGCTCGCCGCGTCGCACAAGCGCCAGGATCTTTTTGGCCGTGATAAGCCGGGGACTGGCCGCGTGGTCTATGCCAACCTTCTCAAGCAGCGAGGCGAAATCCGGCCGGTGAATGAGCACCACCCCCATGCTGGCCCCCTGCTGCTTGGCGAGCAGCACGGCCATGATGTTGCGCTCGTCGTCGTCGGTGACGGCGATAAAGGCATCCACGGCACCGACGCGCTCGCGCTTCAACAGGCTCAGATCCGCGCCGTTGCCGTGCACGACCCGGGTTTTCTTGAGTTCCTCGGCGAGCTCGGTGCAGCGCTCCCGGTCTTCCTCCAGCAGGCGCACCGAGCAGCGCAGGTTTTCGAGTAGCTGGGCGAGCAGCAGACCGATGTGCCCGCCGCCGTAGATCATCACATTGCGCAGCCGCGTTTCCGGCCCGGTCAGCAGCTTCTGCATTCGATCCATGCGGCCCCTCTGGCCAATGACCGTCACAACGTCGCCCGGTTGGATCACGCTGGTGCCGTGTGGAATAATGAGGGTGTCCTTACGAAGAATCGAGGCGATCAGGACCCCCTCTTCCAGCGGGATGTCCTTGAGCGGCTTCGACGCCAGCGGAGAGTCCGGCTGCACCCGCACCTGGCGCATCTCGGTCCGGCCGCGCGCATACGACTCGATGGCGAGCGCGTCCGGGTTCTCGACAAACTTGGCGATCTCGTAGGCCGTGAGCATCGCCGGGTTGATGATCAAGTCTATGCCGATGTGGTCCCGGTAAAGGAGCTGGCTCGCTTCGAGGTAATGTCGGCTGCTGAGCCGAGCCACCACTCTCTTGGCCCCGAGCGCCTTGGCCGTGAACGTCGAGATCAGGTTTACCTCGTCGTTGTCCGTGACGGCCAGAACAAGGTCCGCCCGCTCCACGCCGGCAGCAACCAGGGTGTTGGGCGTCGCGCCGTGGCCGCAGATGGCGCTGATGTCGAGGGTCTCCCCCACCCGCTCGATCTTGCTCTGGGCCACGTCCACGATGGTGACGTTGTGGGCCTCGCGGGAGAGGATCGAGGCGATGTGGAAGCCGACTTCTCCTGCGCCGATGATAATGACGTCCATGCGTCCCCAGGCGTCGTTTGTGGATGAGCGGCGACGAGGACACGATAGTCAACGCCGCGGGCGGGTTCAATCGTTTTGTGAGCGGCCTCTGAGACCGGAGATACGAGACAGCAACTTGCGGAGCCGCGCCCGTTCCAGGGCGGGGAAGACGTTCGTCGCGAGTGCCAGCGGTACAAAGACCGCCCCGAAGAGCACGCCGCCAGCGAGGATGCGTGGCACGAGTTGCCACCCGAGGAGTTTGGCAAGAAGAGAGACGACGGCCGCCACGGCAGCGAGCGCGGCGGTCAGACCCAAGTACCTCCAGGGCAGTATCTTGCCATACGGAATGTCAAGGAGCTGGTGAATCTTCACCATGAAGTAGCCGTTCCAGACTAACCGCGCGAGGACCGTAGCCGCAGCGGGTCCGAGCAGCCCGAAGGCTGGACTCCTGAGCCGGAACAGGAGCAGAAGGGCCGGACAAAGCACCAGCACGGACACGAGCCCAACGACCGAGCCCGTCGCGACCGCCCGGGACTTCTTCGTCAGCATCAGGGGCAGCATGAAGTTCGCGACGCGGGCCGGCAGCAGGAACAGGGTGATCATGAATATGGGAACGCTCGCAAGGTACTTCGAGGAGAAAAAGACAAGGATGGTCTCCCGTGCGTACACGAACAGAAATGCGGTCGCCGGAAACATGATGAACGCGATTTTCCTGATTGCCCGTTGCCACACGTCCATCATGGGGCCGATGCGGCCGGCGGCGGCGTGCACGGACATCTCGGGCACGATCACGGAGCTGGCGGAGATAACGAGAATCGGGAGGACGGGGAGCTGGAATGAGCCGTTCCAGTACACCGCGAACAGGGCGGGGGCATAGAAGAGCATGACGGCGAGCTGGCTGGCGCGGCGCGTCAGGTCGGTCACGAAGGGGGCCATCCCCATTGGGAGGGCGAACTTGATCTGTTCGAGCAGGTTTCGCCAGCGCCATTGGAGCGGCGAGCCGGCGGCCGGCCACAGCGTGATCCACGTCGTGCCAACGAGAAGCACGGCGGCGCTGATGACCACGGCGAGGAACGTAGTCGTCAGCGACCAGCCGAGCACCCCGAGGCCAATGACGCACATGATGAACGGGGCGGACCGGCTTATGACAGTCGTCGCGACAAGGAGCACGGGCCTGTCGGCGCTCAGCAGGACAGGATCAACCACCAAGCTGGGCAGCATTAGAAGGGGGAATAGGCTGAAGTACCTCAGCGGCATGACCAAAGCCTCGCCGCCTTCTACGAACCGGGCGATAACCGGCGCTCCGAAGAAGATCAACGCGCAGAAAATCAGCCCGGAAGCGGCGTGGAGGAACAGGTTTTGCAGAATCAACTCCTTGCGGCCCTCATCGCCGACCTTCGGCCAGAAGTACAGCACGCCGGGTCTGAGACCGCTCCGGAACAGGGGCAGGCCGATGAAGAAGACGAACCAGACTTGCTGGTAGAGCCCGTAGTCGGTTTTGGAGAGCGGTCGAGCGAGGGCAACGGCAACGCCTATCTTGACAAGCGCCTCGATGCTTTGGCCAACGCTGATGATTGTGGCCTTGTCGGTCCGAGTGAATTTCGCCATACGCCGTGCCGATGAGGGTGCGTGGTCCGGGGGCTTCTAGTCGAGGTAGCCCAGTCCTCGCAAGTGCTCGGCCACCTCTTCGTTTTCCGCACCGGTGAACGCCTGCGCTCCTTCCTGCGCAGCGCCGCCTTCCGAATGGAAGTACGTGAGCGGGTTCGAGCGTCGGAACGATTCAGAGAACGCCTCCTCGAGCACACGCCCGTCGAGGCCCTCCGGGACGGGTTCGCCCGCCGCGTACATCACGGTTGGGAGCACGTCGGTGATGCTGCAGTCCGGGAGTGCTCGTCCCGGCTCAATGGCCGGGCCCCAGACGAGGAGAATGCCCCGTGGGTCATGGTTCGCGCTTCTCAGCCAGCGATCTTTTGACAGACCCAGCCGCGAGAAAACCGGCCCGGGCCCCGCTTCCGCCCCTGCAAAGGCGAACGTGTGGTCGGCCCATTCGATCAGGAGGTCCGGGGCTTCACCGAGGAACGGCCCATCCATGAGTTCCTCCCGCCGATGGACCTTGCGCACCAGCTTATGCCCGGTGTCAGGGGCCCTGAGTTCGTCGAACTCTCTGATGATCCGGTCGCGGAGCCGCTCGTACTCCTCCCCCGGTTCCACGATGCCGTGCGGCTGCCGCCCCCGCACGTTCACGTAGATGTGCCGGAAGCTGCCGAGTGGATACGCCTTCGTGCGCGAGAAGTCCACGGCCGCGAACTCGCCCATGCCTCGCGCGCGCCTCATTGCCCGCGGGAAATGCGTGTTGAGCCAATCGGCCGCGCGCTCGGGAAGAACGTGCTTCAGGGTCCACCACAGCCAGCGGGCGAGGCGCAACGGCAGGTTCGTCCGCCGCTGTGTGAACGTGAGCAAGCCTCGCTCGGCCAGCCACTGCCGCACGTTCAGTACCTTGTACGTCGGACAGAACCCGTGGTCGCTCATCGCAATGACCACGGTATTGGCATCGACCCGGGCCAGCATCTCGGCGATAAACTGGTCCGCTGCTTCGTACATGTCCAGGATCACCTTTGAGTAGCGCCGGCGTTCCTCGGCCGTGATATCAAACGGCGATTCCGGGTCCATGAAGTGCCAGTAGTAGTGGGATGCCCAGTCGGTGCCCATGAGTTCCTGGCAGAACAAGTCGGGCTTGAAACGGTCGTACAACCACAGGCCGCTACGGAGCCGGCTCTCCGCCGTACGGTAAAGCCACTTGGCGAACTCGGCGTACTTGTCGCCTGGGGAACGATGCACGCGCACGATCTTGGCTGCCGCCGACACAAAGTCCGGGACCGCCTCGAGCAGCTCCGCGGTCAGGCTCTCCGGGTAGGTAAAGCTCTTCTTCAGCGTAAGCGCCGGATGCCCCGAAACCATGAACCCGTTTACGGTGTCCGGCGGGTACGTCAACGGCACCTCGCTGATCCCGACCGTCCGGCCGCGCTCGGAAAAGTAGCCCCACAGGGTCTGCCCCCGGCGCACCCTGGAGGTTTGGATCTGGCGAGCGTATACGCGTGAGCTGAGCTTGACGAAGTCCAGGATCCCGTGCCCGGCCGGGGTGAGTCCGGTGGCGAACGACGACCAGCTCGCGGGCGAGATCGGCGCGCCGACCGGGGCATGCATGACGGCGTGGCAGCCCTCGTCCATGAGGCGCTTGAAGTGAGGGAGGTGGCCTTGCGCGATCCATGGCTTGACGAGGTCGAAGGTGCCGCCGTCCACGCCGATGATGACGACTTTGCGCTTTTCTGGCATGTGATCTCTCTGCTCCCGCGCGTGCGAGCCCGTAAACAGAATGCGACCCCAACGGGATTTGAACCCGTGTTGCCGGGATGAAAACCCGGTGTCCTAGGCCTGACTAGACGATGGGGTCGCCCGTCCTTGATGTACGCGCCTGTTGATACTGCACGCAGCGCCTCTGCGTCAACCTCGGCGTGGGCGGGGTGAACGTTCTCTTTGGCTCGACGCCGCCGCACGTCTCTGGTACAAGAGGTGCGTCTGGACCTTGAGCCCGGAGGGACGCGATGGACGAGGTAGCCCGCATTGGGGTTTCAATTGAACGCGCCTTGCTTGCGAAGCTCGACCAGTTCGTAGCGGCGCACCAGTACCAGAGCCGGTCGCAGGCGATCCGCGATCTGGTGCGCCGGGCGCTTGTCGAGGAGCAATGGGAAGCCGGCGAGGAAGCGGTGGCGACCGTGGTGCTGCTGTTCGACCACCACTCGCGCGACATTTCTGAGCGGCTCCGGGAAGCGCAGCACGATGCGGAGGCGCAGATCCTCTCGAACCTTCACCATCACCTGAGCCACGATCGGTGTCTCGAACTCATTCTGATGAGGGGAACGCGAGAGGAGATTATTGCGACCGCGAACAGCCTCCGAGGCACACGCGGCGTGCTGCACTCCGGTCTCATCGTGAGCTCGCTGGGCGAAGGCCTCCCCTAGCCCAGGCACGGGCGCGGCAAAATCGCTTGTCACATCCCGTGGTGTGATGCAATGCTTTTGGCGTCTTGAGATTTCCGACACCACCGCCGGATTGGGGCGCTGCTATGGCCGGGAAACGCCACATCACACCGCGTGCCGCCGCCGACGGCAAGCTCGGCGCGTTCCTCGGCGTGTTTACGCCTTCGATTCTCACGATCCTCGGCGTGATCATGTTCCTGCGGTTCGGCTGGGTCGTGGGCAATGCGGGTCTGGCCAAGGCGCTGGTGATCGTGGGGATCGCCAACGTGATCACGCTGGTGACGGCGCTGAGCCTTTCGGCGGTGGCGACGAACATGCGCGTGGGCGTTGGCGGCGCCTACTATATCATCTCGCGAAGCCTGGGCATCGAGGTCGGCGGTGCGCTCGGGCTTCCGCTTTTCTTGTCGCAGGCGCTGTCGGTGACGCTGTACGCATTCGGGCTTGCGGAATCGCTGCGGTTTGCGTGGCCGGAGATGACGCCGGGCATGGTGCAGATCGTCGCGGCCGTGATTGTGATCGGGGTGACGCTGCTCTCGACCAAGAGCGCCAGGTTCGCGCTGTCGACGCAGATCCCGATCATGATTCTGATCGGGTTGTCGTTGGCGGCGTTGTTCGTGGGGGCGGCGCTGCGGAACGTGGGCGAGCCGATGCGCTGGGCAGAGGGGACGGGGCAGTACACGTTCTGGACCGTTTTTGCCGTGTTCTTCCCCGCGGTCACCGGGGTGATGGCGGGCCTCGGACTTTCGGGCGATCTACGCAAGCCCGAGCGTGCGATCCCGATCGGCACAATGGCGGCCGTGCTCGTGGGGTTCGCGGTTTATCTCGTCGTGCCCATTGTGCTGGCGTTCAGCGCGGACCAGGCCTCCCTCATCGCGATCGGCAAGGGCGAGAAGTTGCTCTGGATGAAGATCGCCGTTGTGCCGCTGGTCGTGCTGCCCGCGTTGTGGGGCGCGATCCTCTCGTCGGCGGTGGGCAGCGCCCTGGGCGCGCCGCGCACGCTGCAGGCGCTGGCGGGCGATCGCGTCGTGCCACGGGTGTTCGCGCGTGCAAAGGCATCGGGCGCGCCGCCGCTTGTGGCCATCGTCGTGTCTGCGGGGATTGCGCTCGGGGCGGTGCTGCTGGGCGACCTGAACGCCGTCGCGCCGGTGGTCACGATGTTCTTCCTGACGACCTACGGGATGCTGAACCTCGTGGCCGGACTCGAGAAGCTTGTGGGGGAGCCGTCGTATCGCCCGCGAGTCAGCGTGCCGTGGGTGCTCTCGTTTGTGGGCGCGCTCGGGTGTTTTGCCGTGATGTTTCTTATCAGCAAGGTCGCGTGCATCGTTGCCATCGTCGTCGAGATTGCCATCTGGTGGTGGCTGCGGCGGCGCGCGATGTCGGCCACGTGGGGCGATGTGCGGCGGGGTTTCTGGCTGGGCGTGGCGCGTCTGGCGCTGCTCAACGTCAAGTCGCTGCCCGAGGAGCCGCGCAACTGGCGGCCGAACATCCTCGTGTTCTCGGGCAACATCTGGAAGCGGATCGAGCTCGTGCGGTTTGCGAGCTGGCTGAGCCACGACCGCGGCATTGTGACCGCGTGCAATCTGATCGAGAGCAACCTCGAGCAGGTCCAGGGACTCGACATTGACGAGAAGCAGGCGGAGCTTCGGGCGGCGCTCGATGGGTACGGCCTGACCGTCTTCAGTAACGTGAGCGTCGTCAGCAGTTTTGAGACCGGGGTCATTGACCTGGCACAGTCGCACGGGATTGCCGGCCTCGATTCCAACACGATCATGCTCGGCTGGAGCACGAAGGTCGAGCGAGTCGCGTCATATTTCCGGATCATGCGGCAGGCGACGCGGCTGCGCAAGTCCCTGATCATCTGCCGCCTGGCGGAGCGCGTCGTGGAGAAACGGCCGAGACAGATTGACATCTGGTGGCGGGGCAAGCAGCGCAACGGCGACATGATGCTGCTGCTGGCGCACCTGCTGACCCATAACCCCGAATGGCGCGGGGCGCACATTGCCGTGAAGAGCATCGCGGTCAGCGAGATGGCGAAGGAGGAGACGGAGCGAAGTCTTGCGGCGATGATTCCGGAGGCCCGCATCAACGCTACGGCGAAGGTGATTCTCAAGCCGGAGAGTCGGACCGTTGTGGAGATCATGCGCGAGGAATCGAGCGAAAGCGACGTGATCTTCATGGGGCTGGCGGAGCCGGCGCCGGGCGAGGAAGCCGCCTACGCGGGCCGCCTCGCCGAGATGATCGAGGGCTTCCCTACGGTTATTCTCGTGAAAAACTCGAGCATGTTCGTTGGCGAGTTGGTATAGGATGGGAGGGGGGTTCGCGCCCGGCCCCGGAGATCGGCGCGGGCCTCAAGGCATCTACTGGACGAAGCGAGGGAGCTGAAGCATGCCCAAGGCAAGTGTGGCCGTCGTGTACGGCGGCGAAGGGTACCGTGCGGCTGCTGAGGAACTGGCCGCGTATGTTGAGCGAATCACGGGGACGCAGCCCAGGCTGGTCAGTGGGACCGAAGGGGCACCAGCGGCGACGACGCTTGTCGTGGGCCCGCCGGGCGCGAACCCGCTCGCAGCGGAGCTCGATGGGGCTTTGGACGGTGCGATTTCGGCGGCGCTCGCTTCGCCGCAGGCGATCATCATCCAGCCGGTCGCTCACAATGGGAAACACTGTGTTGTGCTGGCCGGGGCGGAGCCGGTCAGCACGCTGTACGCGGTGTACGCCTATCTCCAGGAGTGCTGCCACGTCGGGTTCTTCCAGGATGGGGAATACATCCCGAGGCGCGCGCTTGCGTTCGATGGGCAGGCGCTTGTGTCGTCGCCGCGCTTCCCGGACCGGCGGGGGCCTATGGCCGTGGGCGGCGGGCACTGGGGTTTGAAGAAGTTCTACGCGCGGTTCTGGACGCTCGACGAGATAAAACGCGAGCTGCGCTGGATGGCCAAACGCCGCCTGAACGTGGCGATGGCGCCCCTGGGGATCACGACAGGTCTGGCCGACGACGTGATCCGACAGACGTGCGAGGAGATCGGCTACCCGGTCGGCCCGCCGGGCAAGGAGGTGCTGTCGGTCTCCGGGTTTCCCATCTCGTGGTCCTGGCCGCCGGCGATGCGTACGGCGATGACGCGCGAGGCGCTCGAGTACGGGCGCAGCCTGGGCATCCGGTTCATCTATGGCTTCGCGCCGGGCCAAGTGCCGCAGGAGTTCAAGGCCAAGTACCCGGACCGTAAGTACGTCGAGTCGGAACGGTGGAGCCACGCCGAGCTTCATCCTGACGATCCCCTCTACGCCACATTCGCCAAGCATTGTGTCGGCAAGCTCATCGAGACGTTCGGCACAGACCACATGTACTTCGCCGGCCCGTACGCGGAGACGTCGCCCGAGGGGTCGCCCGAGGAGAACTTCACGCTGAAGAAGAAGGCGTCGCTGCGGTTCCTTGCGCTGCTCAAGGAGGTTGATCCCGATGCGGTGTGGGCGACGTGCTCATGGGACTTTTTCTGGAGCCGGGAGACGTGGACGGCAGAACGGGTCAAGGCCTACCTGGACGCCGTGCCCGCAGGCGACGTCACCATTGCTGACACGAACGCGGACAACCGGGGTATCCCCGTGTACCGCGAGCACGGTTACTTCCATGGCAAGGACTGGTCGTTCGGCGTGATGCATTCGGCGGCAGGGCTCGACCAGATCCACGGCGACTTCGAGCTTATCCTCTCGCGGCTCCAGCACGTTGCGACGGAACCGAAGGCGAGCCGATGCCGGGGCGTGTCGCTCGTGCCGGAGCTGACGCACTACAACGTGATGTACTATGACTTTCTGACCCGGGCGGCATGGGACCCCAGGAGCCTTGAGCTCAACGCGTTCTTCGATGACTACGCGCTGCGCCGATACGGGGCGCAATCGGCCCCGACGATGCGCCGCGCGATCGAGCAACTGGTGACGGCGCTCTATACGCGGGAGCTCAACGTGCCCGTGTACAATCTGGCGGTGTTGAAATGGATCTGGCAGAATACGCCGCCGTGGATCCAGCGCCACACCGTGCCCCGGCTGTACCGCGCGCTCGGCCTCGCCCTCGAGGCGCGTGAAAACCAGCGCGAGAATCCCCTCTACGAGAACGACCTACTCAACATGACCAAGGCGTACCTGGCGGAGCTTGCAGGGCACCATTTCCACGGGGCCCATGCGGCGTACGCCGCCGGCGACCGCGACGGGCTCAAGCAGGCGACGGCGCGGTGTCTCGGCGCGATCGAATGGATCGCGAAGATTCTCTCGACGCGTCCGGACTATTCGTTGGCCGAGATGATCGCCGAGGCGATGACCGTGCCGGGCACGAACCCGAAGACGCCGCGCATGATCCTGGAGGGGGCGGTGAACTGGGACTACTGCTCGAACGACTCGTACGAACAGGTGGCGAACTACGACCTGCCGAGGATGTCGAACTACCTGGGGCTGCTCGCCGAGCGGCTCGACGGCGGCGAACCGGGCATTGACATGTGGAAAGAGGTCGAGGCCCTGTCGCCAACTCACGACGACTGGACGAACGGCGAGGCGACGCTCCAGCGGGCCGTCGTCTTCGAGGGCGCGACGCTCGATGCCGTCACGGCGGCCATCGAGGCGTGCTCGGCCGCCGTGCCGAAGGCATTGCTGGACGGGCAGCCGCTCGAGCGCGGCCGAACGGTGGCATGGCGGGAGGATTTCTCGTCGAGCAGCCACTGGGAAGCCGGGGAGAAAGGCACCCGGGTGGACGGCAACGTCATCTCGAGCGATCCGGCGTTCGGCCCGACGGGCTGGCGAATGCACAAGGAATGGGTGGACATGCCGATGTGGGGCACGGTCCGCACGACGCGAGCCGCCGGCCTGGGCGCCGCCGGTCATCCGGCCGTTGATCTGCGCAAGACGCCGCTGCTCACCATCCGTTATTGCATCGAGGCGGGCGAAGACCCCGTTCATTTGTGGGCGAACTGGAAAGGCGCGTCCGGAGAGACAAAGCGCACGCGCGTCTGGCGCAGTTTTGGGCCACGTGGTGAGTGGGCGACGGATACGATTGACTTGCTGCACGCGCTGCGCAACCAGGCCGAGGAGCCGCAAGCGTTTCTCTCGCTCGAGTTCGGCACGCTACGCCCGCCTCACGAGGTCCGCGTCGAGGTGCTTGAAATCTCCGGCTGAAGCTCGTTGCGGGCGAGCACGAATTCGCAGCGGCAATGGAGAACTGACGAGCTGTGGTACGCTTTGCGCCTGATAATGGCCTTGATCCGGCCCGTGAAACATGCCAAGCTTTCTGCAAGCAACTTCAACAAGAGGAGGCCCCACCGGGGGGAAACAACATGAAGAAGTTTTGTCTGGTATTGACGGTCGTTGTCGCAACGGCGTTGACGGCCTCTTGTCGCGCGCCTGGGCAGGAGAAGGTTTGGGTGCCGGGAAGCCTGAGCGCGCTGATTGACCTCGAGCGCCTGGCTATCGTGGACCCGCAGGTCAAAGGGGGAATGTTTTCCAGCACGGATCCCAACCAGCGCGGCAATGACCATGGGAACTACCTGCGTGTGGACGGGGATGAGTACGTGATGTGCGAGATGGAGGGGCCGGGCGTCGTCACGCGCATCTGGTCGGCCAACGCGCACGGCAAGCTGCGAATCTATGTTGACGACAAGAGCACACCCGCGATCGAGTGCATGTTCAAGGACGTCTTTGAGGACCGCTGTCCGCCGTTCATCTCGCCGATCGCCGGCAAGTCCAGCGGGGGATGGTACAGCTACTGGCCCATCGGGTACGCGAAATACTGCAAGATCGCGGTGACGCAGGACGCCGAGATCACGGTGGAGCATGAGCGGACGAGCAAGCCACGCACGGTTTCGGTACCGCTGAAGGGCGCGAAGGAACTGAAGCTCATCGTCACCGACGCGGGCGACGGCCGCCACGCCGACCGCGCCGACTGGGCCGATGCGAGGTTGGTCAAGTCCGACGGGGGTGTGCTCTACCTGAGCGACGTCACGGACGAGACGCCGGAGGTGCGGCTCGTCTCGTCGAAACAGGACGCGGGCAAGGTGATGATGGACAGGAATGCTTTGAACCACCCGATGAGGATGAAAGGCAAAGAGTACAAGAAGGGCTTGGGGGCAAACGCAAACTCGGAGATTGTGTACGAACTCAAAGGTCCCTTCGAAACGTTCGAGGCGGAAGTCGGCCTCGACGACATCAGCCAGCGGCACAAACAGGGCACCGTCGTTTTCAAGGTCGAGCTTGACGGGAAGCAACTCTATCAGTCCGGCCTGGTGGGGTTCAAGAAGATGGAAGGGATGCTGCTTCCAGGCAGCCTCTATTACCATATCAACTACGACACCTACCCGAAAGGGACAAAGGTCTTACCGTTCTCGCGTGAGTTGTCGCAGGCGCAGAAAGCGGATCTCGCGCGCGTGCTGGCGGTCTGGAAGAACGAGGGCCGGTGCCCGACCGAAGCGCGGCCGAGCGACGAAACGGTTTCGAGGCGCGTGACGGTGACAGGCGGTGGAACGGGGACGTTGGCCGAGCTGAAAGGCGCCGGTTATATCTACTCGCTGCGGATGAAGCTGAGGTCCGGTGACACGCGGGCATACCGCCGCACGATCATCAAGATGTACTGGGACGGTGAGGCGAAGGCGTCGGTCTGGGCGCCGTACGGCGACTTCTTCGGGTCCGGCTTCGGTCACGTCGAGTTCAACTCGCTGCCGGTCGGCATGGGGAAGGGCACAGTGAACGGCCGCACGGTGAAGACGCCTGCACCGGCCGGCGAACCGGAGACAGGGCCGGGGCCGATCGGCGACGACGTGTGTTACTCGTATTGGGTCATGCCCTTCGCGAAGGGCGCACGGCTCGAGATCGAGAATGGGAGCCGACTGCCCGTCGAGGTGAGCTGCGAGATCCGGCGGCGCGTCACGACGGGGCTCGGTACAAACGTGGGCCGGTTCTGCACGCAATGGCGCAACGAGATCGGAAAGGAAGGCAAGCTGGTCGAGTTGCTCGACGTGAAGGGGGCGGGCCGCTTTCTCGGCCTCATCATGAGCGTGCAGGGGATCGGGGACATCAGCTACCTCGAGGGGAACGAACAGTATTTCGTTGACGGCGAGGAGAAGCCCTCGATGGTCGGCACGGGCACCGAGGACTGGTTTACCGACGCCTGGAACATGCGCGTCTTCACCAACGACAACGCCGGCGTCACGATCAAGGAGCGCAACGCCGTCGACTGCCGGTACACCGCCTACCGCTGGCACCTCCAGGCCCCGGTGATCTTCCGC